>Ga0187852_1001121_pt1 | contig 26481 bp, 23 predicted proteins | sample June2016WEW_6_40_FD_134511 | JGI IMG/M metagenome (GOLD analysis project Ga0187852, IMG submission 134511) | Peatland microbial communities from SPRUCE experiment site at the Marcell Experimental Forest, Minnesota, USA - June2016WEW_6_40 | ecosystem: Environmental > Terrestrial > Soil > Wetlands...
CGTTGAGGGCCTGGTCGTCGAAGGGCTTCATCAGATATTCGTCGGCGCCGGCTTCCAGGGCGCGCACGATATAGTCGTTCTCAGCCTCGGTGGTCACCATCATGACTTTCAGGTCGCTGAATCCCTCGGCGCGCAACTGGCGCAGCATTTCCAGGCCGTTCATCACCGGCATGTTCCAATCCACCAGGGCGAGGTCAAAGGCGACGCCACTGTGCAGTTGCTCGAGCCCGGCGCGTCCGTCGACGGCCTCCTCGCAGGCAATGCCGCGTTCTTCGAGCATGCCGCGCAGATAGCCTCTCACGAAGCGGGAGTCGTCAACGATCAGTGCTCGCATGAGGTACCTCCTGGGACGAATCGGGCCCTAAGCTGCCTTTGCCGCGCTCGGACGCGCCGGGTCAAGCCGCACGGGGTCGAGCCGCTCGGGATCGAGCATGACGAGCAAGCTGTCTTTGAGCTTGTAAGCGCCGGCCAGCAACCCTCCGCGGCGCTCGTCAAGAATCGAGGGGTTGGGTTCGTAGTCGGCTGAAGAAACCTGGAGCACCTCGCCTACCGAATCCACCAGCAGCCCGAAACAGCCTCCGGCGCTCTCCAAGACCAGAATGTCCTGCGCGCACTCGAGAGGCGGAAGATCGAGCAGAGCGCGCAGGCTCACGGTGGTGAGCACGTCGCCGCGGTAGTGGACCAAGCCGCCCACAAAGCCCGGCGCCAGCGGGATGGGCTGCGGCCGCGTGGAACCGATGATTTCGAGGATGTGCCGGATGGGCACTCCGAAGAGAGTTTGGCCCAGGCGCACGGAGCAGACCTCGATCAGCGCCTCGTTCTTCTGCTTGCGTCGCAATGCTCTTGCACTCGCACTCATGCCGATGCCTCCGCGGTCTGCTGCCAGCTCTCAGGCAAGATTTCCGTGCAGGGCAGCGGCGGCACTCCGCCCAGATCGACCACGCTGGTGACGCGATCTTTCAAGAGCGTGACCCCCTCGGTGCGCGCTCCCGTGCCGGCCTCGAAGAGGTTGCCGCCGGAGGAGACGTCGAGCACGTGCGAAACCGCGATGCCCACAAGGCGGTTGCCGTCGCGGCAGACGACCACGACAATCTGCGCTTCGGGATTGCCCTGCGCGGCGGCCAGAATGCCGCCCGAGTCCTCCACCGGCAGCAGTTGGCCCTCAAAGTTGAGCACCGGCCGGTAGCCGATGTATTCGATGCGCGAGAAGGGAAGCTGCTCGATGCGCAGCACGTCGCTGAGCGGCACCGCGGCCTGGCGGCCCGCCACTTCCACCAGCAGATAGCGCATGCGGGCGGCCTCGCTCTCGTCTTCCACCGCCTGCGCGGCTTCTTCCTCGCCGCTCATGGCCACCCCGGCCTTTACGGCGATCGATCCGGGATCGAGAATGAGGGCCAGATCGGCATTGCCGAGCACGGTGGCCCCGGAGAACAAGCCGATGTCTTTGAGCACCGTGCTCAGCGGCTTGACCACGATCTCTTCGGGATCGGCAAGTGAGTCGACGACCAGGCCGAAGCAGCGGCCGTCGGCATCGAGCACGGCGATGAAATTGTCGCGCTCGGTGGAGAGCTTGCACTCGCGGCCCGGCATCAGCATTTGATCCAGAAAGACCAGCGGCAGCAGACGGCCGCGCAGCCGGTAAAGCGGCGCGCCCTCCATCCATTCGATGGCCGTGGCGGCCTGCTCGGGAGGAATGTGGACCAGCTCGGAGAGCGCGCCCTGCGGCAGGGCGAAACTCTGGCCGATGCTGCGCACGATGAGGGCGGGAATGATCGCCAAGGTCAAGGGAATGCGCATGCGCAAGGTCGTGCCCTTGCCCGGGCGCGAGTCGATCTCGACTTTACCGCCGATCTTCTCCACGTTGGTGCGGACCACGTCCATGCCCACGCCGCGCCCGCTGACGTTGGTCACCTGGGCGGCGGTGGAAAAGCCGGGCAGGAAGATCAACTGCAGCAGATCGCGCTCGCCGAGTTGCGCGGCGCGTTCCGGCGAAAGCAACCCGCGCTCGATGGCCTTGTTGCGAATCTTTTCGGGCGCGATGCCGGCGCCGTCGTCAGTGACCTCGATGACCACGTGGCTGCCTTCCTGCGCGGCCCGCAAGCTGAGCGCGCCCTCGGGGTCCTTGCCCGCGGCCTGGCGCACCGCCGGCGGCTCAATGCCGTGATCGAGCGCGTTGCGCACCGCGTGGGTGAGCGGATCCTTGATGGCTTCGAGCAGGCTCTTGTCGAGCTCCGTCTCCTGGCCCTCCATCTGCAGGCGCGCGCAGCGGCCCAGCGCGAGCGTCAGATCGCGGACCAGGCGCGGCATCTTCGAGAAGACGTTGGAGACCGGCTGCATGCGCGCCTTCATCACCGACTCGCGCAGGTCGGCCGTGACCATGTCGAGGCGGCGCGAGAGCAGCGTCATGTTGGGATCGGCCGCCGTGGCCTGCAGCACCTGGTTGCGGGTAAGCACCAGCTCGCCCACCAGATTCATCATGCGATTGAGCAGCGCCACATCGACACGCAACGTGCTCTCCGCGGTGGCTCCCTGGGTGCGCGCTTTGGTGGCTTCGGCGGGAGTGAGCGCCGCGGCCTCGGGAATGGCTTCTTGAGGCTCCGGTGGCGGGGCCACCACAGCTACGGGCTGCGCGGCTGAGGCCTGGGCCGGGGCCGCAGGCTTCGGTACCGCAGCGGAAGGCTTCGGAGGCGGGGCAGGCTTGGCTTCCGCGGCGCGCATGGCGGTTTTGACGGCGGCGGCTTCGCGCGAGCGCTGGGTTGCGGCTGCAATTTTCGCTTTGGTGTTTTGCGCGGGAGCCTGCAATGCCTCAAGCCGCGCAATCAACGCGGTGTCGTCACCGGCGCCTTCGTTGCCTTCGGCTTCGATCGCCTTCAGTATTTCGCGCAGGCCGTCGAGCAGATGCAGCAGCGCCGTAATCACGGTAGCGCCGGCCGTCATTTTGCCGTCGCGCAAGAGGCCCAGAAGGCTTTCGCCGGCGTGGGCCAGCTTTTCCAGGCGCTTATAACCCAGGAATCCTGTGGTTCCCTTGATGGTGTGCACGGAACGGAAGATCTCGGCCAAGAGCTCCTTATCCTGCGGCCTCTCTTCCAGTTCCGTGAGGCACCGCTCCATGCGGTCCAGCCCTTCCTGGCTCTCGATCAGGAACTCCCTCGTCAGATCGTCCATAACTCCCACTCGAACCGGTCTTACAAGCCGGCTTCGTCAACTCGCCGGCTTCCTGGGACCCGTCCGCCGCGGCGGATTGTCGGGCCCCAACCTTGCCCGGTATGGCATCTTGCCATTGATGAGACCGGTTGTCGTCCGGCGGCCGGGGTCGCACCCCGCGTGGCGGACACTCAAGAGGCTTATCGGATGGATGGCGCGCAACTTGAGGAAAACAGGGAATGGTTAGTAGGGAGTAGGGAATAGGGGAGAGGATCAGGAAACGCTAATTCGCCGAGGGCATCTCCACGTGGTCGATCACAAGAACCTCGACCGGTCCTTTGGCGGGCTCCAGTTTGAGGCCCAGTTGCTCCTCGAGGGCGGTGAAGAGGGAGGGGCCGGCGTCGGCCGCGGCGCCGCTGCCCGGCGAAGGCGCCGCGGCGTCATCGGGAGTCCATTCGAGCGTGAGATGATAGCGGCCGACGATGCCTGTCTTGTCGACTACAGGACGGCCAACCTCCTTCGATAGTTCTTCGGCGAGAATTGCTGCGCTGTTTGCCGCTTCCACCTCGATGCGGCCGCGGCCGCGCATGACGTTCGTACCACTCAACTTCGGGTCGCCGAGCTTGGCGCCACCCTTGGCGACAACCAGCTCGAAGATGGGCAGTTGGCGTGTCTCGGTGTGCGTGACGAGCTTGAAGCGGTCGGCAAGCAGCGCCTGGACCATCTTTTCCATCTGCCGGCGGCTGGCTTCGGAGCTGAGGCCATGCCATGCCGCGGCAACCGAGGGGTCTGCCTTGGCATCGATGCTGAAATCAGTCGTGCCGGCCCAGGCGGGAGCGCCAAGGATTCGCGTCTCCGGCATCTCGTAGGCCCAGTGGATGAGGTCGATGGCGGAGATATTCTCGGCTCGAAAGCGGGCGTCTGCGGACGAAGTCCAGATGGAGTTGTGTTCATGCGGATCGGAGATGTGGAGATGAATCGCGGCTACGTCGAAGACCGGCCTGGGAGCGGCGGCCGGCGCGGACTGCGGCGCAGGGACCACCGTAGCAGCCTTGGCAGCCGCCGAAGCCGGCTGCTGCGCGGCGGCGCTCAATTTGCCGCGCACGCCGAGGAAGACGGCAATCAACAGTCCACCGAGCAAAAACCACGGCAGCAGAGCCCGTTCACGGCAGTTGAATCGGCAACCTGTCTCTTTCATCATTTCGATCAACCTGCCTTTGCATCGACCCGTCTTGAAGGGAACCGGCCCAGGCATTCGCTCTGGCGGGATTCCGGTAGCGTCACTTCCTATCTATACAACGGAAGCGAAATGGATTAGCCTCTAATCTTCGCTCCATCTTGAGGGTCGGGGCAACGATATGACGGACCAGACCGGGGCGGCGCTCGAAGCTCTCTTCCAACTGGCCGAGCAGGCCGCCGAGAACGCGTATGCGCCTTATTCTAAATTCCGTGTGGGCGCGGCACTGCGGCTGACCAACGGCGAGATCGTGACCGGAACCAACGTGGAAAATGTTAGCTTCGGGCTCACGATTTGCGCCGAGCGCGCGGCGGTGGTGCGCGCGGTTTCCCAATTCGGGCCGCAGATACGAATTGCAGCCGTGGCCGTCGCCAATCTGAATGGCCTGCCCAGTCCGCCGTGCGGCGCCTGCCGCCAGGTGCTGGCCGAGTTTATCGAGCCCGATGCGCCGGTGGTGTTCAGCTCGGCCGAAGGCAAGCGCGCCATGGCCTTCAGCGAGCTGCTGCCGCTGGGCTTCGAAATGAAATTGAAGTAGCGGCGGACTCGTGCCGTCTATGCAGGCCTTCTAGGCGGGCTTCGACTTGAATCCCTCGTAGGTCAGGTACGCGCCCAGCACCAGCAAAAATGCCGCCGCCGAATACACGTACGCCCCGCAGTTGAGCACCGCCTGGAAGAATTCTCCCAGCCAGTTCGCCGGCAGAAGCAGATAGACAATGCCCTTGATGAGTGTCAGCCATCCCAAGAGAGTCACGATGACCACCACTGGGCTCTTTGACCACACATTGTGCGCGAGAACCGTCGCCAGTCCGGCCAGCGAAACGATCAACGAAGCCCACAACATGGCCGATGGGTTGCCCGCAACCGTGGCGAGCGCATCCGTAAAGGCCTGTTTGTGAACGATCATCGCCAGGCCGCAAATCAGAAAGAAGAGTCCAAGAAGCCGGCTGAGGAACAAAGTGCGGAATGACATAGCGTCCTCCGTTTTGCAAGGGATTTCTGCGAACATCTTACGCCTGGGCCGGAGGGCCGTCGCCCTTGCCCAATGCTTTCCCCGCTCGGACTCGCCAGTCGCCGAGAGAATTGAGGTCAATACTGCCGAAAACTGATCTCCATGTTGATCGCCACCGGCACGGGTGTTTCACCGTCTAACATTGCCGGCCGGAACCTGTATTGCCGAACGGCTTCGATCGCCTTCTCATCCAGCCCCATGCCGAGAGACTTTGCGATGCGAGGATTCTGCGGGTTTCCCTGCGCATCGACAATGAGCGAAACCACGCATACGCCCTGATACTTGGCTTTTCGCGCTACGTCGGAGAACTGTGCCTCCACACTGTGAATCACCACCGGCGCCGACACCCTGCCACCGATCTGATAGAGGCCGCCCGTTTGAGCTTGCGAAATGGCTTGCGCGACGTCGGCCTCAAGACCGAAGCGCTTCAAAGTGTAAGCCTCGAAATCAGGGTCCGTGACGCCAGCCGGGTCTGGAACTTCGGAGTAGATGTTTTCAGGCGACCGGAAGAAAGCGCGAACGATGAGACCCGTCGAGGGATCGACCAGAAAGTCGGGGAGATACCAGAGGCCACCTCTGACATCGACTCGAATTAACAGCCTTATCCCTCCCTCATAGAGGGTCTTGTCGAACGAAGCACTCGCGGTCGTGATCTTGTCAAAATACGCCGAATATTTCGGCGCCTTCAACGGATCAAGGGGCAGGTTGGGCGATGCGTAATGGGCCGCGATCTCCCATCGCCCGCCTTTGACAGCAAAGATGAACTGGCGTACGGATTCCTTGGCCTGCTCCGCTTCAGTGGAGAATTGGTCAGGATCCACGCCAGTAAGGACAAAAACTCCGTTGTTGGCGCGGAACCAGAAAATCTGTGCTACTTCTTTGAAGGGTTTGACAAGAACCCTAACCCGCGTTTCAAAGAGATCGCCAGGACGCTCCACAATGGAGGCTATGTAGTGCGCCCTGTACGTATAGGGGATACAAATCTGGTCGATTTGATGTGCATCATTGAAGATGTCAGGGGAGATAAACTGGCGTGCGCCCTGGGGATTGCCCCCATCGAGTGAGTGGTAGATGGTTGCAACCTCGATCGGTATCGTTTGCCGTGCCTCCGACAGCATCGGCGCGGACGCGTCGTATTGGGGCGTAGCCGCGGCCGCCGGTCCCCGAAATCCGGTACTTCCTGGGTTTGCTCCTCCGCGGGCACTGGTTTCGACCGCAGCTATTGTCAGCGGTCCGGCGCCTTTGGCGCGTAATTCTTCCAGATTTGCCGGAGTGGGTGCGAAGGTCAGGCCCCGCTTATGAATCTGAGCAGCCATCGTCGAATCGGGCACACCGTGTGACACCAACTGCTCAATTTGACTGAGGGTGAGCTTGGGGAGGGCCGGCTGCTGGCCGATCGCATTCCGCGGCCAGAAAACTACCAACACTGCCAGAAACACCAACACGAGCCCGCCTGCGGAACGTCGCGAGCACCGGGCCTCAAAGGGATGCCTAAATTTCATGAAAAATCTCCTGAATGTGAACATCCGAAATTGCAATCCGCCCGCTCACTGAGTTGGGGAAATGGCCCATGAGAGAAAAGCCCCCGCTTTTGGCGGGGGTCTTGTTCATAGCGCCGGAGACGTAGTCGCGCATTCTTCTCCCGGCGCAGCATAGTGGACAGTTCCAGATGAGTCGGCGCAAAAGCTTCGGCCCGCATGACCGGAGGCAGGCTTGGCCACAAGGAAGTAGTTGAAGTTGATTCCACCGGTCGAAGTACCTTCGGGAATTGTGATCGCGAACTGGTAGTTGTCTTTCGTCCCCGTCGCCATGTCCGATGCAATCAAGCCGGCGTGATTCTCATCCGGGGCACCCTGAGCCGGCCCGAGCGCAGAGATGGAGGCCGTGAATCCTTTGGCAGGATAAGTGCCGGAATAGCCCGCTTCCGCGGCAATCAGGGTGCGCATGGACTGGATCGCGCTGTTCTCGTTGTCGAGATCCTGGGCGAGCGAGTTCAACATCGCTCCTTTATACGGACCGGTCAGCACTTTGCTCCCGACGGAAATGACTGTCAGCCGCCCCTCTAAGTTGGTGTAGAACACACTCCCCAAGATGATGGGAATTCCATTTATGAGTTTGGTGGGCATAACCTCCCAAGTACCATTCCTTGAGATCAAACCCGTCTCCAAATATCCGCCGGGAATGGATGGATTAGAGAGATTTTTGCGGGAGAATGGCAGAAGGACGCCTTCTCTGAGTTGAAGGTCGTATTGCCCGGGATTCAGGACGTATCTGCCGCGCTTGTCTATCGTGCCAGTTTTACCGGCAACCGAGACGACGGCAAGACCGCCGGAAAACATCGTTGTGCTGTCGAATTGTGGGTTGATGACAATATTGCCGGAGGTATTGATGTATCCCCATTTGTTGTCGATCTGGACTGCGGCCATGCCCTCAGAAAAAGGGGACACCGAGTTGAACTGGGGCTTGACCGCGAAGTTACCGCTGCGGTCGATGTAGCCACATTTACCAGGCGCCACCCCAAGGAAGGATTGTTCACCTGTTGTGCAAACCCCCGCGAGACCATCTGAAAAACCATCGGTGCTGGCGGCCGCGAAACGGGGTTTGATTACAAAGGCTCCCGCCCTGTTGATAAACCCCCAGCCACCGGCCCCATTCGCAGCCGCCAGCCCGCCATGGAAATCGCCACCCCCACTGAACTGCGGATTGATGACGTATTGGCCGGTCTTGTCGATATAGCCGATTTGATTCCCCAGGTGGACTCGTGCAAGGCCCTCGATAAAGGGACCAACAGCATCGAATTGGTTGGGAATCACCAACTTCCCACTCGTATCAATAAAGCCCCACTTTCCATCCTTTAGGACCCCGCAGAAGCCTTCGTTGCAGTAGACCGTCTGTCCGAGAACAGTTGTGACGTCGGCCGCATCCCACGCAGGCTGCACGAGGACCTTGCCGTTTGCGTCGATGAATCCCCATTTCACGGTGATTCCATCCGCACTTAGACCCTGAAACGGATAAATCCCAGGGTCCTGCACTTTGTAAGCCGGCGCGGGACGATGGATCCACCACCAGGCCACGCCGCCCAGGGCTGCCAGCAGGACCACGAGCGCGTAGGTCAGTTTCCGGCGCAGCGAGATGGGGCGCGCCGGAGCGGGCGCAGGGGCATCGGCAGGGGCGGCCTGGGCGGCCGGTCTTTCCCCCGCCGCATTCAGCCGGGCGCCGCAACGTCCACAGAAGGCTTTGCCCTCGGCAACAGAAGAACCACACTCTGGACAAAACATCGAATTCCTCGCTTTCTTCGCTGATTCAGCGCGCCGTTTTCCCGAAAGTGCCGATAGTGATCAACCCACCTGCCGCTATGCAACAGAATCCCAGCCCGAGCAGCCAAAGGCCCATCCCTGCTACGGATTGAATCAGAGGGATGAAAAGCAACTCGGCGATAATCAATGGGCCACAGAGGGAACCGATCATTACCTGGAAACCACCCATCAACAACTTCTGAGGAGGGGCTACCCTTCTAGATAGGTAGAGCAACACGCCGGAGGCAATTGCCGCCAACAAGATAAGATAAACTGCTCCGGAGAGCTTGGCTGCATCAACGCCGGAATAGCTGAAATGATTGATTTCAGACGTGCCCGCACCGGCGCCGAGCGCTCCAAATAACCCGCCGAGACTGCCTAAGTCCGGCGTGGAAACCCACGGCAAAAAGAAGCCGATCACTGCGGCAATCACTCCCGGACCAATGAACTTCTCTCCCAGCGAGAGGGCGTTGAAGAACGATTTTCCCATTTGCGCAACTTCTGCTGCCGAAGGGGGCGGAGGCTGGGCGGGCGCCGCAGGAGCTCCGCCCAGCGCAGCCGTTACCGGGGTGGTTGCCGATTGTGCACGCATATTCGCTCCGCAGAATTCGCAGAACGACACGCCGTCCGCATTTGCCTTGCCACAGGCGGAACAGTTCATCAAACATCTCCTTTCAATTGTCTTGTCCCTGGTGCGTGTTCTGGTCCTGAGTTGCCTTAAGCGAAGCTCCGGAATCGCGGGTTGGGGGACCCATCCGCAAGCAACATCGCGTGCGCAGAGGCGGCCGTCAGCATCCGGCGATCTACGCCAGAAGCACATCGCGAAGATGAATCTTGAAGACTGAGAATCTTAGGGAAGCGGATGGGGCGGTGTCAAGCACCATGCGATCCAGAGCCGGCAAGCCGCGGCGAGCCTCGTGCGGTATCCTGATGGCCTTGCACACCAAGGCAAAAACCATGCTTTCCGACTCTGCTTCACCGCTGCACATGATCGACATTCTGCGCAGGAAGCGCGACGGCGGCGCGCTGAGCGCACGCGAGATCGAGTTTGTGGCAAAGGGCGCGGCCGATGGGTCGATTCCCGCCGATCAACTCGCGGCGTGGCTGATGGCGGCGTGGATTCGCGGCCTGTCGCCGGAGGAAACCCGCGCGCTGACGCTGGCCATGCGCGACTCGGGCGAGCGGTTTCGGCCGGCGCATCTCGGCAAACGTACAGTCGATAAGCACTCCTCGGGCGGAGTCGGCGACAAGACCAGTTTTCTTGTTGCGCCGCTCGCCGCGGCCTGCGGCGTGGCCGTGCCCATGATCAGCGGACGCGCTTTGGGCCACACCGGCGGGACACTGGATAAATTGGAGGCCATTCCCGGCTACCGCACCGCGCTTACGCTGGCCGAGTTCGAGGCCGTGATTGCCCGGTGCGGCGCTGCGATCATCGGCCAGACCGACGAACTGGCGCCCGCCGACCGCAAGCTTTATGCGCTGCGCGACCGCACGGGCACGGTCGAGAGTCCGGGCCTGATCTGCGCGTCGATATTGAGCAAGAAACTGGCCGCGGGACTGAACGGGCTGGTGCTCGACGTGAAGACCGGCTCGGGCGCGTTTATGCGCAAGAGGGAGGATGCGGAGTTTCTGGCGGCGCTGATGGTGGCGACGGCCGAGTCCGCCGGCACGCGAACTGTCGCGCTGCTGACCGACATGAGCCAGCCGCTGGGTCGCGCGGCCGGCAACTGGATCGAAATCATGGAGTGCGTGGAGCTGCTGCGCGGGGCGCGGCCGGCGTGGAGTGAAGACCTGCGCGAGCTTTCGCTCGTCCTTGCCGGCTGGATGGTCCATCTGGGCGGCAAGGCGGAGACGCCGGGGGCCGGCTATAGGCTAGCGGAAGCGGCGCTCACCGACGGCGCCGGGCTGGCGGCCTTCATGAAAATGATCGACGCGCAGGGCGGCGAGGTCTCGGTCTTCGACGACATGGAGGCGTTCCACAAGCCGGGCGCGACGCTCGAAGTGGCGGCGTGGGAGAGCGGCTACGTGGCCGAGATGGATACAACGGCGCTGGGCTGGGCCGTGCAGCGCACCGGCGCGGGACGCGAAAAGGCAGGGGAGCCGGTCGATCCGCACGCGGGCATTCTCTTTCATGCAAGGCGGGGCGCGCGCGTCGAGCAGGGGCAACCGTTCGCGACGATTTACGCGACTAACGCCGAGATGCTGGCCGAGCCGGAGAAGCTGATCCGGGAGGCGGTGGTCATTGCCCAGAAGCCGCCAAGGCCGGTGAAACTGGTGGAAAGAATCCTTACCCTCGAGAACGCCAAAGAGCTTCTCGCGGCGCGTGGCAGTCGATAGCCATCGAGGCGCGATGGCAATGCGACCTCACGGTTCGGGAAAACGCAATTCGACGATGAGGGTTGGGGCCCGGTCGAAGTCGCTCAAGCGCACCCAGAGCGGCTTAACGGCGAAGTGAGTGAGGCCCGCCCAGGAAAGGCGGGAACTTCCGTCGGGCCACACGGCAAAATACGCCCTCCGGTAATACTCGGCTTCGGCGCCTGCGGGCTCGAAAGCAATGCCCTCGTACTGCACTGTTTGCTCGCCGCCCCATCCCACGACAAACGAACAGTGCGGGCGCGCGATGAGGTTGGCGTATTTGCGCGAGGACTTGACGGTATCGAAGACGATCTCGAGTTGCGGCGTGACAGCGATGGCTACCAAGGCTGACTGCGGGGACCCGTCGACAGCCACACTGGAGACGACTCCATACCGAAATCCAGACATGAAATTGAAAATTGTAGCCTGATCCACGATCTGTCCTCCGGTACCGTGCATTATAGGGCCGATACGAATTCGGATACGATACATTAGTCAAAGTAAAATCAACATTTTTGGGAGGGGGCGCCTTGGGTCGATTTACCGGAGTGTTGGGAATTCTGGCGGTATTACTGGCGGCGTGGCTGTTTTCGACCGACCGCAGGCGCATTCGCTGGCGCACCATTGCCTGGGGCATTGGGCTGCAGCTTGCGTTCGCGTACCTGGTGCTGCGCTTCAGCTTCGGGCAGGCGGTGATGACCTGGGCGGGCGGCGTGGTCACCAACATGCTTTCGGCCACCTTTGCCGGGACCAAGATTCTCTTTGGCGAACTCGGACTGCCCAACTCCGGCGCCTTCGGCAACATGCTGGGGCCGAACAAGGGCGCCATCTTCGCCTTTCAGGTGTTGCCTACCATCATCTTCATCTCGGCGTTTTTTGCGGTGCTGTATCACATCGGCGTGATGCAGAGGATCATTCGCGCGATGGCGTGGGTCATGCTCAAGACGATGCGCATCTCGGGCGCGGAAAGCATGAACGTGGCGGCTTCGATCTTCATGGGGCAGACCGAGGCGCCGCTCACCATCCGGCCGTTCCTCTCGAAGGCCACGCGCAGCGAATTGATGACGATCATGACCAGCGGCATGGCGCACGTTTCGGGCGGCATCATGGCCATGTACATCGCGCAGGGCGTGGAGGCGCGGCACCTGCTTTCGGCGGTCATCATGACCTCGCCAGGAACGATCCTGCTGGCCAAAATGCTGGTTCCCGAGACCGAAGTACCGGCCACCGAAGGCAAGGTCGTGATTCCCAAGGACGAGTTGCACGCCGACGAAAACTTCATCGGGGCGATTGCTCGCGGCACCATCGACGGCGGCAAACTGGCCATGAACGTGGCCATTATGCTCATCAGTTTTCTGGCGCTGGTGGCGCTGCTCGACATGATGCTGGGTTGGGTGCACGGCATGGCGTGGATGCACTGGGTGCCGGGCTCTCTCGGGCAGATTCTGGGCTTCGTCTTTGCGCCGGTGGCGTGGCTGATCGGCGTGCCCTGGCGCGATTGCGGAGCCATTGGAAATCTGCTGGGCACGCGCATGGCGCTCAACGAAGTGATCGCCTACATCGGGCTGGGTGCGCAAAGGGCCACGCTCTTGCCGCGCTCCTTTACTATCGCGACGTTTGCGCTGTGCGGATTCGCCAATCTAGGCTCGATCGGGATGCAGATCGGCGGCATCGGGGCGCTGGTGCCCGAGCGGCGCAACGACCTTGCGCGGCTGGGCGTGCGCGCCATGCTTGCCGGGACTATGGCGAATCTGCTTTCGGCGTCGATTGCGGGGATTTTTCTGGGGTAGGAGCGGAGCGCCAAAGGTAAGATGCGCTTTGGGTCGTGTCTCAGTTTGAGAAGAACTATGCTTCAGGGGCTAATGGACCCTGCAAAGGAAATGTTCTTGCGCCGTCCCTACGGGACTCCAGAGTGCATTTGTTGAAACCGCTTTCCCCACGCTAAAGCGCGGGGCTAACAAACACTGCGCCTACGGCGCGGCGGCCGGCACATTATTGATGCGGATCTCAACAAAGCCCCAACTCATTTTGCCGCTATTCCGGCACGACTGAAGTCATGCCCTTTCGCGACGGTGTTAAATCAGGGCATGACTGCTCCTTTCAGTGCCTTGACGTGCGCGCCAAATGGCGCGAGAATGATGCCAGGTGGCAGAGATGAGCGTTGCGGAGATTGTGGCCGTTTTGGGCGGCAGAAAAACCTTTAAGCGCCCGGTGCGCAGCACGGACGATCTGGCGAAGCAGGTGCGCTTCGGCCTTCCCGCGTCGACCGTGGAACTGCTTGCGGGCACGCTCGCCTTGCACCGGTCCCAGGTAGCCGAGCGGCTCAACATTCCCGCGCGAACTCTGAGCCGGCGGCTCAAGATGAAGTCGCGGCTGACGCACGACGAGTCGGACCGGGCGATGCGCATGGCCCGCGTGGTGGCGCTGGCCAAGGAAGTTTTGGGATCGGAGGAAAAGGCCTCGCGCTGGATGAGCATCCCCAACCGGGCGCTGGGAGGCGGCAAGCCGTTCGACCAACTGGACACCGAGCCCGGCGTGCGCTCGGTGGAAGAGGTCCTGTACGGCATCGCCTACGGAATGTACAGCTGATGCAGGTCTGGAGGCTCTTCCCTGGGCGATTTCGCGACTCGGCATTTACCGGCGTAGGCGGGCTCTACGCCGCGCGACGCTGGAACCATTTGGGAACCGCAATCGTCTACACCTCCACTTCGCGCGCCCTGGCGGCGCTGGAGTTTTTCGTCAACCTGGAGCCGAACGAGGCGCCGGACGATCTGTTGATCGCCGAAGCCACGATTCCCGATGCGTGCGTCGAGGCGCTCAAAGCGCAGGAGCTGCCGCGGAACTGGCGGGGGCTGAACAACGCGCGTTGCCGCGACATTGGTTCCGCGTGGGCCGCAAGCCTGCGGTCGCTGGCGCTCAAGGTTCCTTCGGCGGTCGTGGATGGGGACTGGAACGTGCTGCTGAACCCGAAGCATCCCCAGTTCGCCAGGGTCGCGATCGGTCCCGCGAAACCGTTCCGGTTTGACGAGCGGATGCTGCGGTGAGAGCGCGGCGCGAAAAGCAACCGCAGATCTTTCGACTCCCTGCGCTGCGCCGTTCCGGCGCGCTTCGGTCGCTCAGGATGACAGGTTATTCTTGATGCGGGTTTTGCGGGAGGGTCTAACCCGGATACGCTCCCGCGATGTAGCCTTCCAGCTCCTGAATCTTCTTCTCCTGGCCGCTGATGACCCACTTGACCATGTCGCCGATGGAGACGATGCCCACCACGCGATCGTCTTCGATCACGGGAAGATGGCGGAAGTGGCCGTCGGTCATGAGGTTCATGCATTCGTCCACGGTGTGCCTGGGCGTTACGGAGACCACGGGGCTGGTCATTACCTCGCGTACTTTGGTTTTTTGGGAGAGGTGGCCCTGGAGAATGCCCCGGCGCGCATAGTCGCGCTCCGAGAAGATGCCCACCAGCTTCTCGCCCGACATGACCATCAAGGCGCCGACGTCGTACTCGGCCATCAAGGACAAGGCGTCATGAACCGTCTGCTCGGGCGAAACGGGCAGGATTTTGTTGAACGCTTTGTGCTTCAGAACCTGGTCAACGGTGTCGGTAATCTTCATCGCGTCCTCCGTGGGCTTACGTCGGGGAATTGCGGGGGCGACCCCGCTTTCGCCGGGGCCATTGCCGCCGTGGAAAAAAAGTATACGCTGGATTGCATTCCCTTGTCGTACCGATTTTAGAAACCCAAGGCAATCGCATGAACGGCATAGGAGCGTTTTTCGCGCCCTTTTGCACCGCCCCTACGGGGCTCGCGCCCTTTTTCCCGCTCCCGTCCCCACGCTAAAGCGCGGGGCTAAGTCGCCGCGGCGACCGCCTCCGGCGCGTAGGGCTTCGGAACCCGATCGGTCAACCAATTTGCTTCATGCGATTGCCCTGCTTGCGGACCACGGGATGCGACTGGAATTAAATTTGTGTGTTTACCGGAGTCCGCCCAGGCCTGCCGGTAGTCGGCCTAGGCGGATTGGTGGCCGTGACGATCGCGCAAGCGCCGGATGCGGTAGACGATGGTGAAAAGGGTTACGGCGCCGCAGGTCAAGAAACTTGCGCTGAGGCCGACGATCAGGGAGTTGTCGCGCTCGTAGACGCCGTGCACCACGCCGATGACCTGCAGGATGCAAAAGCCGCCGAAGGTGATCAGGGAAACGCCCTCATCGCTTTTTTTGCGCCAGACGGCGATGGCCTGGGGCACAAAAAGGGCGGCGTTGCCCAAGAGAGCCAGCCCGAAGACGAACGCAACGATCTCCCTCATTCCTATCGACCTCCAAAGCGGGGTGCGCCTCTTCGATGATCGCAGATGGGAGCGAGGGAGCGAGTCTGTCCGGCGCTAGAGTTGCAGATGCACGGTGGATGAAACAAGCCGTTCGCCTCTTCGTAAGCTGGCGTCGCTTCGCGTGCGATCCCACCCTTCCGGCAAAAGCCGCCGGAAGGATGGGGCACCCTCATTGGTAGAGAATCGGGTTGCCAGAGACCTAGAATTCGAACTTCGCGCCGAACTGAATCTGCCGTGAGGTGGTCGAGGTGGCGGTGACCACGCCCGCAGTGGGTGACAACTGCGTGGCCGATGTGTAGACCACCTCGTTCGGCGTGAGGAAGTTGGTGCGGTTGAGCAGGTTGAAGAACTCGGCGCGGAATTCGAGGTTCAGCTTCTCGGTAATCCGAGAAGTTTTGGCGGCTGAGAAGTCGAGTTCGTTGAGGTGAGGGCCCACAAGCGAGTCGCGCTTGACGTTGCCGTAAGTACCGTAGGTCGTGGAACCCACAGTGACGGTGGGCGGGATGAACGCATTGGGATTGAACCACTCGCCTGCCGTGCGCGGATAAAGGTTGCCGGTGAAGTTCGGGTTCCAGTTGGGCCGGATGGGATTGCGCGAGTCGCCGGTACCGGGAGGGTTATAGCCAAGTTGGGGCGAGAAGGGGAAGCCGGTTTGCGTTGTGACGATGGCGCTCGTGGTCCAGCCGCCGGTGAGGAAGGCGACCGGCGCGGGTTCGGAGCTGAGGAAGTGCCGGTTGGGTCCGAAGGGCAGGTCGTAGCTGCCGCTGAAGGAGGCCGACTGGCGAATGTCGGTCGCGGCCGGGCCCCAATCCCGCTTGGGGTCGAGAGGAAACTCGACGTAGGCCGGGGTATTGCCGCTGACGCTCGTGTTCCATGCCGAGCCGTCGTCGAGATTCTTGGACCAGGTGTAGTTGCCGCGGATCTGGAAGCCGTTGGCGTAGCTGCGGCGCACATCGACCTGCAGTGCGCTGTAAAAACCCGTGCCGCCGGAGACCCACGATGTGGAGTTGGCGAGCGCGGGATTGGCGTAGGTGGTGCTGGGATAGTAGGCCTGGCCGGTCGAGGTAAAGGCCGGCGTGGGCTCGTTCATGTCTTCCGAGAGGATCTGGTGATAGCTGTGGAAGCCCACGTAGCCGACAGTCAATGCCGTCTGCGGTGCAATCTGCTGTTCGACGCGCAGGCTCCAGGTGAGAACTGCGGGCGTGGGGAGATTGGGCTGGACGTTGCTGGGCGAAACCGTGACCGTTGAGGGCGGCGGCACGCCGGGCGTGAAGTTGAGGCTCGAAACTGCGATCTTCTTGATGGATTCGGCGGTGTTGAAGGGCGCGGTCTGGTCCAGGCGGTAATCGAGGGTGTCGAGCAGGCCGTGGTAGAGGCCGAAGCCGCCGCGCAGCGCGGTTTTGCCGTCGCCCCACAGGTCCCAGGCGAAGCCCAGGCGGGGATTGGGCAGGAACTTGGCGCGGTTGGTCCAGAGCGCCGAGTTGCCGACGATGGGCGTGGTCTGCAAGACGCCGTTGACGATGGCGTAGTTCGACGCGCGCCCTTGGGCCTCGTTCCAGCCATTGGTCGATTCGGAGCGGAAGCCCGCGCGCACTTCAAGCCGCGGCGTGACCTTGATGGTGTCTTCGAGGAAGGCCGCACCCTCCAGCGAGCGCCAGCCCAGTTCGGTGGGCGCTGGGACGAGGGTGAAAGTGGCGACGGTGCCTTGCAAGAAGGTCTGCTCGGTGCTGAACGAGGCCTGGCCGTACTGGTCCTGGGCCAGCAGGTCGTTCGACTGCACGCGTTGCAGCCATGCGCCGGCTTCGACCTGGTTGCGGCCGTGCGTCCAGTAGACGTGGTCGTCCTCGGTGAAGAGATTGCGCGCGGTGCGATTGTTGCTGCCGGTGTTGGCGCCCGCGCCGGTGATGGCCGAAGCGCCGTTCGACGCCGTGCTGCCGCTGATGACGATGGCGCCGACCGGATCGCCCGCGACCCAGCCCGTAACGCCGCTGACAGGAACCAGACCGGTGAAAAAATAGCTGGCGCGCGAGCAACCGAAACGCGCGGTGTTCAGAAGCGACGGCGAGACGACATGCTGCTCCTGCACGCTGGCCACCTGCTCGCGCAGGCTCTCATTGACGTAGCTCAGGGGGTTGGCCGTGGGCGTGTTCGCGGCGCTCGAATCGACGGTGTAGACCGCGAAGAGCAGATCCTTGCTGCCGAGATTGTCGTCAAAGCGCGTGGTGCCGAAGTCCTCGTGAATGTGCTGCGGGGGATGGCTGAAGGCCTCGGCGATACCGCTGGGGTTGCCATTCGAGAGCAGCTCAGGTCCGTTCTCGACCGGCCACAAATTCAAGAGCGGCACGACGGCGGGGTTCACGCCCACATACTGTTCGACTCCTGAAGAATTGGGCAGGTATCCCTGGCGAGCCTCGTTGTCGGGAACCAGGGTGATGTCGCTCAGGCCCCAGTTTTGCCGAAAGCCCTCGTAGTTGCCGAAGAGGAATTGCTTGTCTTTGCGGATGGGCCCGCCCAGCGCGCCGCCGAACTGGTTGCGCTGGAACTCGGGAATGGCGGCCTGGTCGAAGTAATTGCGCGCGTCGAGTGCGCTGTTGCGCAGGAATTCGAAGGCCGTGCCGTGCAGTTGGTTGGTGCCCGAAGTGGTTACGATGCTCACCTGCGCGCCGTCGCGCTTGCCATAACTTGCGCCATAGGTGTCGGTGACCACGTTGAACTCGCGCACCGCGTCCACGCCCAGCAACTGGCCGCTGGTGCCGCCCGGCGTGACGTTGATCAGCGACGCGCCGGTGTACTCGATGCCGTTCAGCAGGAAGAGATTGTCCTGGGGACGGCGACCGCTCACGCTGAACATGTTGCCGACGGATGAGTTGGAGGTGCCGATGCCGCCGGAGCGCTCCGTGGTGTAGTTGACGGTGGCGGGATTGAGGGTGAGCAACTCGTCGTAGCTGCGCCCGTTGAGCGGCAGCTCCTTCACCTGGCGCTCGTCGATGAGGCCGGAGGTTTGCTGCGAAGTCACGTTGACGACGGGGTCGTCGGCGTCTACGACGACTTGCTCGTGCACCGAACTCACGGTGAGAGTGAAGTTGACCTGGATGCTCTGGCCCACCGCCAGGTCAATGCCTTTCTGCTGCTGCGGCTGAAAGCCGTCATGCGCTACGGAGATCGAGTAGTGGCCCACGAGAACGCTGGGCGCGGCGTAGCGGCCATCCGCGCCGGTTACCAGGACGCGCGTAGCGCCGGTCTCGGTTTGGCGCACGGTTACGGTAGCGCTGCCGACCGTGGCCCCGCTTGAGTCGCGGACGACGCCGGCGATGGTTGCGCCGACAATCTGCGCTTTGGCCGCGACCGCGCCGGCGGCGGCGAGGACCACCGTGAGAACAAGTAGAGTGCGATGGAAGTTTTTCTGAAATGACACTGTTGCCTCCTGAAGGGATTTGACCGGCCCGCTCTAGTGGGCCTTGGGGAAGTGCGCTCCGCGAAGGCTTTCGCTTAGGGATTCCGCGTGCGCGCGCGATGGACTGGAAAAGGGGAATCGGGAATTCGCTAACGGCTACAACAACAGCGACGACAACAACCATCAGCCCACCGGGAGGCAGGCGCGAGCAGCCGCGAATGGAAAGAAATGCTCATCGTGAAACGAATGGAACGAAGGTGCAACAAGACTTGAACCCTAGCGCGGTGAATCAGAAGTCCATCGAAAGGCAACCGCAGATCCTTCGACTCCGTTTGCCGCAGAAACTGCGGCAACTCCGCTCAGGATGACAATTTCGTCGTGTTGTGAATTTCTTACTCACCAAACTAGCCCCAAAAACACGAAAGCCGCGCCAGCAACTGAGCTGTCACGCGGCCTTGGGGTTGAACTCTTGAATGAGCTTACGCACAAGGCCGGTGTGACGTGCAACGACACGCCGTACACACCAAACTTGTGAACTCGAAGCTCATCAATATCACCATAACGCGAGCGGCGAATTTGGTCAAATGAGGTCCTAATTCGTATCGGCGCATAGGTACGACACTGATGGCGACCTTTGCGCGCGATGCGGGCGTTTGAAAGGCAACCGCAGATGCTTCGACTCCGCTTACCCCATGATTGCGCAGCAATCATGGGGCCCCGAACGCGCTCCGCTCAGCATGACAATTTGGATTCAATAGCTCAGATGGACGTTCTACGTCGATACGGCCTAATTTCCCGGCCGTGGCGGGCGGGTGAGCCGGCGCGCGCCGAGAGCGCCTCCGGCGATGGCGAAGAGCAGTTGCATCGCCACGAGAAGAGCGATGGCAACGAGAACAAAACCTGCACGGCCTTCCGGTGAGATCATGATGGCCTTGATCGCGGCCAGGGTCTGAGCATCCGCGCCGGCAGCGATTCCATGTGCCTGCTGCTGGTTGACGAGGCTTTGCCAGAAACCGTCGAATGAATCGCCCTTGTGCAGCCAGAAACGCATGGCATAAAGAGAGAGCCCAGTCGCGGCGGCGGCCGTCCAGCCTCCCACGATTCCCGTGACCAATCCAATGCGCACGCCGGCGCCAACGGTGATCCACGACGGCCTCAGGTTGCGCGCGTAAAGCGCCACCGCCCACGCAGCGGCCACGCCCATCAGGAGCACTCCGAAGATGCCCACCGGCGAAAGCAGGGAGCAGAGGATTCCGGTGGGAATCGCCAAAGGGAGGATGGAGCGGACGGCCGCGCGCCAATCCACCGTATTGGCGTCGCGCACCGCTTCGTTCCAGCGATCGCGCTCACCGGCGCCGGCGGAGTTCTCAGTTGAATAGACGAGCTGCGGCAACCCGCAGGCAGGGCAGTAGCGGTACCCATCCTGCACGGTTTCATGACAGCGGCTGCAGGTCAGCTCCATACCCAAAGCCTATCGCATTCGACTGGGGCGCGGGAACTCGCGGGCCGATCGGAGTCGGGTGCAGGGAATCGTGTTGTCTCGCGGCGCAGGCGCGGCGGCGGACGGGGATCCGGCATCAACAGCGATCTCGGGAATCTCTACGGCTCGAAATCCACGGCCCGCTCAACATGTGTGCCGTGCTCTTCGCGGGCGTGCCGCTCTTCGGCCTCGCGCCGCAGCTTGCGGATCTTGAAGATGCTCACGTAAAAACGCAGGCGGCAGTAGCGGCAGCGCACGGGAGATTGCAGAGCAAGAAGATAGGCCAGATCCGCCCACCGAAAATGCGCAGGACGCAGATTCCTGGTTCCGCAGCGATGGCAATGGACGTTCATTTTGCGTTTTTGCTCCTATGGAATCTCTAGGGGGAACCGGAGCTCGTTTGCACCATCGTAACGCAAAAACTCATAGGAGTTCGTATAAAACTGAAAGAATCCGTGGCGCGGGGACGGGCGCGAGAAGGCGCAACCGGGGAACTCGGAGTGGCGTGCGGGGGTTTCTTGAAGCGCAGATTGCGACGCACTTTAGCGGGAAAGTCCGGCCGCGCCGAGCTTTTCGTCCACAATCTTCACGGCCTCGGAGACCGCCTGCTCGAGGGTGAGGTTGGTCGAGTCCAGGAGCACGGAATCGGGGGCTGGCTTGAGCGGCGAATCGGCGCGGTTGCGATCGCGTGCGTCACGGGCGCGCAGATCGCGAACGATCTCTTCGGGCGGAGGCGGAGGCGGCGAGCCCCTCCGGCCGGACTGGCCCAGTTGGCCCAACTGCTCGTAGCGGCGCTGGCCGCGGACTTCCGGCGCGGCATCGAGGAAGATCTTGACCTCGGCGTTGGGAAAGACGACGGTTCCGATGTCGCGGCCCTCCATCACCACGCCGCGCTTGGCGCCCAACTGCTGCTGCAGGCGGACCATCCAGGCGCGAATCGCAGGGAAAACGCTGACCCGCGAAGCAGCTTCGGTTACGGTGGGATTGCGGATGAGGCCGGTGACATCTTCACCGTCGAGCACAACGCGGTTTTCTTCTTCGCCGGGCTCAAGGCGGATCGTGGTTTCAGCAGTCAACCCTTCCAGACCACTGCTCTCGTCCAAAGGCAATCCCGCGCGGAGCGCCTTCAGGGCGAAGGCGCGGTACATGGCGCCGGTTTCCAAATTGAGCAGGCCGAAGTGGCGCGCCAGCTCGCGGGCGATAGTGCTTTTTCCCGCACCCGCGGGGCCGTCGATGGCGACAATGATTCTCCGTGCGGGTACGGGAGACTGGATGCGGTTCTGGTCCGCGCTCATCCGCGTTTCTTCGAGCGCTGCCGGGAGGGCGCGGTAAATCCGTAGCGCGTTCTGTTGCCCGCTTTGGCGGATGCGGCCAGAGCCGGCTTGCGGCGCGAGCGCACGTCGGTGCGGGCGGAGCCGGCGCGCCGGGAGGCAGGCCGCGGCGCAGATTTTGCCGCCGGTTTGCTGGCGCTGGCGTGGCCGTTGCGCAAACCCCGCGCCGCGGCCGACTTGGCCTTGCGCAGGTCGCTGCCGTTCGAATGAGCGCCATTCTGCTTGCCGTGGCCGTGGCCGTTCCCGTTGCCGTTGCCGTTTTTGGATGCGCCGGAGGACCAGCGCACCGAAGAGCCGTGACGCGCGCTGCCACCGGTTCGCGAGGCGCCCCGGTTCACGCGGCTGCTTGAAGCGCTCGACGCTGGTTTGCGATCCCGCGCGCGCGCCGGCTTGCGGCTGAAATGAGGCTGCGCAGGGCGCGGCTTCTCCTCGGCTTGGGCGGCGATCCGGGGCGCTGCCTCGACCGATTTGCGCGTTACGGAAGGCGTTGCGGCCGGCCCGGCATTCGGCACCGGCGCGGACGGCTCGTACACATCGTAGTCGCGTTCGTAGGAGCGCAGGAATTCGCTCGAGGCCGGCATGGCCGAACTGGAATACGAGGCCCCGTAAACCGAAGCGGGAGCGGAGAACTCAGGCAGTGTGCCGGCCACATAAAAGTGCGGCGCGTGTCCCATGGAGATGGTGTGCACCTGCCGCGTCGCGAGCAGCCCGCGCAGCACTTCGCGCACCTTGCTGCGCGCCGTCAGCGGCGCCAGGAACAGCTCCACCTCTTCCATAGTGGCGGTGATGACGGCCTGCAGATAAATGGAGGCGAGTACAGAGATTGCCGTGACCTGCGAGGTAGACGCGCCCTCAGCAATGGCCTTTTGGAAACGCACGCGCAAGAGTTGCCATTGCGGCGCGCGGTTGGGCGCAGAGAGAACAGGAATGATGCGCAGTTGCTGCCAGAGTTCTGTGATGGCGCGCAGAACCGCCGATTCCGACACTTCCCTGCCCAGGGCGTGCTTCAACTGCGGAATAGTGGCGTCGCCAACTTCAAGCAGCTTGTAGGCCTGCGTGGCCAGCGGCGAAACGGCGCGCGATCCGGTCAGTTGCGGGCTGCGCCGCCAGTCGCGGTCGCCGCGCAACGCGTAGACGTAAGGCAATACCCAGGCGGCCACGACAAAATCGGGCTGCTCCCCGGGCTGACCGAGCAGATTCAGGCGCACTGCCACGCCGTCGGCTTCAAGGCGGACCAGCAAATCCTCGGCCTGGACGATGACTCTGGCTGCGGGAGACGAGTTGCGTTCCCCGGCTACAGCTTCAACAAAGGATGGCGCGATGAAGGCGGAAAACTGCCTCCGCGGGAGGAACAGACAGAGCCCGGTCTCCTCAATCCACGTCCGGGCGTCCTCCAGTGTGACGGTCCCAGCACCGTTCTGGCGCATCCTTTCGGCGCGCGATGCTTCCAATTGTTCTGCTGTCAAAGAAAAACCTCACTTCCAGGCTGGCGAAATCACTTGCCGGTGCAGCTCCTGAGAGCAACCCGGCCGCCTTCCAGGGATCAAAGAGTCTGCAAACCCTACAGACGATGGAAGGCCCGCAGGATTTCCTTCCACGAATACAGCAAAGCTATTGGACGTCCATGCGGGCAACTGGTTGGGTGATCGGTCTGCGCAAGCTCTAACAATAACCATTCTATACGTTTTTGATCAAGAGCGGTATTCACTTTGATGGCGGCGTGGCAGGCGATGGAGGCGGCAATGCGCGCGCGGAGCCTGCTAAGTGATTCATTCGGAACGGATTCGTCTTGGTCGGCGGCCGATTGCTCGATGACCTCGGCGAGCGTTCGCTCCAGCTCCGCGCCTTCCAGGCCCACTGGCGCGGATTTGACGGCGAGTGTCTGGGGGCCGAAGGGTTCGACATCAAATCCATTGTTTTCAAGTTCTTCGGCGATGCTGGCGAAGACTACCATCTGTTCGGGCTTGAGCTCGACCAGGAGCGGCATCAGCAAGCGTTGCCGCTCAACCTGCTCCACGTGGCGCTCACGCAGGATCTTTTCAAAAAGCACCCGTTCGTGTGCAACATGCTGGTCGATGATCCACAAGCCATCCTCTCCCGTGGCCAGAATGAACGACTCGCGCAACTGCCCGAGTGGTTTGAGAGAGTCCAGCCGGTTGAGTCTGCTGGCCGCCTGTTCGGCCTCAACCCAGGCCGCCGCGGCCACGGGGTTTTCGCTGTAACTCGATGTGCCATTGTGGCTTAGGCTGCACTCGCCGGCACCGGGAGCGGGCGGCGTGAAGAGGGCTTTGGCGGCTTCGCCCCATGCCTCGCGGTCAAAGCTGCCGGTTGCGAATTGCTGCCCGTCCGGCGCGCCTTGGATGGAGAACGGCAGCTTGCCGGGAACTGGAGATGGGGTTGCCGGCGAAAGGCGAAAAGGCTCGGCGCCGGCGGACCCTCCCACAAAGGCTTGCGGATCGGAGTCGGGAGGAAGCGGCGGTGCCGAATCGCCGGGAGGGCCCGGAACCGGCGAGGCCGCCGAAGGCATGAGCGACGGGCTGGCAGAGGGCTGGGAGTCGAGGGCGGCCAGAAAACCGGCTGCCGGCCGCGCCTTGATGAGTGCCGTGCGCAAACTGTCGCGGACAAAGTCGTGCACCAGACTTTGCTGGCGGAAGCGGACCTCAGTCTTCGCAGGATGCACGTTCACGTCGACCTCTTCGGGCGGCATCTCCAGGAACAACAGCACCACGGGAAAGCTGGTGGGCGGAATCACGTTGCGATAGGCCTCGGTGATGGCGTGCAACAACAGCCGGTCGCGGATGAGACGCTGGTTGACGAAGATGTAGATCGAGTTGCGATTCAGCTTTTGCAACTCGGGCTTCGAATAGAAGCCGCTCAGGCGCAGAGTGCCGGGCTGGCGCTTCTGGTCCTCCGGACTTCTTTTCCACGGAGGAGGTTCGGGCAAGCCCGCATGCGCCAAGGGCGTCTCCGCGGCCAGGGGCAGCAACTGGCCGAGGGTTTCTTTGCCGAAGATCTGGTAGATGCGCTCAGCGGTGCGCGCCACGGGCGGCGCGGAGACGATGGTGTGGCTCGCCGAGACGAGCTCGAAGTGCTTCTCGGGATGGGCGAGAGCGTAATGCGTGACCAAGGCCGTCACGTGGGCCAGCTCGGTCGACTCGGCGCGCAGGAATTTGCGCCGCGCCGGGGTGTTGAAGAAAAGATCGCAGACCGCGACGGTGGTTCCGCGGGGCAGGGCCGCGTCTTCCACGCGCAGAATCTTTCCGCCGGCAATTTCGACCCGGCTCCCTGCCGCGGAAGATTCGCCGTCCGCGATGGAGCCGGTCGCGGTTTCGAGCGTGACGCGCGCGACCGAAGCAATCGAGGGCAGCGCCTCTCCGCGGAAGCCCAACGTGGCGATCGCCAGCAGATCGTCTGCGGTGCGCAGCTTGGAGGTTGCGTGGCGCTCGAAGGCGAGCAGGGCGTCGTCGCGATTCATACCCTGGCCATCGTCGGCGACGCGAATCAGCTTGCGCCCGCCGGCTTCCACTTCCACGCGAATGCGCGTCGCTCCCGCATCCAGGGCATTCTCCAGGAGCTCCTTCACGACGGAGGCAGGGCGGTCCACCACCTCGCCCGCGGCGATCTGATTGGCGACCTGGTCGGGAAGAATGCGGATGCGGCCCATAAGAGATCAGCTTAACGCAGGGAGCAAGGGGAGCGACGGAGCAAGGGAGCGAGTCAGCGGGGTTAGCGATGCTGGCGGGGACGTGGGGGCCCTTTTCGTGCTGAGTTGACTGCGCGAAAAGCAACCGCGGGTCCTTCGACTCCCTTCGTCCGCCAGAGCGGACTGCGGTCGCTCAGGATGACAATTTATATTCAACAACTTAGCTGAATATTTTATGTCGATACTTCCTAATGACGCGCGAGAGCGACGGGCCTTGTTCCCAGCGGATGGGTGCGGATCGAAAAAAACTTGAAAAAGTACTTGACATCATACACTGTGTTGCATACAGTATGTGAAATACGGTGTTTGGAGTACAGCATGACATTGGCGGAAAACCTCTTTGAGAACCTTCGCCTGGAGCTGCGGCGGGGTTGCCTGACCCTGGCGGTGCTGGCGCAGCTCAAGCAGGAGCACTACGGGTACACGCTGCGCAAGGCGCTGGCCGCGCGCGGCATGGAGATCGACGAGAACACACTCTACCCGCTGCTGCGGCGGCTGGAGGCGCAGGGCCTCTTGACCAGCGAATGGCGCGAGGAGGACAAGCGCAACAAACGCTTCTACCGGTTGTCGGCAGACGGCCAGGAGATTTTTGCGCGGCTGCTGAAGGAATGGAACGAGATCAACACAGCGATTGCGAATCTGCTGTAGACGCGAGGAATGCATATGGAACTGCTGGAACGTTATCTGAATGCGGTGAGACGGCACCTGCCCTGGCTGCGGCAGGACGACATCGTGGCCGAGTTGAGGGTCAATCTTGAGGCGCAGCTCGAAGACAAAGAGGCCGAGCTCGGCCGGCCGCTGACGAAAGAAGAAACTGCGGAATGGCTGAAGCAGCTGGGATCGCCACTGCAAGTGGCCTCGCGCTACCAGCGCCAGCAGTATTTGATCGGTCCGGCGCTGTTTCCCACCTACGCGTACATTCTGCGGCTGGCGCTCACCTGGTTGACAGTGATTTACGTGATCGCGAATGCCGTGACGATCGCGGCTCGTAACCAGGGCGGGGCCAGCGTGCTCGAGGCGGCGCTGCGCCTGCCGGCGATGTGGCTGATCAACGCCGGCATCGTCACGCTGATCTTTGCCGTGATCGAGCGGGCTGGCGCGCATTTTCCTGAGAAATTCGGCGCGTTGGGGCCGATGGGCGGACCCATGACGGCGTCGTGGTCGCCGCTGGATCTGCCGCCGGCTGAGGCGCGCGGCGGCGATTGGGCCA
>Ga0187852_1001127_pt1 | contig 26372 bp, 10 predicted proteins | sample June2016WEW_6_40_FD_134511 | JGI IMG/M metagenome (GOLD analysis project Ga0187852, IMG submission 134511) | Peatland microbial communities from SPRUCE experiment site at the Marcell Experimental Forest, Minnesota, USA - June2016WEW_6_40 | ecosystem: Environmental > Terrestrial > Soil > Wetlands...
CTCGCCTGTTTCGTAGATGTCCAGTGCGGGCGGATCGTGGGCCAGTTCCGCGCCGGTCAGAGCCGGCATCGGAGGAGGCGGCGGAGGATACTGGTTGCCGATCTGAACGTGCGCCGCCGACATAACGTCATAACGGGACAACTCCGCGTGCGGCGCATCGCGCCACACCGAGAGCGTCACCTCGACATTTCCCGAGCCCTTGTCGACAGTCTCTGTTTTGAGGCGGCGGGCGCCGCGATCAAAGGCGATCCAGCCATTCAGATGCGCGTCGCGGATTTCGATGACGCGGCCATGGGCTGTTGATCGCGCGGCAGCCTGGGCAAGCCGGTCGAGCACGGACATCATGGGCAGAACGGGTACCGTGTAGGTGGGGCAGTGATCCTGGAGCCAGACGTCGGTGGCGGGGTCCAGAATTTCCGTGGCGGGTGCGTCCAGACTCTCCGCCGGGACGTCGTCGATCAGCCGCATTCCGAGACGGGGGATGGAATAGATCTTGGTTCCGTCAACCCACAGACTCGCCTCGGCGACGACGGAGATGCGGTCCCGATCTTCGGCCAACTCGAGCACTTGGAGAAGAATCGTCACAACGCGGTTGTCTGGGAGCACTTGTCCGCGAAAGGTCCAGGAGACGGGAATACCAATACCAACGGGCTCAAAGCGGGGGTTCCGCATGCCGGCATACCGCCGCGAGAGCAGCAGGTAGGACTGCAGGGTTTCGATCGCAGCTTCGAGGCCGAGCGATCCGGGCTGAACGGGGTCGGTAAAGAAATGAGCTTTGAAGAACCAATCCTTGGGATCGACATCCTTTTCCGCGCGCAGCACTCCCAGACGAGCGCGGCCAGCCTCCGGCCAGAAGCAGGCGATCCGGTCGATCATTTGTAGTTTGCCGCGCCCCAGCCGAGGCGCAGTGTTGAAATCGTTGACCGACATGCGTGTGTTGGGCGCCGCGGCCATCCACTCCAACTCTTCGGGAGACGGCGGCAGGCCGGCCTGATTGCGTAGCGCATCCGCAGGAAAGTGGCCGAAGACGGCAGTCCCTTCAAAGACGAGTTGATCGCGGGAACGACAAACAATCTTGAATCCGGTAATCGTCATCGCGCCCGCAGGCGAACATGAAGTGAGCGTGACAGAGGTTCGAAGCACGCCGCTCTGCGGGGTGACCTCGGCATGGAAAATGCCCGACCCGTCGAGATTGCGAAAGAAGATATCCTGCCGTGCGTTGAGCCAGGTCCCGGCAAATGACGCGAGCCAGCCGCAGGGCTGTAGAAGCACCTCCACCAGCACACTCACCGGCATGACCGGGCTGCCGTTTTCGGTGAAATACCAGGCATCGCTGCTGACATCGAATTCCGTTTCCGCAACTGCCCCCACAATTGGGTTGCCTTTGCTCGCTCGCGTGACGCGAGACATGAAATGATACGGCGGTCCCGGGAGACGGGGAATCCTTGTAGGGCCGTCGAATATCGCGAAGTCTGGGCCGAATGCATGAGACGGACGCCCGAGCGCGCAGGCCATGAGGGATTGTTGATCGAAGGGCACATGGGCGGACGGTTCGGACGAGACTTCCTCGAGTGGCCAGCCAGGCACCAGGCGGAGTCCGAGACGCCGGCAGTGGAAGATCTTCAGGCCGTCAAGGCTGCAAAGGACCTCGGCGTACAAGGCCGGTTCGGAGCCGGCGTGCATCTCGTCGACAAAAACTTCGTAGGTCAACGTTCCGACGGATGGCAAGACCTGCCCGCGACAACGCAGATGGAACGTTTCTTCAGCAACCGGCGTGAACCGCCACCCGTCACGCTCTAACGCTAGCCCAAGAGCGCTCATATAGAACGCCATCGCCTGGAGGCAGCCTTCAAACATAAGCGTGCCGGGCATACAGGGGTCGTTTTTGAAGTGCCCTTCGAAGAACCAGGCGTCCGGCGAAATCGGATATTCCGCGCGGAGATAGCCGCGTTTCCACGGGCCTCCGGTTGGGTCGAAATCTTCAACCGTGCGCAGGAGCAACATGCCCCCGGTTTGAATCCGCGGCGAACGCGTGTGCGAATGAGCGCGCTCGAACGGTTCTCCGAAGCACTCGGCCATTCGCCCTTCGGCGAAGGCGCGAACTCGAGAAGCATCGAAGGCCCGGCGCGTGGTCGGAAGTGCAGGACGATCCAGCCTGGCGACAGCTTCGGGCGTAGGGCGGGCGGATTCGGCGGACCACAGCACACCTTCGGAGCCGGCCAGTTCCCGATCGGTAAAGAAACCGGCCTGGCCCTGGCGGACGGTCAATCGTGGCTTCCCGTCGACGAGGCAATCATAGTGAAAGGAAAACATGCGCACGTCGCCGTGCGTCGTATGTCCCTCCACGTGGATCTCGTAGCGCAGTGTCTCGCCGGCTTTCGGCAGGCTGCCATGAAAGGTGAGTTCGCAACCGAGCAGCCGGTAAACGCGCTCACCCCTATTGAAGCCGTCGATGCCCAGCCACGAGATGAGCAGCAGGTCGGCCTGGCCGGATTCCACGGCAATACCAGCGGGCATGTAGCCTTGATGGAGGTACCACGAATCAGGGCGGATATCGGTTTCGGTGATGATGCTGCCGAGTCCCATGGAGTTGGGTTCTCCGATGAGATCGATGACGCGGTCGGCAAGCAGCAGCGGCGGCTCGGGCATGCGTACCCGGCGCGCAAAGCCGTCCTGCGCGCGGAAGGCTTCACCGAAGACATCCGAGATTTGGCCGGTGGCGAGCTTTTCAAGATCGGCTCGTGAAAAGGCGCGGCGGGGCTTGACGCGCTGGGACTCCGGCCGCGAAGATCCATTCCCGCGGGTTCGGGGAGCCGTCCGGGAAAGGAGACTCAACAGCCGCAGTTCGGCGGCGAGGAACGAGTCGTGTGAGCGGCCGAGTTCGGCGATATGCAACTGGTGTGCCTCGGACATCTTTGCGTGCATGGCGAGCACGGCACTGTGCAGGGGGTCGGCTGCCGGGCGATCGCCGGATTGCGGAAGCGAGAACGACTCGAGAAGCGGTGCAAGCCCGGGCGCCGGGGCCATGACGAAAACCTCTTCGGCCGCCGGATCGCGTGACAGCGGGAGCGGCGGTGACGGATGGGCCGGGAAGGTGACGACCGCTTGAGATTTCGTTGCATTCGCCCGTGGGATAGGAAGGGAATTCAAGCGTCGCCGTAGTCCGTGGATATCGACCGGGGCGCCGGCGCACCACAGTTCCCCAGCCGCCGCCAGTGCCTGCCGCAGCGACGAAACGCCGTTTGCATCGAGGGCGACCGCCAGGTGAGGCCGGCCCTGGAGGATTGTGCGAATGGATTGTGTGCACTGATCCCGGGGACCGTGCTCCACAAAGATTCTGACGCCGTCCTTCCAGGCTCTGAGAATCGTTCGCGGAAAATCAACCGTGGCGAGCGCCTGCTCTGTCAGAGCATCGGCTACCGATTCAGGCGTCAGATCGTAAGAGACGCCCCGTGCATTAGAGTAGAAGCGGATTCCGGAAGGCTGTTCAGTAGGACGAAGATGCAGCCTGCGCCATAGGTCGGCTGCGGGCTTTACAGCGGGGCAGTGAACGGCCAGTTGCAACGCAAAAGGCGTCGAGCGGTCGCCGAACATGCGCGCAATGCGTTCACACGCCGACGACTCGCCCCCAATAATTACATCGCCGGGAGCACTCACGATAACTACGAAAACTTGAGATTCAGCGCGGACGGCTTCAAATACGTCGTGCTCCGGCGCCGAGATCCGGTAATGCACCCAGCGCCTGCCGCCGAGCGCGTCGGCGTGTCCGGCAAGCACCCGCGTGTAGAGTCCGCAGTCCTCGATTTCGCGCAGGAACTCCCCCATTCCATGCCATGCGCCCAGCGCGAATAGTGCATTGGTTTCCCCGGATGAGAGACCGATGGCTGCCTGCGGCGCGAGACCCAGCGTACCTCGCGTAAACCGGGCGTGCACCTGGCAGAGCAACGTGGATCCGCAGAGCTGCTCGAAGTCGGATGGGTTCCGGGTACCGCTATGGATCCACCCCGCGTAGCGCCGCACGTCCACCTGGCATTCAGACCCAAATTGCTCGGCCAACTCGGGAAACGCCAGCAGAACGTCCCGTCCCATTCCCGGATATGCCGCGGCGGCTCCGGTGAACACGTACGCGAGTTCTCCCTCCAGGCGACCGGGTTGAAAAGAGATTCCTTCCGGCGGCGTTTTGCCATGCGGATCTTCCTTGAGGAATGATCTTGCCTGAGCGACGCGCCCGCCGAGTTCGTCGGCTGCGGCGACAATGGCCAAGCGGCAATCGCCGTCCTCGGAATCCGTGCCGCCATTGAGCGCCGCCCGCAACTCCGTGAGATCGCGGCCCGAGTAGAAGTGAATATCCGTCACAGTTCCGGTGACGAGTCCCCGCCGCAAAGTGTAGGGCGAATGCTCCGGCTCGATGACATGTATCGTGGCCGATTGCCCTCCAATTGCCTCGGTCGTCATCGCGATCGAGCGCCTGTCCGCTCCCGGGAAGAACGGCTGAGCGCCGGGTAACGCCGTGCGATCGAGGGAAACGACTGCCGCCGCGACGTTCAACAAACCCTGCGCCGCATGGGCAACCCCGAAACAATCGCGGACCCGCGATGCAAGGTCGCCTCCATCCTGCGCGGGGAAATCGGTGGGTCCGGATTGCAGGATTCCCAGAATGCGGTCGCCCTCCCGCTCGGCATCGCTGACGCGCTTGAGGACCATGACGCACGCCGCGTCGCCGGGACGCCCGGAAATCGCGGCAGCATTGACAGGTTCGGCGCAAAAATCGCTGGCGCCTACGACTGCCGCATCGACTTGAAGGGTTGAGAGCTGTTCAATGGCGATCTCGAGAGCGCGAATGCCGGACAGTTCTTCCGCCGCCACGGAAAAGCCGGGGCCGCCGATGGAAAACTGCCGGTTCACGCGATCCGCGATCATATTCGGCATGCAGCCGACGACGCGCGCTGCATCCATGGGCTCGTCGAAAGCTATCTCGTGATCGGTTACATCCATGCCCGGCGGCAGCAGATCGGGAAGCGCCAATCGGATCACGGGTCTCGTGGCTTCCGCATCACACTGCATGCCGATCAGGACAGCCGTACGCTCCAGGTGCGGTAGAGCCGCCTCGGACAACGCCTCCCCGGCGACGCTCAGAACAGCAGTTTGCTGCGCCAGGGCCCGGGCAAGGTCACGAGGCGGAAACACAAGGCCCTCCGACGGCAGCCGTATCCGTTCGGCGCGATGCCCGACCGGACGATTTCCGATCAGAAAGTCCGAAATAAAATCTTCGGTTCCACCCCCATCGGCCGCCTGCACGGCAAGAGCTACTACAGCCACCTGCTCGCGAGGAGTCGCGGAGGGCGCGACGTAGTGGGTGTCGGGGTCATATTGCTCAACCAGGAGGTGCGCATTATTCCCGCCAAACCCGAAGCTGCTGACTGCCGCCCGCCGGATTCCGGAAGTCTGCCACGGTTCGTGTTCCCGAAGCACGCGGAATGGCGTTCCGTCGAGCGCGTCGATAAGCGGACCGTCTCCCGCGGTGGCGGGACGAACGCCCGCCCGCATCGCTTCGATGACCCGGATCAGGCCTGCTGCGCCCGACACCGTAATGGAGTGGCCGATGTTAGATTTCAAAGATCCGATTGGAAGGTCGCGAGCGCCGGCGAAGACAGATGCCATGGACCGCACTTCCGTGGCGTCGCCTACGGCGGTGCCGGTTGCGTGACACTCGACGAAGGAAATGTCGGCAGGTTCCATCCCGGACTGCGCGTATGCCGCTTCCATGGCGCGAATCTGCCCCTCCGACGACGGCGAGAGGACGCCACCGCTCCTTCCATCGTTGGACAAGCCGATGCCGCGGATCACGGCCAGGATCCGATCATTAGCGGCGACCGCATCCCGAAGCCTTTTCAGCACCAGGAACGCGGCGCCTTCGGCGGGAACCAAACCATCGGCATGGCGATGAAACGGACGGCTCTGTCCGCTGGGACTCAAAGCGCGCAAGGCCGTGAAACCCGAGTGAATGATCAGGCCATCGCAGCGATTGAGTGCCCCGGCCAGCATGACATCGGCGCGCCCGCTGTGAAGCCAGTCGGATGCGAGTTTGATGGCATAGAGCGACGATGCGCATGCCGCGTCTAAGGCGTAACCGCCGGCGGTGAGGCCGAGAGCGCGGCACATAAGATGAACCGGAAACCCGGAGGAAAAACGGTTCATTGGTCCGCGTTTTTTCGTAGCCGCTTCCGGTAGGTAGACCGCTTGCGCGAAATCGACGAGCCCTTCGGCGGGATAAGCAAGATTCCCGGACACCACGCCAATTCGTTGCGCGGCAGGATCGGCAATTCCGGCGTCGAGCAGGGCCTCGCGGCCGGTATGGAGTGCCCAATGGACCAATGGATCCAGATCGGCCAACAGGACCGAATCGACAGGAAAGCACGTGGGGTCCCAGATGGACTCAAAACCCTCGACGATGCCCCCCACATCCGTGGCGCAGGCGCCGGAGGATAACATGCGGCCCCGGTCGGCGCGCCAATGGCTATCGGGCACCGGATGAAGAACAATGCGCTTTTCGGTGACGACGCGCCACAACTCTTCGGGCGTATGCGCGCCCGGGAGGAGGCAGGCGCGGCCCACAATCGCGATTGGATCGAAGGTCACTGGCTTGGAGCTCGAGCGGCGAGCACTACATCGATGTCGGCGGCATCCAGGCTGGTATGGCAAAGCTCCTGCACAAATGCAGCGACGCCGCGATCCATCGGTATGAGCGGAACTCCGCGGGCCGCGAAATGGGATCGCAGATCCGGAGTCACCATTCCGCCGTCCCAGGGTCCCCAACTGATGGCGCGGACGACGCACCCGGGGCCGCGTCTTACGGATTCATCGCGCGCCATCTGGCTGACCGCGGCATTTGCCATCGCATAATCCGCCTGTCCCCGATTGCCATAGCGCCCCGCAACCGAGCTGAAGACATAAATGAAGCGGAGAATATCCTGCCGCGCGGCGGAAAGCAGCGACGCGAAGCCGAACGCCTTGGTGCCAAACACGCGTGCGAACTGCTCCGGGGATTTCTCCGCGATGGCTTTGTCGGCGATGACTGCCGCGGCGTGGATCAATCCATCCACGCGGGCCCATTTGGCACGGACCGCTGCGAGCGCTTCGGACACCGCGGGCCCGTCGTTCACGTCGACCGTGAAGTATTCCGCTTCCGCACCCAGATTTCGCAGCCGCTGCAGGTTGGCAGCGACCTCGCGCGACGCGAGAACCCGCCGGGCTCTCGCATCGGCGTCGCGGGGAGACAACGCCTCCCCCTGGCGTTGCGAAGCGCGGAAAATGGCGGCCTTCAACTCCGCTTCGCTCGCGGCCTGCTCGAATTCGGGTGGCTCCCGGCCGATCTCGGTGCGGCCGAACAGCGCGAGGCGCACCGGCGCGGTCTCGGCGAGCGCCACCAGGCAGGCAGCGGTTATACCGCGCGCGCCACCGGTGACGACAATGACCGGGTTATCCGAAAGCAGACGGAGATCGAGGTCCAGCCCGATGGGCAGTGCGATCTCCTCCGGCACCCGGCGACTGCCGCCTTTCGAAATCATCACTTCCGACTCGGTCGCTCCGCTTAGAATTTCTCGCGCGATTGCTTCCGCTGCGTCGGTAGACGGCTCCGTTCCATTTTCGATCTCGATGGATCTCGCGGAACACCCGGGATACTCGATCGCGACCGTCTTGACCAGTGCCGTCAAACCGCAACCAGCTGGGGAGCCTGCCGATTCGATGCCTACGAACATGCCGCCTTTGGGGCCCCGGCTGGCGCCGAAATGCCGGGCGGCCTGAAAAGCCCTCTGAGCCCGCTCCGCCACGTCCCCGTCATGAAGACTGGGCGAATCGACCACGATTGTGGCATCCGCGTCGGCTGCACCGTCGTTGGCCAAAATCGCAGTGAGTCCGTGCCTGGTGAGAGCGTCCGCCAGTGCCTGAAGCAACGGATCTTGTGGAGAGCCCGCCAGAACTGCGCGGCTAACGCGGGATGGCAGATTTCCGTCCGTCCCTTCGAGCGCATCCACTTTGCGGATTCCGAGACGCACCAGCCCATTGCCCGCAAGATGTTTGGGAATCTGAATTATGCGCTGCGGGGGCGCCGACAGATAATTGAGAATCGAACCCAGGGTGCGCAAACCAGCCATAGGGGCGGCATCAACTTCCGGGAGATCGGGCCTGGCTTCGTGGACCGCGGCCAGGATCTGTACACGTTTGATCGAGTCGATTCCCAAGTCCGATTCGAGATCCATGTCGAGTGCGAGGACGTCGCGAGGGTAACCCGTCTTATCCGCCACGATACTCAGCACGAGACCGGTAAGATCGCCGGGGGGAGCGGGCGCCCGCGGCGCGTCTCGAAACACCGAAACGGCGGTCTCGGGAGGTGGCGTGAACTCAGGAATCGCAACCGGTTCGGGGACCGGCAGCGAAACGGGGAGTGATGCATCGAGAGGCGCAGTGTTGAAGCCTGGCGTTCCCTGCAGCTGCGCGAATGCGACTTCACTCGCGCGCAAGAAGGCGAGGTGGGCTTCCGTCATCGCCCGCTGGCTCGCCGCATGCGCTTCCGCCATCCGCTGATGGAGTTGTTCGATGGCCGCGAGACGGGCGCGATCGTCGGCCTCTTCAACCGGCTTTGATTCCAGTTGCCGCACCGGCGGGCGGGGCAGCGGCGCTGGCGCTGATGCTTTGTCGCGGCGGGGATATTTTTTGCCGTAATTGGCGCCGCAGATCGCAATCGCCATTGGGGATGGCTTGGCCGTTCGAGCGGGCTCGGCTTGGTAATCGCGCCACGCAAACTCCGTTTCGAGCGTCGCGCCCGCCGCGGCGAGTTTGGCCAGGGCAAACCAGAAGGACGTTACGGCATCGCGTCCTTTCGCATTCATGGCCACTGCCAGATGCCGCCTGCCTTCCAGACAGGCGGTCGCCAGATCCGTGGTAACGGACCCCGGACCAACTTCGATGAAGTACCGTGCCCCCTCGGCATAGAGCGCCTCGATTTGATCGGCGAAGCGAACCGGCAATGCGAGCTGCGTGCCAAGGATCTCTCGGGCGGCATGGGCGTCGTCGGGATAGCGCTCGGCCGAACTGGTGGCAAAGACCGGAATGCGGGGCGAATCGAAAGCGATGGTCTTCAGAAAATCGACAAAGGATGGTGCCGCGGAGGCCACGATCGGGGAGTGGAAAGCGGTCGACACCGGTAGCCTGCGCACGGTAAAGCCACGCTCGGCGAGTTCCTTCGCGCTTTGCTCGATGGCTTGCACACTCCCCGCCAGGACGACCTGGTTCGGACTGTTGATATTGGCCAGAGTTAATTCTGGAGAGAGAAACGTCGCGATCTGCCGCGCGGATGCCGCCACGGCGAGCATTGCCCCGGGACACGATCGAGCCGCCTCAGCCATCAGCCGTCCCCGCTCCCGAGCGACGGCGAGAAAGTCCTTTTCCTGAATTACTCCCGCGGCAAATAGCGCACTGACTTCGCCGAAGCTGTGACCGGCACAGTAGTTGGGCGACACGCCCGCCGACTGGAGCAGCTTGAGATACAGCGAGCTGGTGACCCCGATTGCCAGTTGTGCGTTTTCGGTCGCCGTCAGCCGGGCTGATTGGCGTTCCCGCTCTGCTTCGGAGAATGCCGGCGGAGGGAAGACGACGGAAGGCAAGTCAGGATTGCCGCGAGCGGCCTCATCCCAGACGCGCAGGGCCTCGTCGAAGGCGGTGAGGAGTTCCGCGCCCATCTCGAGATACTGGCTCCCCTGTCCCGGGAAGAGAAACGCCACACCACCCTCGAGCGGCGCCCCGGTACCGAGAAAGAATCCTCCGGGGAACGCTCGGTCCGTCCCGCTTCGGATCGCGCTTTTCGCATGATCGATCTTGACCGCCAAATCGGCGGCGTCGCGGGCTACTATCGCCAACCGGCACGAGTGCTCTCGCGAGAACGCCTTCTGGCTTTCCTTCGCGGCAGAGGCGAATCCATCGGCTTGAGCGCGCGAGGCTAGCTCCGTCGCCAAGCGTATCGCCTCAGGACCGGTGGCTGCTGAGACCAGGCACAATTCGGTTGGGCGGCTGAGAACACGCGGTGGTCTCGGCGCGGTTCCATTGTATTCTTCGAGCGTGAGATGAAAGTTGCTGCCGCCAAATCCAAAGGCACTGACGGCGGCGCGGCGCGGATGATCTTCTCCGTGTATCCACGGGCGAAGTTTGGTGTTTACATAGAAACCGTTCTGATCGAGTTCGAGCGCCGGATTCGGCTCGTTGACCTTGATTGTGGGCGGAAGGACCTTATGGTGTAAGGCCATCACAGTCTTATAAAGAGATGCCGATCCCGCCGCGGCTTTGGTATGGCCGATCTGCGACTTGACCGATCCGAGCGCGCAATGTTGCCGCAGCGCCGCACCGTCTGCCGCAAAAACTTCGCGCAGGGCCGTCAATTCAGCGGCATCCCCCGCCGGCGTGCCGGTGCCGTGGGCCTCCAGCAGTCCGACGGTTGCCGGCCCATAGCCCGCCGCTTCGTAGGCGCGCCGCAGAGCGCGGGCCTGGCCTTCGGGTCGCGGCGCGTAGATACTCTTGGCGCGGCCGTCGGAGGAGGAGCCGATCCCGCGGAGCACCGCATAGATCCGGTCACCGTCGCGCTCGGCGTCTTCCAGCCTGCGCAGCGCAAACATGCCGACGCCCTCGCCCAGCATGGTGCCGTCGGCGTGGGCGTCGAACGGCCGGCAGTCGCCCGATTTAGACATGGCGAGCGTCTTGCTGAAGCACATGAACATGAAGATGTCGTTGATGGCGTCGACACCCCCGGTAATCACCATGTCGGCCGCGCCGCACCAGAGCTCCTGCATGCCCATCTGGACCGCGCCGAGGGTACTCGCACAGGCCGCGTCGACCACGCAATTGGTTCCGCCCAGGTCGAACCGGTTCGCAATGCGGCCGGCCACGACATTGCCCAGCAGCCCGGGAAAGGTGCTCTCCGTCCATTCGACGTAGCGTTCACCAAACCGGCCGCAGATCATCGCGGCTTCTTCGTCCGGGATTCCCGATTCTCTCAAGACATCTTCCAGAACTGGCCGCTGCAGACTGCCGGACATGGTGCTGACCAGTTCCGTCGCCGAGGCAACCCCGAGTATCACGCTGATTCGCTCCCGCTCGATGCGCCGGAAATCCAAACCGCAACTGCTTTCGATCAACTGTTTGGCAACCATCAAGGCCAGCAATTGCGCGGTATCCGTGCTGGGCGCCTGGCTGGGCGGAATGCCGTGCTCGAGCGGCTCGAAGAAAACGGGCGAAAGAAAAGCGCCGCGCCGCGTATAGGTCTTGCCCGGCTTCGCCGGGTCGGGATCGTAGTAATCGTCGATCAGCCAGTGGGTGTCCGGAACGTCGGTTAAACAATCCTTGCCGCTGACGATCGTTCGCCAGAAATCGTCAGGACCGCTTCCCCCCGGGAATAATGCTGCAAGTCCGGTGACGGCGATGGGCATCTGGGTGCATGGAGATTTCATGCCAGCCGCCTCGGACGGGAATTGAACAGGGATGCGGGTACATCGATGCCGTGAACCCGAGCCTGCTGTGCACGGGTGGCAATGGCGGCTCCTTCAAGCAGGTTCAGGCCAACCTGCGTCACGGATCGACTCTCAAGATCGGCGAGAAACGATCCGCGCGCCCATTCGTTGAAGGCCCCAATGGCAGGTCCGCACCAGATTTGATAATCCAACTGCCGGTCTTTCTCGCCTGTAATGGGCCACCGGCTCGACATCCCCAGATACCAGCGAAAAATCAAAGCCATTTTGTGACGGCCGTCTTGGGCCGCCCGGCGCAGTTCATCCGGTTTCCTTGTCGAAAAGAACTTTTCGACGTCGATCTCGACTTTACCGAGATCACGGCCGAAGATATCCCGCTCGATTCCCTGGCGGACGGACGGCGGAATTTCGTCAACGGACGCATACGAACGGTAGAGTTCGAATAGGCGTCCGGCTTTTTGCGCATACATCGAGCCTTTTCGCAGTACCTGAACCTTAACGCCGAGTTCAAACATGTCCGCGGACGGCGCCATGGTGACATCCGCCATTCCGGCATCGACCAACATTCGCCTGGCGGTTTCGGACAGGCCCGATTCTCGAGTGGTCTGATTGATGGTTCCGGTCAGAACGTAGGCGGCGCCCATGGCGAATGCGGCGGCTACGGCCGCTGGATTGCCGAGTCCGCCGGCGGCGCCGACGCGGACGGCGGGGACACCTCGTAAGCGGGCGGCGGCTCGGTCGCGCTCTGCTTCGAGCAAGGGTAAGAGCACGGCGAGCGGCCGGTTATCCGTGTGTCCGCCTGAGTCTGCTTCCGCTGTCACGTCCTCGGCCACTGGGACGTACTGCGCGATTCTGGCCTCGGCAGGCGTCAGCCGGCCGTCCCGCAACAGGGACTCCAGCATTTCCTTCGGTGGAGGCGCCATGAATTGCGCAGCCACCTCAGGCCGCGATACTTTGGCGAGTATTTGATTGGGCCGGACAATTCGGCCGGTGGAATCCGTGTGAGCTCCCCGGTATGAATAATGCACCACGTTGGGCGTCATTGCCATGAAGGCCGACGCTGAAATCCGCCGGACACCCTCGCCGAGATACAGTTCGACGGTGGCCCGCTCCAGGTCCGGTTCGTTCGGCGAGTGGATAAGGTTGGTTCCCCACGGAAGTCCTTCCGTCGCATGCCCGATTTCGCGGACCGCGGCGCGAATGGTGTCCAGGTCCAATCCGGCCGCGCCATAGAAACCACAAAATCCCGCCTTCGCAGAGGCGACGACCATGGCCGGCGTCGCTAACCCGCGCGCCATTTCTCCGACGACGTAAGGAAAACGGCAGCCGTGGGCTTCCCCGAAGCGCCGGTCTCCCAGCCATTCGGGATACAGGGGTGCAAGCTGGCCGATCACGCGGCATCCTGCGGGCGTCGTATCTTCGCGGGCCAGACCGATTCGCCGCTTGACGGGATCTTCGATAACCTCGAGACGTTCGCGAATCGAAGCGATCAGAGCAGCGAGTCCAGCCGGTGTAAAGGACGCATCCCGATCGGGAGGAGCAACTGACAAATCTTTTGCGGCAACCAGCGCTGCAGTTTCCAAAGCCATAACCGAGTCAGGAGCTCCAAGCACACCCAAACTTCGTGCCGCGAACTAGCGTGAGCTCTTTCCTTCCAGCATCGACTGCAAAATATCCGGCCGCCGTGACTGCACAGACCGATCCTTCCATATCGGGACCTTATCCTCGCAACGCTTGCGTTGAGGTTATGGGGTTAACTGCCGGACGCACCGCCTAAAACTCAGCAAGGACACAACGTCGCTTAGGGAGTGGTTAAGTTTATCATAAGTAACTCACGCCGCAAAGAGGTATCAGCAATCGGCAATCGTATCAGCAATCGCGATCCGGGCTCTATTCGCCGACTTGATAGGATGCTAAGAAAAACCAAATCAAGCCACGGATGGACACGCGGTACCAAGTCATGAGCGGAGGCTCTCAGCGATACGGACCTGCGTCGCGATTGCCTCACGAAGCCTTCGGTTGAACGCTTCTTCCGATTCGCCATCTTCAACCATCATGGGAGCGCCCGTTGAGATGGCGATCGGAGTGCAGCGGCGTGGGAAATGGCCGCGCGGCCAGATCTCGAATGTCCCGGCGATGCCCATCGGTACAACAGGAACCCGCAGTTCGCGGGCAAGAAGCGCCGGGCCCCTGCGAAATTCTTGAAGCCTTCCGTCGGGCGATCGTGTGCCTTCGGGATGCACCCAGAGGACAAGCCCTCGCTCGAGGCCTGCTTTGCCCATGCGGATGCCCCACATCAGATGCTGCCCCGCGTCCACAGGCACAATCCGGAGCATGCCTGCCAGCCAACGCATAAAAGGCGCCCGGAAATATGAGCTCAATCCGAGCACGAACAGTCTGCTGAAAACCGCATAGGGCAACATACATATACCGACGGGAGTATCGATATAACTGACGTGATTGGGGCAGATTACGAAGGGTGGCTGGGGAAACGCGGCGGCATGGTGTACCTTCATTTTCATCAGCAAATGAAGCCCGGCGCCCAAAGCTCTGGAAACGCCGTACCACCACCGTTCGAGGACCGGACGGCGGCGGAGATATTCCTCGGCAAACGCACTCTCCTCATTCGTGAGCGGCGCTCCAAGCAGCTCTGTCCAACTGGTCCAGCCGGTCTCGCAGGCCTCCCCGGATGCGCGTTCCCGCACTTCATCAAGCAAGTGTTGAACCGTGAATATTTGGGCGGCTCGTGTGTCGGCGATGCGGATTTTGAACGTCTTCTCCACATTGCTCAGCAATTCCACCCGCTCAAGCGAATCGAGCCCGAGGTCGAGATCGAGACTCATCCCCCCAGTTACCAGCGGCGCATCGGGGCGTAAGCGGCGGATGAGCCTCCCAAGCTCCCGTTCAACAGGGCCGGCCGGTTCGGCCGCGGAATCCGCAGCAACCCACGGTGAGTTCATTGGCGCCATCTCGCGGACCTTGAATCGCTGCAGCTTTCGCGTCGTCGTCCGGGGCAACGGCTCGTTCAGGATTTGGATACTCCCCGGCCGTTTGTATCCGGGGAGCTTCCTTGCGGCCGCCGCCAGCTGCGCGCGGACGCTCTTGTCCAGAGCACCGCGATCAACTGCCGGCGAAATTGACTGCCGTGGATAGAGAGCGCAATGCAGCAACGCTCCATCGGGACCGTCCAATCCGACGAAGCATATTTCCTGCAGCAGATCGCATTGCGACAGAAAATACTCCTCCAACTCCTCAGGGAAAACGTTCTTGCCCGAGCTGAGCACAACTACGTCTTTGGCACGGCCGGTGATTCGCAGTGTGCCACATGAGTCCAGGGTCCCGAGGTCCCCGGTGTGCAGCCAACCGTCTTTCAAAACAGCGGCTGTCGCGTCGGGGTCGCGCCAATAACCTTGCATGATGTTCTCGCCGCGTACCAGAATCTCGCCTACGCCCGACGCATCGGGGTTGACGATGCGCACCTCGCAATGCGCAACCGCAAGTCCGCAGGACAATCCGCCGTCCTTGTCGAGCGGAGTCGCGGACGCGAGTCCCGAACATTCGGTCAGACCGTAGGCCTGAAACAACCGAAAACCAAGATCGGCAAAGAACTCGGCTGTCTTTGGATTGAAATACGCTCCTCCAAAACCAAACGCGCGGAGTTTGGCCCCAAACCGTTGGTGGATCGGACGGAAGAAGATTTTGCCGGCCCGGAGATTGAATCGCCGCCGAAGAAAGCCCGAGATCCACAGGAGTGCCCGAAAAGCCCGTTGCCGCGCGGGCGATTGCCGACCGACTTCCTCGAGTATGCGCCTCTGCATCTGATAGTAGAACTGAGGAACACAAAGAAACCCCGTAATTCCTTCTTGCTGAAAAGCGCGTCGCAGGCTGTCGGGATCCAAATGATTGAGAAAAATCACGCTGCAACCCGTGAAAACAGGGGCCAGCAGGTTAGCCAGCAACGGCATGATGTGATACAGGGGGAGCACTGACAAAACTCGGTCCGTGGGCGTGAGCGGGAACACCTCGAGCATGTCCAGGATACTGCGGGCCACGTTCCGGAGCGTCAACAACACGCCTTTCGATGCACCCGTCGTACCGCCGGTGTAGAGAATTGCCAGGTTGTCGTCAAGTGATCGCGAGGGGAGCGGCAAAGCCGCTGCGCCCTTGGCCGAAATCGCAGCCTCCCACTCTGCCTCGGAGGACATTCGAACGCCGACGAACGGAACCGAGTGTACAATTTCCAACGCCTGCTCGTGAAATTTCGGTGAAGCGATGAGAAACTTCGCTTGCGAATGCCGGACAACGTTCACGAGAGCAGGCACGTTCGCCACGGTGTCCAGGGGCACGGCGATCCCGCCCGCTCGATGTACGGCCAGGAATGCAACACCCCAGCGCGGCTGATTCTCCATGAGAATCGCCACACGATCGTCCTTCTCAACCCCGCTTCGCAGCAAGTATTGGGAGAGGTCGCGAATATCGTCTGCAAATCGCGGCCAGGAGATCCCAACCCTGCCCTGCGGGTCGAGGCTCTCGAGTGCGATTTGATGTGGTCGCGCTTTCGCGTGGCTCTCGATTGCACCGGCTAAGTCGAATTCAAGATCGCCGGCCGCCGCCGCCGTGCTCTCGGGAATTTCGAGGTTCCTTTGCCCCATAAATCTCCTGCCCGTAGAATTGTCTCACACACGCCATATCCCGGGAATAGGCGGCGTGCGATTTCGAGCCGCAAATCATTTTCAACGCAGCCCGTGATGGCGCCGTTGGCAAATTCATCCACAATCCACAGGCAAATCCGGACGATGGGCTGGCAGGACCGGTGATCGGAAAGGGCCAGGCCAATCCGCAGGCCGTTCATGGTGGCGCCTATGCGCCGTATGTCATCGAGCGATGGACCAAAGTGCAAGGTTCCGAGCTAAGCATCTACTACGTGCTGTCTACTTGGAATCCGTATGTCGTTATACTGATGAAATCACGGCTACACGTCGAGTAGCGCGCGGAATATGACACTGTGCGTCCCGTGCAAAGCCGAGGTCCAAACTGATCCATCCGAAGCTAACGCTCGTGAGTCCAGCGCAACAGAGTGAACCTTCGTCCCAGTTTCTCACCACGCGGGGGATGAGTTTGGGAAACAGACGCAAAGTGGGACCTTTGGCGCCCCTCAATTACGAGCCTTGGGGACGGCTGGCGTTTGGTTGGGCCAATTCTCCTCCCTCAATGAGTTGCCCATGGGGTTGTGCTCGAAGAGATGCGGGCGTGATCGAACCAAGGGAAAGACGATGCCCTTATTGGTGCTGGCGAAACGCAGCGCACGGATGACCAGGGAGCCATCGGGATCCTTGCTGAAGTAGAGAGTGTCGTTAAAAACGCTTCTGTCAAATGTGGCACTCTCGCCTCGGACCGTGGCCACAACGCGCCCCTTTCGCGAGAATCTCACCGTAGCGCGTGTGCCCTCAAGATCCCACTGAACATTGTAAACTGCGGACCGCAAGTCAACGCCTGCAACAACCATAGGACGGGTCAATTTCAGGTAGCACGCCTCCGCACCTCGGACCTCAGCGTTCACAGCGAGCAATAGCCCGACTGCCGTGACAGTTACCCTCAGAATCTTCGTCATATCCATTTGCATATCCTCCCAACGAAAATCTCCAGGATCGGTCTGGCAAGGTTTCAATCAAATGAAACCAAGCAGTTATTGAAGTCAAAAGTGACGTGGCGAAAGTGCCGCATAAAGTCGGACCCTAAAATACCGTCGACGTGCTCGGTGGGTGGAAGCAGGGCTTCAAACTCATAGAACACCTTGGTCTGAGTCGGTCGAAACCTCACGGTGAACTGCTTGCCTGCGATGCTAAGGTTCAGTCCTTTGTCACTGTTTATATCCATCGACGAGATGACGGACCCGGTGTCCAGGACAAAGCGCTTCTTGCCCTCGGAGGTGTGGATGGTGATGACGGGCATTCCAAGCACCTTGTCAAACACGACCGTGTGGGGTTTGTTCCCGCGCGCGTAAACAGGGCCGGACAACATCAACGCGACCATGATGCTTATGGGCTTTTTCATAAAGATCCCCGCTCTGACTGCGGATATTCCCCTGTTTATGCGCCCTGCCAAGATTCAATTGGAAAAGTTCAGTCCGAAACAACACCGGCTCAACCGGGGCCCTGTTTTACCGGCGAGCCGCGACCGTTCGCTTGGAACAGCCTCAAACTCAGTCTCCATTTTAGAGGGAGGGAAGGAGCGAATAACAGATACAGAAATATAAATCTGAAATAGGTACAGATTTATTTCTGAGATCTGTTATGATAGCGAGGAGAGGGTGCAATATGGCAAGAGTTACCAATTCGGAAGCGCCGCTTTACCTTAAAGTTGCGCAATTGATTGAAGATCAAATCCGGGCCGGCGTCCTGAGAGTCGGTGAGCGGATTCCCTCCATCCGATCGCTGAGCCGCAAGCAGAAGGTAAGCGTGTCGACGGCCCTCCAGGCGTATTTTTGGCTTGAGAACCGCGGGTATGTGGAGGCGCGAAACAAGTCAGGGTTTTACGTCCGCGTTCCCGTCGCGGAACTGGCTCCGGAACCGAGGTTTCAGAATTCGAATCCTGCGCCGGCGGAGGTCGGGGTGGGTGACATCCTGACAAAAATCATGCGCGCCGTGAACGACCGAGGCAAGGTCCCGCTGGGCGCGGCGTGTCCCAGTCCAGCCCTCCTGCCGTATCACAAGTTGAACCGGATCACCCGGGCGATTGCGCAAAAAGACCCGTTGCATAGCAGCTACTATCAATTCCCGCCGGGGTCGGAGTTGCTGCGCCGCCAGATCGCCCGCCGTTCACTCGACTTCGGCTGCAGTTTCGCCGCGCCGGATATCCTCGTCACCTGCGGCGCCATGGAGGCGCTGAATCTCTGCCTCCGCGCCGTCGCCAAACCCGGAGAGGTTGTGGCCATCGAGAGTCCTACGTATTTCGGCGTGCTTCAGACCATAGAGTCCCTCGGTATGAGAGCCCTGGAGATACCGACCCACTCCCGCACCGGAATGAACCTCGACGTCCTGGAACGCTCCGTCAAAAAGCATAGTGTCAAGGCGTGCATGGTTATGACGAATTGTCATAACCCTTTGGGCTATATCTTGAGCGACGAGAGGAAGAAAGCCTTAGTCGAACTGTTGGCGAAGCATCAGGTTCCCTTGATCGAGGATGATATCTACGGCGACCTCGCGTTCGACTTGCACCGGCCTAAGGCCGCCAAAGCTTTTGACCGCACCGGTATGGTTTTACTTTGTTCTTCGTTTTCCAAGGTTCTCGCGCCCGGTTTTCGTGTGGGCTGGGTCGAGGCGGGTCGATTTCGCGATGCCGTCGAGCGGCTGAAATTTCTCTTCACGATCGCTACCCCCTCGTTGCCTCAGCTCGTGGTAGCGACCTTTCTCGAATCGGGCGGCTATGACCGCTATTTGCGGCGTTTGCGGCTGGCTTTCAGCGAGCAGGTCCAAGCCACGAGCCAGGCGATTGCAAAGTATTTCCCTTCGGGAACTCGACTGACGCGGCCAGCGGGAGGCTATCTTCTTTGGGTTGAGTTGCCCAAAGCGGTCAATGCCTTGAAGCTCTTTCGACAAGCCCTCGCCGAAAACATCACGATATTGCCCGGCCAGATCTTTTCTGCTTCCGGGAAATTCCCGAGCCACATTCGGATCAGTTGTGGTTATCCCTGGTCCGACGATGTTGATCGCGCCCTGCTGACCCTCGGGAAGCTTTGTGAAAAGCTCGCACGATAAGCCGGATTGGGCCCGCGAAAGCTGGCTTCCACCAACCATCCGCAAGATCAAGGCGAAGCGGGAGGATGGATCACCTGGTGGCAGTAAGGTCGGTCGGACGGATGCATTTTCGGGGCGCTCATTCCTTGCCCGTCCGGAGTCGCGGCACCATATCCGGGATCAAAACTACCGCGGTGAACGCGCCGCTACAGGCAACTCCACAAACGAAGCTCGGCCAGACTCGCGGTACACGGTCCAGCGCGGTGTGCCCTCAGCGGGGTATCTTTGGAAGAGTCCAGCGTCCGCGCCAGCCAGCGCGATGCGAATCGAGTGCCCCTTGCGCAGCAACACGGACGTGGGAAACATGGAGAACCGGACGGTGGCTGGCTGGCCAGGCATCATGGGCTCCGCGTCGGCTCGGAGCAAGCTATGCGCCGGACCGAGAGGCGGGTAAGGGAGCGTCTTGGCGTCCACTTCCTTGCGGTTAATCAGGCGGAATACTCCTTCGTCGACGTAGGTCACGCGTCCAGCGGGCGCGACGTCCTCGAGGTAGGCATGAATCGCGCCGTCAGTGGCCGTCGACGCCAGCACGACGGTCAAGACCGGGGAACCGGTGATTTCCAGGTCTGTCTCGAGCGGCGCGCTCGTGTAAACGAGCAGTTTCTTATCCTCTGCCGCGCGGTCGGGATAGACCACGTCTCCGCCTCCCAATTGGGTGTGCCAGCGCGTCCGAGCCCCGCTGGAGGCGGTGAAGTCGACGGTGTAGGAGTCGCTGCCCGTCTCGGTTGCAGGCAAAGACGGAGCCAACTGTTTTTCTGCCGCGAAATACAACCGCTCGCTCGAGAGTCCCGCCGGCGGCCAAACTTTTGTAGTGTGCCAGGCTCCTTCGCCCATGGTGTAGTACTGAATCGAAGACTCGATTTTCGCCGGAGGCTCCGCTTCGAGCACCCGGGCGAAGAAGTCCGCCTGCATTTTGAATTGTTCATCCCGCGACGGCGCCGGCGGCAGGTGGTGGGTTGCAAACGGGTCCACATTGAAGCTGCCTCCGTGCGAGAGCGGCCCAATGACCACCACTTGCGGATTGGAAAACGTCCGGTAACGAATCAGCGCGCCCTCACAGGGATCCGCGTCCAGCCAACCGCACCAGACCATCATGGGTACGCCGGAAGCCTCAATGGCGTGGCGCTGGCCGTAAGGGCTGATGTCGGCAAAGCGGATGAGTCCGGATTCGGTCGCCAGTGCATCATCGCGGAATTCCACCCTGCCGACCGTCTCCGCCACATTCACGTTGTGATGTTCGTTCACGAGTTGCGCCAGGCGAGAGCCGTGAGGATCGTCGTCCACGCGACGGACACCCGGAATCATGACGCGGTCCTTCCAGCAGTTCCATCCCGTCACTTGGTCGGCGGCGCATACGTCATTGCGGTCGAGCGCGGCCACCAAATCGCTCCAAGGCTTGATGAATCCGCGGAGCGTTACGCCGCCCGGCTGGATCAGGGCTTGCGTGTCCAGGTCATCATAGAGCGGCATGACGGAGCGGATCGCGGGCTGATTGGGCGCCGCTGCCAGTTCCGCATCGTTGCCGTCGTACGATACGCCGAAAGTCCCCACGCGCCCATTCGACCAAGGCTGTCGCGCCGCCCAGGCTGCCACTTCGCCCATGTCGGCAACCTCAGCCGGCGCATACTCCACCACGCGGAGTCCGCCCGATGCTCCGCTGCCCCGCGCATCGACCACGATGACGGCGAATCCGCGCTGATTAAAGTACGCGCGCTGCCGGTCGACAAGGTTTGACGGATTGAGCTGGTGCAATGTCACCATCAGACGCAGCCCCCAGCCGATTTGCGGAGCGCGCCAGTAGCGCGTGGTGCGCATCAGGACGGGAACGCGCTGGCCGGGCCGCAAATCCGGCGGCAGAATCACGCTGACGGCGATTTCCACGCCATCGTGCATTCGTACGTAGACGGAAGTGCTCTGGCGATAGCCGGCGGGGGTCTTCTGTTCGCCGGGGAGCTTGGTGAGCCAGGTCGCCACCGCCAGGCCCGCGAGCGCTGCCAACACCAACGCGGCCAGCGACCCTCCGACCCATTTGAACCATCGTCCCATGCGACACCTCGTAATGAATGTCTCCCTGCCCGCGCAGCCCGGCGTGCCGATGCCTGAAGCCTATCCCCGTAGAGGACTTTTCCGGCTCCGCGTGCTTCGTTGAGACCTGCGAGTTCCTGTCAATGGAGCCCGAAATAGGGTAGGGTCCTAGTTTCGGCGTAGCGCTGGCCTTTAGGCCAGCATCTGCCGACCTCAAGGTCGGCGCTACCACTCAAATCAGGACACTACGCGAAATAGCTTCAGCATGGCGCGTGCGATTTCCGGGAATCGCTTTCGCGATTCCGGAACGCGTTGCCCACGCGCTACAAACCCGAGCCATACCAGATAAAACAGCTCCATTTGGTCTTGGCGGCCCAGACGCGCCAGCAGCCGAAACCTCTTTTCATCCGCTTTATTCACGCGGCGGGCCACCCGTGGCTCCACGGACGCCCAGGCGAAGATCGCGGCATCTGAAGGGACCTTGCCCTCTTCGCTGAGGCGCGCGCGCCGCTCAAGCTGGCGTACCAGCGCTACGAGCCGCTGGCTGGCCGCCCCACGTCCCAGGGTCGGCAGAATCTCCGCCACTTCGTTTTCCCATTCGCGAAGCAGTGATTCCAGAAGGTCATCGCGATCCCGGAAGTGCCAGTAGAAGCTGCCCTTGGTCACGTGCAGTGAACGCGCCAGCTTTTCCACCCGCACCGCCCCAATGCCGCCGCGCAGCAACGCCAACCGGGCCGCGCGCAGCCAGTCTTCACGTTGTAAGCTTTTCTCCATACGGTACCGTATGGTACACAAACAGTGCGCGCTTGTCAATACGGTACCGTATGGTGCAACCATTTACAGTAGGAGAGATTGCCGCCGGCAGATCGGAACAATGTGTTGGGTTGAAGGCCGGATGTGGTGTCCACCCTGGCTCAGGAATGCCCAGAAATGGCTGCGCTCGACCCGCGATCAACGGCGATCGATTTACCGGCGGCATCAGCGCTAGATTCCTGCCGATGGCAAAGAAAGGTGTAGCTTAACCGATAGCGCCGCGAGCGAATTGGGAACGAATAGTCGGCTTCCCATCATCTGGCCTCGGCAGGCATCGGACAAACCGGATTCGGGTATTGAAGGGCGTTTACCGGGCACAATCCTCGGCCGTGAAGTGCCACTACCCTGAGCAAGTATTCCGTAAGGTTGAACAAGGAAGTTTGCCTCAATCATACTCTAACGCCAAGGATCTATTAGCCATGGGCCAGACCGAGCGGCAGACTGGAATTGAGCAGGCCGGCAGGATTGAAACGGACGACGGCCTAGGATCATCCGATAGATTGTCGCAGAGGCGACGACGGTGTTAGCAGCGAAGCTCACCGTTTCGAGCCCCCAAAGCCGGGTTCAGAGGCGAACGAATGGCAAAGCCCATACTGCTGACGGTAGACGACGATGCCGAAGTATTGCGCGCGGTGGAGCGTGACCTGCGCCGCCGGTATGGCGAGCGCTACCGGGTGTTGCGCGCTGACTCCGGCACGTCCGCCCTGGAGGCGCTGAAGGGCCTCAAGAGGCGAAACGATTCGGTGGCGCTGCTTCTGGCCGACCAGCGGATGCCCCAGATGACCGGGGTAGAATTCCTCGGGCAGGCGATGGAATTTTTCCCGGACGCCAAGCGCGTCCTGCTCACGGCCTACGCTGACACCGATGCGGCGATTCGCGCCATCAACGACGCCAAAATCCATCACTACCTCATGAAGCCTTGGGATCCACCCGAGGAACACCTCTACCCAGTGCTCGATGATCTTTTGGACGACTGGATGGCGTCATACTGGCCTCCTTTTGACGGGGTTCGCGTTCTCGGCACGCGCTGGTCTCCACATTCTTACGCGATCAGGGACTTTCTAACGCGCAATCAGTCCCCTTATCAATGGATCGATGTTGAGACGGCGGAACAAAACGCCGAGGTTCGCCGGCTGGTGAAGGTGGTGGGAGCTGAAGCCTCCAGCTTGCCGAAGGTGCTCTTCCCCGATGGCTCATCTTTGGATGATCCGAGCACGGCGCAATTGGCCGAAAAGCTCGGGCTGCGCGTGCGGCCCGAGATGGCGTTTTACGATCTAGTGATCGTCGGTGGCGGTCCGGCAGGTTTGGCGGCGGCTGTTTACGGCGCCTCGGAAGGCCTTCAAACGGTGCTGATCGAAATGGAAGCGCCGGGAGGGCAGGCGGGGATGAGCTCACGCATTGAGAACTACCTCGGCTTTCCTTCCGGATTGAGCGGCGGCGACCTGGCACGCCGTGCTGTGGCCCAGGCCAGGCGCTTCGGAGTCGAGATACTCGCCCCGCAACAAGTCGCCTCTGTCCGCCTGGAAGATCCCTCGCGGGTCGTCAAGTTCGCGGAGGGAAGCGAAGTCGGTTGCAAAGTGTTGCTGATCGCAACGGGCGTTTCGTACCGCAAGCTTGATATTCCCGGCGCGGAGCGACTGCAGGGGTCCGGCGTCTACTACGGCTCGGCGATGACGGAGGCAATGGCGAGCAAGGATGAAGACGTTTACATTGTCGGAGGCGCCAACTCCGCCGGGCAGGCGGCAATGTATTTCTCAAAGTATGCGCGACGAGTGGTGATGCTGGTCCGTGGCGAGTCCCTTTCCGCATCGATGTCGCAGTACCTGATCGACCAGATCAAAAACACGCCGAATATCCAGGTGGAAACGCGCGCCCGGGTGGTGGAGGTTTTCGGCGACCAGCACCTCGAAGCCATTTCCATTCACTGCGGGGACAATGGCAATACTGAAAGGGTGCCCGCGAACTCACTCTTTGTGTTCATCGGCGCCGAGCCCAATACGGATTGGCTGGCAGGCGTGGTGGCTCGCGACCCGCGCGGCTTTATCCTTACCGGAACCGATCTCCTGCGCGACCGGAAGCGACCCCAGGGATGGCCGCTCGAGCGTGACCCGTACTGGATGGAAACCAGCGCCCCCGGCATCTTCGCCGCGGGCGACGTCCGCCACGGTTCGGTGAAGCGGGTCGCATCGGGCGTGGGCGAAGGCTCGATTGCAGTGCAATTCATCCATCAGTACCTCGACTCGGTGTGACATGGCGGAAAACCTCACGAGCGAAACAGGCAGGAGTTTGATCGACGATCTGCGCAAAATCGAGGTCTTCGCCGACCTGCCCCAGGAAGATCTCGCCTGGCTGGCAGAAAAGTCTGAGGAAAGACGCTTCCAGCCGGGAGAGCTCATAGCGCGAGAGGGCGATCCTCAGGACCATCTCGTCGTGATCCTCGAGGGGGAGATTCGCTTCGAACGGGGAAGTAGCGCGGACTCGCTTATCTTTAGAGCCTATGCCGGCCACGTCACCGGTTTGCTGCCGTACTCACGGCTGACGCATTACGGGGGCTCGACTCAAGCCGTGCTTCCCACCCGCGTTTTGCTCCTCCACAGAAGCCTCTTTCCCGAAATGTTGCAGCGCATGCCCCAACTCGGCCAGCGATTGGTTGCCCTCATGTCAGACCGCATCCGCGAGACCACCAGGGTTGAGACGCAGCGCGATAAGCTGATGGCGCTGGGCAAGCTGTCCGCGGGTTTGGCCCATGAGTTGAACAACCCCGCCGCCGCGGCCCAACGGGCAACGGCAAGCCTCCGCGAAGCGCTTGAGACCGTGCGCGATGCCAGCATCCGGCTCACCCGTCACGCCCTCTCCCCGGAACAGCGCGAAAACATCATCAGCTTCGAGCGGGAGGCCGGGCAATATACCGTCACGATTCCCGCGGATCCATTGGCCCAGAGTGACCGCGAGGAGCGCGTCACGGCGTGGCTGGAAGCACGCCAGGTGCCCGATGCCTGGAAGATTTTGCCGGCCATCGCCGATGCGGGCGTGGACATTCCCAGGCTGGAAAGTTTGGCTGCCGAGGTGGGCGACAAGGTGCTCAGCGATGCACTCATTCGCATCGCTTCCATACTCACGATCTCGAGACTGATCCGCGAGATCGAGGTCAGCACGAAACGCATCTCGGAGCTGGTCCGTGCCATCAAGGAATACTCCTACATGGATCAGTCTGCCATGCAGGAGATCGACCTGCATCAGGGGCTCGAGAACACCTTGACGATTCTCCACCACCGCCTCAAGGGGGGAATAAACATAGTCCGGGAGTACGACCAAAACCTTCCGAAGATTTGCGCCTATGGCGGTGAGCTCAATCAGATTTGGACGAACCTCATTTCCAACGCCATCGAGGCCATGCAAGGGAAGGGTGAGCTGCGGGTGCGGACCGCGCGCGACCTCGACCGCGTGCTCGTCGAAATTGGCGACAACGGACCCGGAATCCCGCCCTCGGTTTTGCCGCGCATCTTTGACCCTTTTTTCACCACCAAGGGAGTCGGCGAGGGCACGGGTCTGGGGCTGGATACGGTTTGCCGCATCATCAGGAACCATCATGGTGAAATCCGTGTTTCTTCGCACCCGGGTGACACTCGATTCCAGGTTTATTTGCCCATCACTCAGCCAAAGGCTCCATCATCGGCGGGATAGAGAAGGGAGCGGCTAGCGCAGAGTCCCTGGTGTTGGGACTCTGCGGCTCTTCCGCGGGTGGCGCAGAGCGCAGCTCTGCGATCTCTGCTCATTTCCGGTCCACGCAACGCAGGGCTTCGCCCTGCGCCAGCCTCAGTAGGGGGCGGTTCGCGAACCGCCCCTACAACCTTACGTTTCCACGGCCAGCCAGACCCACGCCAACAGCCCTCTCCCTTGGGGAGAGGGAGTGGGACAGGCACTCTTGCCTGTCTCTAAGGCTGGCGCGTGGCGCGCCTCCTCGCAGGCAGGAGTGCCTGCGCCACTTCATCAGCTGGAGCGTGACGGGTGAGGGGTCGTTTCGAGGATCATCGGAGCCAGGCGAGAGTCAGAACGCAAACACCAAAGCTAAAAGCAATTCAAACGGCTTTGGATTTGAAGAATCGGCAAATTGCAAACCATTTGAATTTTGGGTGCTGTCCTAATTTGGTCGTAGCGCCGCCATCTTGGCGGCTCCATTGCCGGCTGGAAGCCGGCGTTACGCGCCAAATTAGGACACTAC
>Ga0187852_1001128_pt1 | contig 26369 bp, 27 predicted proteins | sample June2016WEW_6_40_FD_134511 | JGI IMG/M metagenome (GOLD analysis project Ga0187852, IMG submission 134511) | Peatland microbial communities from SPRUCE experiment site at the Marcell Experimental Forest, Minnesota, USA - June2016WEW_6_40 | ecosystem: Environmental > Terrestrial > Soil > Wetlands...
GTTCAACAAAGCGAACACGCCCATGCCGGGCTACGAACTTGGGAGATCAGGAACCCATCGGACTGTATTCGCAAAGGCTACGATAACGCAGCAACGCCAAGATACGGGAACCCAGGATAACGTGGATCCGTAAGAAGCGGAACCGTTCAGCAGCCGAATCTTTTGCGTTCCTCGATCAGCCACGTTGTCACGGGTTCCGGTCTCTCGCCTTCGGCTCGCCCCGGAATGACAGCCCGGCCCTAAAACGAGAACTGACGCAGTAAAACAAGGGGCTCACGGCTCTTTCGAAATATACCGGCCGGGATGGTGATCCATAATGTTGGTCTCCCAACCCCGGAGCTTTGGCGAGACGAGGTTCGAGGCCTGGTAGCTCATCAGCACGAGATACGGCTGTTGGTCCAACAGAATCGCCTCGGCCTCGTGCAGAATCGCCTGACGTTTTTCCGCATTTGCCGTCGCGGCCGCCTCGCGCATCAAAGCGTCGTAGGCGGGGTCGGAGAAGTGGGAATAGTTGAGGCCGGGATTGTCGCTCTGGCCAAGAAAAAGATAATTCTGCGCATCGGGATAATCGGCGAACCAGCCGCTGCGCACGATATCGAACGGAGCCTTCGAGGCAAGAAACGCGTAATGGGTGTTGGCGTCGGTGATGATGAATTCGGTCTCGACGCCAAGGACTTTCCACATATCGGCGATGGCAACGGCGGTGGCCTTGTTGTTCTCGGATTGGTTGGTGCGAAAACTGAGGTGAAGCGGATGCTCCGGCCCGTAGCCCGCCGCCGCCATCAAGCGTTTGGCTTCGTCCTCGCGGTCGAAAATGCTTTGATCTTTCCAGCGGACCGTCGAAGGCGCGCCATAGCTCGGCATGCCCGGCGGCACGAAACTATAGCCGGGCAGCATCGTGCCACCCCAGATTTGACTCGCCAGAAACTCCCGGTCGATCACCATGGACAGTGCTTGACGCACGCGCATGTCGTCAAACGGTTTGTGCCTGGTATCGAAGGCGTAGAAATAGCTGCCCAAACTCGGGGCGCTCTTGAACGAGTCCGCGAGATGGCTGCGGACATAGGCGATTTGGCCGATCGGCACATCGTCGTAACTGTCGATTTCGCCCGCGAGGAACCGCCGCAGAGCCGCCGCGTGATCCTCGAGCGGCAAGATGACCTCGCCATCCAAGGCGACATTTTTCGCATCGTGAAAGAACGGGTTCTTTTCCAGCACCAGGGAATCGTTGGGGAGATAACTTTTGAGGATAAAGGCCCCATTTCCGGTGAGCCGTCCGGCGCGCGCGAAGCCATTGCCGAAACGGGCGACATCGGGGGGATAGACGGGCAAGGCGGTGAGATGCGTGAGTTGCGCCAGAAAATAAGGCGCGGGATGCTCCAAAGCGATCTCGAGGGTCGAGGGATCTTTCGCGCGGATGCCAAGCTGCTCCACCGGAACCTTGCCGGTATTGACGGCCTCGCCATTCTTGATCGTGTAGAGAATATTGGCGTAGCCCGCGCCGGTCTTCGGATCCATCAGACGGCGGAAGGAAAACACGAAATCGTCCGCGGTGACCGGCGCGCCATTCGACCAGCGGGCATCGGGCCGCAGATGGAAAGTGTAATTCAGCCCATCGGCGCTGATATCCCAACTTTCCGCCACGCCCGGCGCCAGCACGCCCTTGGCATCGTAGACGACCAAACCTTCCAGCAATTCGTCGAGAATATGCTCCTCGACGACGGTGGAGGTTTTGGCCGGATCCAGCGATCCGGGATCGGCCGTCTCGCCGCGCCGCCAAATGCCCGCCGCACCGGCCGGCCCCGTCAGCGCCAAGACGAGCAACGCCGTTGCGGCGAAAACCCTGGCGATCACGCGGGCAGCGCCACCTTGTGACTCGCGACCGGGATTTGCTGCCGCACCTTGGCGATCCGCTCCGGCTCGATTCGGGCGGAGACGATCCCCGGCCCATCGGACGCGCGGCCAATCACATGGCCCCAGGGGTCGACGACGAGGGAATGGCCATAGCTGTGCCGCGTATCCGTGGCGGTCTTGTGCGGGCCGGTCTGGCCCGGTGCGAGAAAATAGGTCTGCGTCTCGATCGCGCGGGCACGGCAGAGCACTTCCCAATGGTCCTTGCCGGTTTGCAGGGTGAAAGCGGCGGGCAGCACGATCACCTGCGCGCCTTTGGCGGCGAGCGCCTCGAACAAAGCGGGAAAGCGCAAATCGTAACAGATGGCGCAGCCGAAGGTGAGGCCGTCCGCCTCGTAAGTCACCACCGATTCGCCCGGCTTGAAGCTCGCGCTTTCGCGATAGAAGGTGCCATCGGGCGCGGTAATATCGAACATGTGGATCTTGCGGTAGCGCGCAATCTCCTGGCCCTGCCGGCCGAAGACGACGGTGGTGTTGTACAGGCGATCCTGGCCCTCTACTTTTTCCAGGATCGAGCCGGCATGGAGCACGATTTTATGCCGGGCGGCCAAGTCCCGCATGGCGCGATAAGCCGGGCCTTCGCCCAAGACTTCGGCCGCCGCGATCTTATCCGCGCGCGAACCGCCAATGAAATCGAAGACTTCGGGCAGCGCGATCCAATCCGGCCGCTCGTCTTTCACCGCCCGCTCGACGAGGGCCATGGCCGTCGCGATATTCGCCGGTTTGTCGTTGACGGAATTCATTTGGACGAGGGAGACTTTCACGGGCGGCTTTCCCTTGGAACTCACGACTAAGGCATTTTCCACAAAAGTTGCAGACTTTTGCGGTCGAGAAAATGCTCTAACTTCTTAAAACGAGGGCGATCTCTTATCACTTGGGCGATTCCACCCAAGTGGAAAGCGCTCTGATGGCAGAGGTAATGCGCCTCCGGGGCTCTGTCGAGCATTGGCGCCCGGCCCCGTCGCAAGGAAATCCCCCAAGCTTGGCCGAAATAGGGTATGATGTGTTTGAGATAGACCGGCTTTCCCGCGCGGACTCGATTGCCGGAGGGAGCTGTAATATTTACATGACGATAGCGTGTTTCTTTATTATCCCTGTTCACCCGCGTGTGGGGACCACGCTTTAAAGGCCTTATCCCATGCATGGCGATCAGCCGGCTTCCTTGCCTGTCGACCTCTGGGTCGCGATCACGATCATTATCGCCTGTATCGCGCTCTCGGCCTTTTTCGCGGCCTCGGAGACCGCGCTCACCGGCGCATCGCGCGCGCGGATGCATGCGCTGGAGCGCAATGGCGATATCCGCGCCAAGCTGGTCAACCGCCTGTTGCGCCGGCGCGAGCGGCTGATCGGCACCACGCTTTTGGGGAATACTCTCGTCAATATCGGCTCCTCGGCCTTCATGACCAGCGTCTTGATGGTGATGGTGGGCGAGCGCGGCGCGCTCTACGCCACCGGAATCATGACGGTTTTGCTGCTGGTCTTCGCGGAAGTGCTGCCCAAGACCGTCGCGATCAACAATGCCGATCATATTTCGCTGCTTGTCGCGCGGGCGATCTCCATCTTCGTCGCGATCTTCGGCCCCGTGCTCATGGCCGTCGAGGCTTTGGTTCGCGGGGTGCTGAAACTTTCGGGCGTGCCGGCCGGCGAGCGTAAATCGGACCTGACCGGCGCGGAAGAACTCAAAAGCGCCGTCGATCTCCTGCACCAAGAGGGCGGCGTCGAACGCTCCGATCGCGACATGTTTGGCGGACTGCTCGATCTCGACGAGATGGCCGTCTCCGATATCATGGCGCATCGCACCAGAATGGCCACGCTCAATGCCGATTTGCCGCCCGAGGAATTGGTGCGCGAAGTCGTGTCCTCGCCATTTTCGCGTCTGCCGGTGTGGCGCGGCGAGCCCGACAATATTATCGGCGTGCTCCATGCCAAGGATCTCTTGCGCGCGCTCACGGCTTCGGGCGGGGATGTTGCCCATTTCCAGGTCGACAAGGTCGCGGTGCCCGCCTGGTTCATCCCGGCCACCACCACGCTGAAAGACCAACTCAACGCCTTCCGCAAGCGCAAATCGCATGTCGCGCTCGTCGTCGACGAATATGGCGTGGTCATGGGGCTGGTGACGCTGGAAGACATTATCGAGGAGATCGTCGGCGACATCAAGGACGAGCACGATCTCGCCGTCCAAGGCGTCCATCCGCAGCAAGATGGATCGGTGATCGTCGAAGGCTCCGTGCCGATTCGCGATCTCAACCGGGTGATGGCCTGGGATCTGCCGGACGAGGAAGCGACCACGATCGCCGGGCTCGTCATCCACGAGGCCCGCGCGATTCCTGAAACCGGGCAGGTCTTCACCTTCCACCGCTTCCGCTTCGAGGTCTTGCGCAAGGTGCGCAACCGCCTGGCGTCGCTGCGGATCGTCCCAGCCCTGGCACGAGAGAACGCGAAGGGCCGGCCGTCGCGGTAGGCGCTTATTCCGCCGCCAGCCCCGTGCCAACCGGGCAGGTCAAGCCCGTCCCGCCGATGCCGCAATAGCCCGCCGGATTTTTGGCGAGATATTGTTGATGATAGGCCTCGGCATAATAGAACACCGGCCTATCCGCGATTTCCGTCGTGATCCGACCATAACCTTGCGCCGTCAACACGGCCTCGTAGGCGGCCTTGACCGCCCGGGCCCGCGCCTGTTGATCCGGCCCGCCATAAATCCCCGAGCGGTATTGCGTCCCGGCATCATTGCCCTGGCGCATCCCTTGGGTCGGATTGTGGCTCTCGAAGAAGATCTTGAGCAGCGCTTCATAGGAGACGATCGCGGGGTCGAACGCCACCAGCACGACTTCGTTATGCCCAGTGCGGCCGGTGCAGACTTCTTCATAGGTGGGGTTTGGCGTCAGCCCGGCGGCATAGCCGGCCGCGGTGCTGTAAACGCCGGGCACCTGCCAAAACAGACGCTCCGCGCCCCAAAAGCAGCCCAGTCCGAAAATCGCCGTCTCGATCCCATCGGGGAACGGGGGATGCAGGGACCGGCCATTCACGAAATGCGTATCCGCTGTCCGCAACGGCTCGGGACGCCCTGGCAGCGCCTCCTCGGGCGTCGGAATGGTCATGGGCTTGGAGAAGGAGAACATCGGATCTTCTCGAATTGGGACGGTTGCAGGCTGGGTGCCACATTCCCAGAATATCAAAACCGGACATGCGTTTATATGGTGAGCCTGCCTTGTGCCGCAACAGGCTCGAGGTGCTTTCAGCGATGAGCCCGTGGGTTGGCCGGTCTATTTGGACTCGGCGTTTTTCTTGAAACCAGTCCCCAGTCCGCTACCGCTCGCCGCGATCATCTTGCTCGCAAAATCGCGAAACAAGTCGGCGCCCTGCGGAATGCTGCTGAACCAGTTTTGCAACATCGCGTCGGGGGTGAAACGCTGGGCCTCCTTCAAGATGTTCTTTTCCATCTCGGCCATAATCGCTTGCTGCATCGGCTGAACGTCCGGCAAACCAAAGAATTGGCGCGCCTCGAGCGGTGTGCAGTCGACCTCGACAGTGACTTTCATGGGCATGGTCCTAAACCTAAAAAGAGCTGATAAATTAATACGATGAAAGGCGGCTCGCGTATAGACCAAACTGCCGCCGTGAACCTCTCGAAACGTAGCTTCGCGATGTGGTTTCAAGGCGCCCTCTCGAGAAGACCAAAATATTCAGCTAATTCCTCGCGTTGCAAGATATGTTTGCTTTGTGGACCGACGAAATTGCGGGAAAGGCCGGACCGCGCGCGCCTAACCGGGATTCCGCTCTTTTACCGGCCGATGGTTACCGCGCCGTCAGATCCAAGCCGCGAGATTTCAGCCATGAGCCGAGCTTTTCATTGACCCGGACGGGAGCTTCTTGCTGCACCCAATGCGACACGTGGGGCAAGCGTTCGAGCGTGAAATCCGCGACATAGGGCGCGTAGCCCTCGGTGAGCTCCAGGCCGAGCGCCCGATCTTCCTCGCCCCAGATCATCAGCGTCGGCACGTCGATGACCGGCACGGGACCGGTATCGCGCAGAAGGCTCGCGGCATTGGCGCGGTAATAATTGAGCATGGCGGTCATAGCGCCGGGCCGTAAAGCATTGGCGCGGTAATGGTCGAGAACCTCCTTGGGGAAAGCGGACTTGTCCACCGCCATGCCGCGAAAAACGCGCGCGATGGCTCGCGCCCGCTTGGCGGTTAGCAGCGCCTCGGGCAGCCAAGGCAATTGGAACAACAGGACATACCAGGAGCGCCTTTTCTGCGCCCAAGAGCGCCGGAGCACCGTGCGGAACACGCTGGGGTGTGGGACATTCATGATCACGAGCCCATCGAGCGCGCGCCGGCGCTCGATCGCGAAGGCCCAAGCGATCAGGGCGCCCCAATCGTGAGCGATCAGCAACCGCCGCCGCGCGCCATAGGCATCGAACAGGGCCGCGGCATCGTCGAGAAGATGCTCGAGCCGGTAGGCTTCGCGCCCCAAAGGCCGGCTGCTCTCGCCATAACCGCGCAAGTCGGGAGCCACCGCATGCCAGCCGAGTTCCGCCACGGGCGCGAGCTGATGGCGCCAGGAAAACCGGCTTTCCGGGAAGCCGTGCAGGAACAGCGCGATGTCCCGCCCCTCGCCCGCCTCGTCGACAATGAAACTCAGGCCATTGGCTTGAACGGTCCGGGTGGTGATGGCGGGCATTTTTGCGGGGCTTTCGCGTGAGCCTTGATGGATCTTCCGGGATAGTTAGCCCAGGACGGCAAGGATCATCCAGCCTTGCCATCCCCGAATGCAAGCCTTGGCATCCCCGAATGCAAGCCCTGCTATCCCCGAATGACGGTGTAGCCAATTCGCGAAGACCGGCTAAACTGCTTTTCAAGTCTGTCACCGAGCGATTTTTGCCGGTCGATTTATCCTTGGCAATCTTCCAGGCATGCCGGACGCGAGCCACAGGAGGCCGCCGTGATCAAGATAGACGCCATTTCCGCCAATGCTTTGAAAATCCATATCCCAGACAAATTGCAAGCCGGCGACTTCAGCCAACTGGCGGAGCAAGCCGATTCTCTCATCGCGCAGCAGGGCGAAATCCGATTGCTGATCGATGCGTCCGGGTTCCACGGCTGGGAAAATATGGCGGCGTTCGAAACGCATGCCGGATTCGTCAAAAGCCATCAACAGAGGGTCGAGCGCATTGCGATCATCGTGGGGCATGAATGGCAGCGCTGGCTGATCGGTATGGCCAAATTGTTCGTGCACCCGGAGGTGAGAGCCTACGATGCCGCCCAGGAAGCCGAGGCGGAGCAATGGATCACGGGGATTTTATAGGTAAATAGATGATTTTATTTTGATATTTATCCGTTTTTCAGCAGGAAAGTACGTTAGACTTGAAAGCAGGACGATGGAGACGCGTCTCACGGACGTGATCGAAGCGATTGAGCGCATCCGCCGCGTGTTGGCTGTCCGCCAGCGCCGCTGCATAACCTAAATCATCATCTGCAAGTCTCGATCTCAGACCAGCTCGAGACGAAGCTCGCGCCCCACGACTTTCGCGGCGCGCATCAGGGTTTCGAGCGTGGCGCTGCTATTGGCGGGGTCGAGCAAGCGGTCGAGCTGGGCGCGGCTCGTGTGCATCAACTCGGCCATGCGCGTCTTGCTGAGTCCTTGCTCCTTCATCGCGGCGGCGATCTGCCCGGCGATCACGCTCTTGATGGCCGCCGCGGTCACTTCCTCGCGAATACCCTTTTCGTCGAGCCAGCTTTCGAAGGTCGAGCCGAGATGCGGGTTCTTCTTCTTGGTCATGATGTCACCTCCTTCCAACGTTGCCGCGCGAGAGCTAATTCGCCTGCCGGTGTCGCAAACTCAAATACCGCGCAGGAGACATCCCGCGTGGCTTTCACTTGATAAAGCGTATGTTCCGGCGTCTCACCCCCCAAAACCCCGGGATAATTTTACCCTCTCCCCAACCTCTCCCCCTCCAAGGTGGTCAAGCGGCGTTCGGCTTGCTAAAAGCGGCGATCATTCACTGGGCTCAAAATATCATGCGGACCGCGACTGTCGCGCGCGACACCAAGGAAACGGCTATCGAAGTCACCGTCGCGCTCGACGGCACGGGCAAGAGCGCGATCGTGACCGGGATCGGGTTCTTCGACCATATGCTGGAGCAATTGAGCCGGCATTCGCTGATCGACATCTCGGTCAAGGCGGTCGGCGATCTGCATATCGACGATCACCACACGGTCGAGGATACCGGCATTGCGCTGGGCCAAGCGATCCGTCTGGCTTTGTCCGACCGGGCCGGGATCACCCGCTATGCCGATGCCCTTTTGCCGATGGACGAGACGCTGTCGCGTGCCGCCATCGACGTGTCGGGACGCCCCTTCCTGGTGTTCAAGGCGGAATTTCCGCGCGAAAAGATCGGCACGTTCGATACCGAGCTGGTGCGCGAATTCTTTCAGGCTTTCGCCATGAACGCGGGAATCACGCTCCATATCGAAACGCTTTATGGCGCCAATGCGCATCATATCGCGGAATCGATCTTCAAGGCCGTGGCGCGCGCGCTGCGGGCCGCGATCACGGTGGACCCGCGCCAGCATGGCGCGATTCCCTCCACCAAGGGCACGTTGTAGAGTCTCCGGAGGTCACATGGCGCTTTATATCGCGCAGGCGCGGGGCCGCGACGAGACTGCCCTGGAGCAAGCTTCCATCCTGCGGGACGGCTTTTCCTGGATGGCCCTGGTGTTTGGGCCGCTTTGGCTGCTGTACCAGCGGCTTTGGCTGGCGGCCCTGATCTGGATCGTGCTGGAGAGCGCGTTCATAGTGCTCGTGCTGCCGCATGTGGCGCCCGATATGGCGGCCTTGGCCAGCGTGCTCGCGCATAGTTTCCTGGGATTCGAGGGGCAGCATCTGCGCATCGCGAAAGCGTCGCGCAACGCCGCCGTCACCGAGATTGTCGAAGGGCGCGATCGGGAGGAGGCGGAAACCTGTTTTTTCCAGCGGCAGGTTCCGCCGCCGCTCCCGGTGTTCGAGCCAAGTTCTGGTCTAGAGGCAAACCTGTGAGCGTCGCCATCGTCGATTACGGCTCGGGCAATTTGCATTCCGCGCTCAAGGCGTTCGAGCGCGCGGCGCGGGAGGCGGGTCTCGACGAGACCATCCGTCTCACCAGCGATCCCGATGTGATCGCCAAGGCCGATCGCATCGTGCTGCCTGGTGTCGGCGCGTTTGCCGATTGCCGCCAGGGGCTCGAAGCGGTTCCGGGGTTGCTCGATGCGTTAGCCGAGGCCGTGAAGGTCAAGGGCCGCCCGTTCCTCGGCATTTGCGTCGGCATGCAGCTCATGGCGGACCGGGGGCTCGAGAATGGCGTGACGCCGGGCCTGGGCTGGATACAGGGCGAGGTCGCCGCCATCGCGCCCAGCGATCTCGGATTGAAAATCCCGCACATGGGCTGGAACACGCTCGACGTCTTGCGGCCTCATCCGATCTTCGCGGGCATTCCAACGGGACCGGACGGCTGGCATGCCTATTTCGTCCATTCCTACGAATTCCGGGCGAAAAACCCCGGCGATGTGCTGGCGACCACGGATTACGGCGGGCCTATTACGGCGGTCGTGACCAAGGACGCGATGATCGGCACCCAATTTCACCCCGAAAAAAGCCAGGCCTTGGGCCTTGCCTTGATCGGCAACTTCCTGCGATGGCAGCCATGATCCTTTATCCCGCGATCGATCTCAAAAGCGGCCAATGCGTCCGCCTCAAGCTCGGCGACATGGCGCAAGCCACCGTGTTCAACGACGATCCCGCGGCGCAAGCGCTCGCCTTCGAGCGGCAGGGCTTCAGCTATCTCCATGTCGTCGATCTCGACGGCGCCTTCGCGGGCAAGCCGATGAATGCGCAAGCGGTGGACGCGATTCTGGCCGCCGTGCGCATGCCGGTGCAGCTCGGCGGCGGCATCCGGGACATGTGCACGCTGGAGGCCTGGCTGAAAAAGGGCGTCGCCCGCGTCATCATCGGGACGGCGGCCGTGCGCGATCCCGGCTTCGTCCGCGAGGCCGCGAAACGCTTCCCCGGCCAGGTCGCGGTCGGCATCGACGCGCGCGACGGTTTCGTGGCCGTCGAAGGCTGGGCCGAAAGCTCGGAACTGGCCGCCGCCGAATTGGGCCGCCGCTTCGAGGATGCCGGCGTCGCGGCCATCATCTACACCGATATTTCCCGCGACGGCGTGCTGGCCGGATTGAATATCGAAGGCACGTTGGCGCTGGCCCACGCGGTCGCCATCCCCGTCATCGCCTCGGGCGGGCTGGCCTCGATCGCCGATGTCAAACGCCTGCTGGAGCCCGATTGCGCCGTTCTCGACGGCGCCATCACCGGGCGCGCGCTCTATGACGGACGCCTCGACCCCGCCGAGGCGCTCGCGTTGATCCGCGCCGGATCACGCTAAGGCATTCTCCACATGAATTTATGTGCGTTCGTGACTGGAAAAGAGTCCTCGCTTCATTCATTTAGAACGATTTTTGATCATATTTAAGGTTGTGTGCAGGGAAAGCGCGAAAAACGATCGCGCCTTAAAAATAGGCATCGCAGCGGCTAGTAGATTTGATCCCAGATCTTACCTGGCGACGGGAGAAATTAGAACTTATTCTTGAGGCTCACATTAAATGGCCTAGGAATAGTATGACCGCTAGCATTTTGGAGACATCCGCGAAGACCGAAGGTGATCTACGGCCGGAGCGAATATTCGAACTGTCCACCAGGCTCAGCACGCTGGCTGGTCAAAGGATTGGCGAGATCACATCGGTCAACAGAATGGCCAAGATGCTCGCCGTGAATGCGATGGTGGTGGCCGCGCGGGCCGGCGAGGCCGGAAAAGGTTTCGGCATCGTCGCCGAGGAATTCAAAAAGCTCGCCATGGAGATTGATTCGGCCGCGGCGGCCCTCGAGAGCCAAGTGCGAACCGATCTCGAAGAACTGACGGGAACAAGCGGAGCCATCCTGGAACGCATGCGCCGGCAACGTTTGGTCGATCTCGCGCTCAACGCCATCGAAATCATCGACCGCAACCTCTACGAGAGAACCTGCGACGTGCGCTGGTGGGCAACAGACTCGGCCGTGATCGAATGTCTCGCCGATCCGGGGACGGGAAGCGCTCAACACGCAAGCCGCCGGCTAAAAGTGATCCTCGACTCCTATACCGTATACCTCGACCTTTGGATTTGCGACACGGCCGGCCGTGTCGTCGCCAACGGGCGTCCGGACCGCTATCCCAAGGTTCCCGGCTTATCGGCCGCCAAGATGCCTTGGTTCGAAGCCGCTCTGAAATTAAGGTCCGGAGAGGATTTCACGGTTGGCGATATCGAGTGCTCCGAAGCCCTGCTCGGCGCGGCTACGGCGACCTACGCGACGGCGATCCGCGAAAAGGGGCTCGTCACGGGAAAAGTCATTGGCGTGCTGGGCATTCATTTCGACTGGCGTCCACAAGCGCAGGCGGTCGTCGAGGGTGTGCGGCTGACCGATGAAGAGCGGAGCCGGTCCCGGGTCATGATCCTCGATCAAAATCACCGGATTCTTGCTTCGTCGGACGGCATAGGCGCCCTAGATGAAGTCCTGTCGCTGAAGCGCGCCGGCAATGGATCCGGCAGCTATAGCGAAGACGACAAAACCGTCGGTTTTGCTCTCACCCCGGGATACGAAACGTACAAAGGGTTGGGCTGGTACGGCTGTATCGTCCAGCGCAATCTCAACTTGGGGCCATCCATCGCTTATGAACCGCGCGCGGTTTCAAAACAGGCCGAGGTGATGCGGTTCTGAGACCGGCCGGCAACGAAAACCGGAGCGGTCTTCGCCGTCCGCTTGACCCAGCCGACGCGTTTCCATGCCGCGAAGCTCCGGCCCGCGCGCCTCCGGGTCTCTCAGGGATCCGAGCAGCGCAATGTTTTCTAAGAGGCAAATTCTTGATTTTCTAGCAGGCAAACTCTTTGCTCATGAACAATTGCGGCGCAGCGGCGTTTGCTAGGACAACAACCGGCCCTCTTTCCGCGGGATCGACGAACGCGGCCGGAAAAACCCCAAGAGGAACGCCATGCGCCAGCCAACCTTTTCCGTTGCCCCGGCATCCGCCTGTCTATTGCTCTTGGGCCTGATGGCTTGGATCCCAGGGATCGCGGTCGCGCAAGGAACCGCGCCAGACGATGACGTGAAGAAGGCGGAGGCGGCACTGGCCCAGGAGGATCCCGCCAAGATTGTCGAAAAGGCCGATCCCGCGACGATGAAGCCAAGCGCCGCCACCGGCAAACAGGCCAATGGCATGTGGGTGGATAAAGACGGCAACCCCACGCCCCATATCGCCAAGGACGGCACGGTGGATTGGTTCACCTTTTCCGGATACCGCCGTTATGGCGCGAATTGCTTGACGTGCCATGGTCCGGACGGCATGGGATCGAGCTATGCGCCGGCCCTTGCCGATTCCCTAAAAACCATGAGTTATACGGACTTTCTCGGCACGGTCGCGGCGGGCAAGAAGGATGTCAGCGCTTCATCCGATTTGGTCATGCCGCCCTTTGCCGCGAACAAAAACGTCCAGTGCTATATCAACGATATTTACGTCTATCTGCGGGCGCGCGCGACCGGCCAACTCGACCGCCAGCCGCCCACGAAGCACGAGGACAAGCCGAAGGCTTACGCTGACGCCGAAACGGAGTGCTTGGGATTTTAAAGTATTTCCCACAAAAGCCGCGGACGCTCGCGATCGAGGAAATGCTCTAACCTCGGCTAAAGAGAGCGCTCAAATCAGCGCACCAGCGGCCGGATCGCGCGGGGACGGCCATCGAGATCGAGGGCGACGAAGGTGAAGATTGCGCCGGTGACCTTGCGCACATCCTCGCCATCGCGGCGGCGGCGCCAGGCGGTGACCTCGAATTGCATCGAGGTGCGGCCGGTCGAGATCAGTTCGGCATAAACGGTCACTTCGTCGCCGACTTTCACCGGCTCGACAAACACGATCTTGTCGACCGCCATGGTGGCGCAGCGCCCGCGCGCATGCCGGGCGGCGACGCTGCCGGCCGCCAAATCCATCTGCGAGAGAAGCCAGCCGCCGAAAATATCGCCGGCGGGATTGGTATCGGCGGGCATGGCGATCGTGCGAATCGCGGGATCAATGTCCGGCGGGACGTCGTTATTCATGATCTGCCCCTCGCTTGACGAGAAGAGAGCTTAGGCCATGGGGCGCCGGATAGGCAATCAGGCTTGTGCCGATTCACAAGCTTGTCGATCATGGGAAGGCGGCTTCATCCGGCCCGGCGGAAGCCATAGGCACGCAATCTCTCCCCGAAAATATTAAAGCTCAACCCCGCCATGACCAAAAGCGCGCCAAAAAACTCGGCTGGGCTGAGCGGCTCGGCGAAAATCAACCATCCCGAGATCATGCCCACGACGGGGATCAGCAAAGCGAAAGGCGCGACCTGGCTTGCGGGATGATGCGCCAAGAGCCGGCTCCACAACCCGAAACCCAGCACCGTCGCGCCATAGGCGAGCGCGGCCACGCAAAGCGCGAGAATCCAGCTGGGATGAACCAGGGCTTGGATCGCGCGCGGACCGTCGAAGTAAATCGAGAGCGCCAGCAACGGCAACGGCGCGGCAAGGCTCGACCAGATCGTGAAGGCGAACATGTCGATCCGGCCGGCCAGCTTGCCCACGATATTGCCCGCGCCCCAGCAAAGCGCCGCCAGAACGACCATCAGGAAGGGCCAGAGACTTGCACCGCCGAGGCGCACCGAACCGATGACGGCAATGCCCGAGAGGGCGAGGGCCGCCGCCGTCATTTGAACCCGGCTTGGCCGTTCGCCCAGTATGACCCAGGCGAGAAAGACCGTCATGAAGGCTTGAAGCTGGACGACCAGAGAAGCCAGACCGGCGGGCATTCCTTGCCCAATTGCCAGAAAAAGCAGACCGAAATTCCCGGCCCCGATTAGCAACCCATAGAGCACGACGAGCCCGGCCTTCGCCTTGGGAGGCCGCACGAAAAAGATGGCGGGCACGGCAGCGAAGGCAAACCGGAGCGCGGTCAACAGCAACGGAGGCGCCTCGCCGACGCCGATCTTGATCGCGATGAAGGCGAGACCCAGCGCAACAGCCGCGACAAGGGCCGACAGGGTGTCGCGAGGGCTCATGGCGGTTCCGTTTCTCCGTCGGTCTCGCGGGTTGCGCCATCCACTCTCACGCCAGAAGGCTGCTAGAGCATGTCCCGAAAAAGTTGAAGACTTTTTCGATCGAGGACATGCTCTAACTTCTTAAAAAGAGAGCGATTTCTTATCACTTGGGTGATTCCACCCAAGTGGAAAGCGCTCTAGCACTTTCCCAAAGCTCGCGCACCATGCCGCTCGCCGGCTGGCTGCGGCCAAGAGCGGCGGATTGACCCGCCCAAGCCTGCATGCGTTGGAGGTCGCCGGTCTTTTGCGCATCGGCGCGCATGGCCGCGGTCAGGCCGCGTTGGACGGGATAGGAAGCGGAAGCAGGCGCGCCGGGTTCCGCCGCGGCGCGGAGATAGGCGGTGGCAATACCGCGCCCGGCCCGCCCGCTGAAGGCGCGCGTGATCATCGTGTCCTCGGGCGCCGTATGCGCCAAGGCTTCCGCCCAGACCGGATCGATCCCGGCTTCCGGGCAACGCAGGAAGGCCGTGCCGATCTGCGCGGCGCTGGCGCCGAGGACCAGAGCGGCAGCCACGCCGCGCCCATCGGCGATCCCACCGGTGGCCACCACGGGAATACGAACCGCATCCACGATCGCCGGGAGGAGCGCGAACAATCCAACCATCTGGCGTTCCGCCGCGGCTTGATCAAAGCAGCCGCGATGACCGCCGGCCTCCATCCCCTGCGCGACGACGGCATCCGCCCCGGCGGCTTCGGCGGCCCGCGCTTCCGCCACCGTCGAGACATTGGCGAACCAGGCGATCCCGTTGGACTTCAACCGCTCCACGAAATGCGCGGGGAAAAGCCCCATCACCGAGGACACGATGGGCGGCGCGGCCTCCAGGATCGCCTCGCATTGCGCGGCAAAATCGGGCGGCGTGGCATCTCCCGCCGTCTCCGCGACCGCTGGACCCCACGCGCCCAGGAAATTGCGCATCTCCCGCTCTTTCGCGGGATCGCGCACGGGCGCTGGATCGGGGATCCAAAGATTGAACTGGAAGGGACCGCCGGAACCGGCACGAACCTCCGCGGCCCAGGCCGCGATCCCGGCGGGGGACATCGACAAGGCCCCGCAAGCACCGAGCCCGCCCGCCTGCATCACCGCGATGGACAGCGATGGCGCGCAAGCCCCTGCCATCGGCGCGAGAAGGATGGGGCGTTCCAGGCCGAAGCGGCCGCAGAACTCGCGCGCGCGGGAAAGTACCGGAGACATATGCCGCTCCCTGGTCTGGGTGGGGGAATTTCGCTCACAACGACGGCTGTCGCCAAATGCCGGAGTTTGGCGATCTCGCGTGAAGCCGCTGTTTACGGACTTCGTCTTAGCGCGTGAAAGCCATCTGAAAAAATGGTAATTTGAGATAGCATCATTCTTTTCTCGAGATAGACTGGCAACATGGACGTATCGGATCTCAGAATCTTCGAGGCCGTGGCCCGGCTTGGCGGCATCAATCGCGCCGCCGCCGATCTGCACACGGTTCAATCCAATGTCACCACCCGCCTCCGGCTGCTCGAGGAAGAGTTGGGCGCCAAGCTGTTCCACCGGGGCAGCCGAGGCGTCGTATTGACGGCGGCGGGCCAGCGGCTTCTGCCCTATGCCCATAAGATCCGCGACGAGATCGATAACGCCTGGCGGGCGGTCGCCGACGATGGCGTTCCGCGCGGTCCAATGACCATCGGCTCGCTGGAAACGACGATGGCCTTACGCTTGTCGCCGGTTCTCGCCGGCTACGTTGCCTCGTGTCCCGGCGTGGACGTGACGCTGCGTTCCGGCACCACGGGCGAGCTGATTCAGTCTGTCCTGCAGCGCCGATTGGAAGGCGCGTTCGTGTGCGGGCCGGTCCATCACCCCGAACTGATCGAGGAAGTCGTTTTCAACGAGGAACTCGTCCTCATGGCGCCGCCGTCATCGCATGGCCTCGCCGCCCTTTTGAGCCAGCCAAACCTCAGAATCATCGTGCTGCGGGCCGGGTGTTCCTACCGCCAGCGGCTGGAGGACATCCTCGCGCGGCGCGGCATCGTGGGACTTCGTCTGTTGGAGTTCGGAACCCTGGAAGCGATCTTCGGCTCCGTCGCCGCGGGCCTAGGCATTTCCCTATTACCGAAGGCCCTGATCGGTCCCGTCTGGCAATCCGGGCGGATCACGCTCCACCCGCTTCCGGCAACCGACGCGATGGTGGACACCGTCTTCATCCGCCGCCGCGACGGCTTTCTCTCGAGCGCCTTGGCGGCCTTCTTGGACCACGTGAGATCGCCGTCCGCGATGGCCAATGCGGCGGAATGACGGGCCGGGCGCTTTGCACGGCATCCGCCGCTTTTCACCGGCATTCAAGATTTGCGAGACGCCCCAAGGTCCGGCACGCGCCAGCGGACGCCCCCAAGGCCAAGAAGCGCCAACGCCGTAATGAGAGCGCTGGCGAGGAACGCCGCCTGCGGGCCGAGAGAGTCCCACAACGCCCCGGCGAGGATGCTCGCAGCCAATAACGCCAACCCGCCCAATAGGTTGAACACGCCATAGGCCGTGCCCCGCAGCTCCGGCGGCGCGGTATCCGCAATAAGTGTGGCGAGAAGTCCTTCGGTGACGCCCAAATGCAGCCCCCAGAGAACGATCCCGATCGTCACACCGGCGAGACCGCCCGTTAGCGCCAGCGCCACATCGGCCGCGATCAGCAGCGTGAAGCCGGCAATCAGCACGGTCAGCCGGTTCAAGCGATCGGAGAGCGCTCCGGCTGGATAGGCAGCCAGCGCATAAACAGCGTTCATCACCACCAGCACCATCGGGACGAGAACGAGCGGCAGGCCAACTTCCTTGGCCCGCAAGATCAGGAAAGCTTCGCTGAACCGGGCCAAGGTGAAAACCGTCGCGACGGCCACGACCAGCCAATAGCCGGAACCGAGACGCCGTAGCTCCGTTAAACCGAGGGGAAAGCCGGCCTTGCGCAACCCGGCAGGCCGTCCCGGCTCACGCACCGCGAACAATAGCAACCCGAGCGCCAGAAACGCGGGAATGACAGCCACCCAGAACACGGTCCGGAAATGGTTGGCGGTCAGCCACATGAGGCCAATCGCCACGAGCGGGCCAACGAATGCCCCAACCGTATCGAGCGCCTGGCGCAACCCGAAACTCGCCCCCCGCAGGTGAGCGGGCGCGATGTCGGCAATCAGCGCGTCACGCGGCGCGCCGCGAATGCCCTTGCCGATACGGTCGACGAAGCGCGCCGCCATCACCCAACCGACGGAGGATGCGAGCGGAAAGACCGGCTTCGTGAAGGCCGCGAGCCCATATCCAAGGGCCGCGAGCAATTTGCGTTTGCCGAGCCAGTCGGAAATCGCGCCGGAAAAAATCTTGACGATGGAGGCCGTGGCTTCGGCGATGCCCTCGATAACGCCCACCGTCGTCATCGACACGCCCATGACGGTCACGAGATAAACCGGCAGGAGCGCGTGAATCATCTCCGAAGAGACGTCCATCAGGAGGGAGACAAAGCCCAGCGCCCATATTGCAGGAGGAATTTCACGCAGCTGGGAGGATGAAGGCGGATTGTTCGGCATGAGATTCTTCGACATGAGAGATTCTTACACATGGGCAAGAATCACACGAGTCGTTGCGAGTGCCCAGCTAAAATACAGCCGTTGCCTCCATCGAAACTTTCGTAAGGAGCCAAGGCTTTTGATCCGATTGTCCTTTTCCTTTGCATAAGCCGCCGTCGAAATATGATATGAATTCCTCTGCCGGTACATACGGAGCGAAATCCTCTCTCGACGAAGCGCTCGCTGGTGTTGCGAACGGTCATGCCGTTTCCCCCGCCCTTGCCAAATCGCGGCAAACCGCCTAAACGTGGGATCCCTCCTTTTCGGTTAGGCCAGCGACCGGCACATCGGTCCCAATTCCGGCTCATATCCCGAATCCCGGCCGCCCTGGCCCTCTCCCAGAAGACATTGCCCCTATGTCAGACGTTTCCATAGACCCCGGTCTCCAAGACATTCCCACGACGGTCCGAGAGATCAAGCTCGCCGATTTGAAAGACCGCTCCCCGACCGAGCTTTTGGCTTTCGCCGAGGAATACGAGGTCGAGAACGCCTCGACCATGCGCAAGCAAGAGCTGATGTTCGCCATTCTCAAGCAGCTCGCGAGCCGCGACATCGAGATCGTCGGCTTCGGTGTGATCGAAGTGCTGCAAGACGGCTTCGGCTTTCTGCGCTCGGCCGATGCCAATTATCTCGCGGGGCCCGACGACATTTACGTCTCGCCCACGCAAATCCGCCGCTTCGGCCTGCGCACCGGCGATACCGTCGAGGGGCTGATCCGCAGCCCGAAGGAAGGCGAGCGCTATTTCGCGCTGCTCAAGGTCAATACGATCAATTTCGAGGATCCCGAAAAGGTCCGGCACAAGGTCAATTTCGACAATCTGACGCCTTTGTATCCCGACCGGCGTCTCAAGCTCGAGATCGAAGATCCGACGCGCAAGGATCTCTCCAACCGCGTCATCGATATTGTCGCGCCGATCGGTTTCGGCCAGCGCGCGCTCATCGTCGCGCCGCCACGCACGGGTAAGACCGTGCTGTTGCAAAATATCGCCCAATCGATTTCGGCCAATCACCCCACCGCCTATCTCATCGTGCTCCTGATCGACGAGCGGCCGGAGGAAGTCACCGACATGCAGCGTTCGGTGAAGGGCGAGGTCGTCTCCTCGACCTTCGACGAGCCGGCGACCCGTCACGTCGCGGTGGCCGAAATGGTGATCGAAAAGGCCAAGCGCCTGGTGGAGCATGGCCGCGACGTGGTCATCCTGCTCGATTCCATCACCCGGCTCGGCCGCGCCTACAACACGACCGTGCCGTCCTCGGGCAAAGTGCTGACCGGCGGCGTCGACGCGAATGCCCTGCAACGCCCCAAACGCTTCTTCGGCGCCGCGCGCAACATCGAGGAAGGCGGCTCGCTGACAATCATCGCCACAGCCTTGATCGATACCGGCTCGCGCATGGACGAAGTGATTTTCGAAGAGTTCAAGGGCACCGGCAATTCGGAAATCATTCTGGATCGCAAGATCGCGGACAAACGCACCTTCCCCGCCCTCGACATCACCCGCTCCGGCACACGCAAGGAAGAGCTTTTGGTGCCCGCCGACATCCTCAAGAAGATGTACGTGCTGCGCCGCATCCTCAACCCGATGGGCACCGTGGACGGCATCGAGTTCCTGCTCGGCAAGCTGCGGGAAACGCCGAAGGGCAATGCGACGTTCTTCGAGTCGATGAACACGTAAGCGGCTTTTTCGAAGCCGGACGCAGATTTGGGCGAGGACTATTCACTGGCGAGGGGACAAATCCACCGCCGGTGAATAGTGCCCTCGAGCGCGTTCCGCTTTGGTGGACTCACCAAAGCGATAAGAACTCGCTCTCTTTTTAAGAAGTTAGAGCATGTCCTCGATCGAAAAAGTCTGCAACTTTTTCGGGACATGCCCTAAGTTCAATCGTCTTCGTCCGCTGTCACCAGCCGGTCGATCAGGGACTTGAGCTCGGCTTGGCATCGCTCCAAATGCGCGAGGACCTCTCTCCGTTCCTCCTCTCTGAGGGGATTGGAATATAAATCGGCCCGGTCGATCTGGATCGACTCCTTCAGTGCCAAGATATCTCGAATCAATTTCTCTGTGTCGGGCATTTGGCCCTCCTATGCTCCGCCACGATCGCGGCTCGCATCGCGGTTTATGACAATCATATCGCGGCTCGATGCAAAATGGCAGGGAAATGCCATCTCGTCTTGCCTGATTGGCATGTGCGGCCGCGGAGTGAAGGAGCCCAATGCCGAGCCCGGCTGACCGCTTGACATCTCTCCTAAACTCGAACAAAAAGAGAACATAATCGCCTGTGCCCGAATTGGGGCTGGCTCCGCACCGCTAAAAATGGAGGCATGATGATCGGCACAAGCAAAGCGAAATCGTTCCAGAGCTTGGAGAGAACGATCACCAAGTACGAATTGAAAGTCGCCAAGGCGGCAAGCCCATCACAGCGACAATACGCGGTGGGCATGTTGCGCATGGCTCAGGGCGCGCTAGCTAAGGCGCAGGAGGGCAGCCCATCGATGGAGTCCGGCGGCGCGGATGTCGTCAACCTGCGGAAGGACGAGTACGTGGCGACCTAGCAACGAGACCTACGCATGCAAAGGCTCTTCCCCGTCATAAGCCAGGACTTGGTAATCTGCCGGAAGCTCGCCAGCAAAACTCGATCCCCCTGCGATCAATTCTGCAAGCCGGAGGTGTGCGGCGAGGCGCTGCAAGCCTTCGATCAAATGGTTCATCTAGACAATTTTCTCGCCCGCCAGCGGGCGGGAACTCCGATCGTGAAACTGCCGATTAATGCCATCGGCCTTTCGCAAAAAATAGCGCTCGGTCACCTCCCTCGTCAGAAAACGCTGCGATGCACGACAATCGAGGGCTTCCGTCTTTTGGCTAGGTTTCGCATGGTGCGCCCACCGGGCGCTTTCCAGGTTTCCTATTCGTCACTACCATGAACTCGCCGTCATCATAGTGACTCATGTTAGAAGCATTCCCTCGTGCCGGACTGGCGTGCGCCGACCGCTGCCAAGCTAAGAGGCCCAATGTTCAAAGACCTTATCTTTCCGTCAAACGTGTTGCAGCCTAGCGAAGCGGCGGTCCTTCACGACGCAACGCAGAAGGTCATCGCGACAGTCAGCGCCATGATGGAATTGAGTGAGGAAGATCACCGGTGTCTCGCGGGAGACGTAATCCGAATCGCGAAGTCGGGATTTAGCCGGTCACTCGATGGATTATTCGACTTGGACGCATTGGCTGATGCGGCTGTGGCTCGATTTCTAAGCTTTAAAAACAGGCAATCCGCTACGCCTTGATTAGATCGCTACGCGTTCGTCTTCATTAGGGCTCGACACTCGCGGCCCAGCCGAGCGGACCATCGAGAACGCCACGGATGTATGGAAAACGCTGGTGGGCCGGGCAGGACGGCAGTCCATACCGTCGATAGTTCGCAAAATCAACGAGTTATCTGATTGTCCATTATGATATGTTATGCACTTGGTGATGCAGTGGCAAGCAAAACCTGGCACGCCTGTAATCGATCATGAAGCCATCATGGCGCGAGGTTGGTAGGAATCTCACGCGCGTTGTCCCACCCATTTCTTTTCGCGTCCTCAATCCGAACCCCCGCTTGCAATAGCCTGAGGGCTCCGCAGTAGGCGTAGGCCGGCCAAGCCGTCATAATGCGGCGTGCCCGACTGACTGCTGTCAGGCGGAGCCTGGCCGTTGCTGCATTCTCTGTGCGGGCTCTCTTGGTCTCTACCTCGGCACGGGCAAGATCCTTTTCGGCGCGGCTCTGCGCGGCCATCGCAGAAAGATAGGGGCCTTCTGCCTCCCGCCGACTTTCCCAAAGTGCCGCACGCTGCGTCTTGAGCTTTGCGAGGGTGTCCATCGCCTTTTGGTTGGGCAAAAATCGTTGCCACAGAGAACGCTTTCGCGCTTGTTCAGCCATGATAAGCGTTCCGATTTTTTTGCTCAGTTCCGCGTACTGGTTAGTGAGAGTATCCATTGTGGCGCCCCTATTCGCCACCTCTGCCGCCCAGAGATCAACACGGTCCCGAGATGGCTCCGCCACGCGCGTGATCAACGTCGCTCGTTCGTGCTCCTCGGCGGCATCCAGGCAGGCAAGAGCCGCCGTTGACGCAGATTTTGCCAGGGCTTCAGCGCGAGGGATGAGCGTGGCATTCATTGTTGCCGTCAGAGTTGCGACGGAGTTGATCACTCGTCCGAAATCGCCCGACGTAGCGCCCGCGCGATTCCCGGCTCGGTCATTAGGCTGTGAAGGCTCTCCAGTGATGCGTGGGTCTTTTCCGTCCCCGAGACTAGTAGCGAGAAGAGACGAGCTACGTTCGCCATAAAACTTTCGTCCTCGCCCTGGGGCCGTCCCAGCACTTCCGCGAATTGCCGGAGGGTTTCGACCTCCTGCCGGAGTGTCTGAACCTCGTCTAGGATCGTCAGAGCTATGCTGGGCTTTGCCTCGGTTGCCGCCGTCATGTATGTTCTCCATTCGGTTGATGATGTCCGCTTGTCGTGCCTTCGCGAGACGGCGGAGCGAGCCCACGAATTCACCTTGGCTTTCGACGATCCAAGCGCCGTCCTTGTTGCCGCGACGGATGGTTAGGCCGTGCGCCGAAAGCATCGTGGTCAAGTCCTCTGAAGAGGTTGTCGATCTCCATGCGACCGCGACAAGCTTAGCCACGGCGACAAGGTCGATGCCAAGACGTTTTGCCTTCTGATGTTGGTCGGTCGTGAACGACTCTTGGGGTTTGTCTTTCGTCCGGTTCGCCGACGACGCTGTCAGCGCTTCGGCGATTTCGAAACGTCCTTCACGTCTCATCCTCGCAACGACCGCTTTGGCATGCGCTCCTCCGACGTAGGGATGTCCGAATTCGGCCTCGGCGAGCCGAGATAGGAATTCGTGCCTTGGCCTGTCGTGGCTGGTGGACATGACCCGACCGGTGGCGGTATCGACTTCACCCATTAAAATGTGCCAGTGCGTATCTAGTGCGCTTGCAATGGCTCTGGATTTGCCGTGCTCGACCATCGTCGCGAGTTTGGGATCGAAGCCGAATTCTGCGGCAATCATCTCAAGGAGGCGGAACGCTTGCCTTCTACTCGTCGCTTGACGGGGGCTGACGATCCAATGCCTGATTGCTCTCGGCGTACCGTGGTCCCGAGCGTCTCGCCAGAAATCGGCGACATCCTGTTCGCTGCCCTGAAGAATCTCCACTCGATCGTTCTCGATACCTCGGAAGACATGATCTAAGATTCTCTTACGGCTGGAAGACGTAGCGATACGGGTACTCTTGATAATCATCAGGCCGGTCCAAGGTGACGAGCAATGATCCGATGCATGTCGTTCGCAGCGTCGCTGAGTCTTTTGCAGTCAGGATTTTCCTGAGCGCTGGTCGCGACGATGGATATGACGAGGTTTGCCAACTGTCGGACCCTCGCTAAGTCCGCACGGACCTCGGGATCAGGTGTACGGCCTGTCGTCAGCCTCGACGTTTGGTCACGAAGGAGGACCGAAACCGTCGTTCCGCCCCGGTCGGCAAGTCTAAAAAGGGCCGCCTTCGCACGCGGCGAAACGCGGAATTTCACCATTTCACTGCGTGTCACGGTTATGGTCCTTTCTACGGGGGTCCACGGGGGCAGCGCCCCCTGGTCTTCTGTGGGCTTTGCCCACATGGCTGGCGCCTTCTTTTTTCCTTCTGCCGACGTGGGCCGCCGTTACTTCAAAATATGAATCAGATCGTAGAAAGAGCATAGGGTTTGTGGCCCGGAAATATTCAAATGGGAAGATTTGGAGTATTAGCGTGATGTCGGCGGAAACAGAAATTTGGGACTACGTCACAACTGAAGAAGGTCCGCCTTAGCGGACTTGAACATCCATGTGCCTATGTGAACGGCTGCGCACCAAAGGCCGGAACATCGTGGAGGAGGGCGAAGCCCTTGCGCGGGCGCTCGCATAGGCACAAACCCAGTAATAAGGCTGTTGAGTTTCAAGCGGTGCAAAAATCGTCATTTCGATTATTGGGGTTCAGCTTTTAGAAAAGCGAGGGTTTTTGACAGCCATGCCGATTTGACGGAATTGTGTTTATGCGGCTTGTGTGGTCAGGCTGAATAAGGAGTCGCCATGAGCTCTAACCCTTATGCTGATGGGAAGATCAGAAGCCACACCGAGGCGATTGTCCGAGGGTTGGTGCATGGTGCTGTCATCGTCGGATGTTGGTATGCACCTTTCGCATGGTACTGGCGTCTCGCGCTTTTCGTCTTTCTCCTATTGATCATGGGAATAATTTACCCGGCTGTTCAGCTCGCATTCGCTCGACGAAAGCAGCGACGTATAGATGAGCATTACGAAACAGTCCTCGAACTCTATCCCGACCTTAAAGCCAGCCGTGATGAAACGCGCGAGTTTCGTGAGAAGATGGCAGCTCTCTCAAAAGAATGTCGTGAAAAAGGTAGGTGAATCAGCGGAAATCTTTTTCTTAAACACCAAACTTGAATACCGCGAGCAAGAGCGACATGGCGTCAGACCGAGAAAAACTTGAGACGGAAACCATTGAACAGCTCGCTGACCGCATGCAAGACGGTCCCAGCACGCTGCGGCACTATCACAGTGCATTAGCCGAATTAGAGCGTCGAAAAGCAGTTTGGCAGTTTGAAGCGGCAGAAGCACAAAAAGCGGCGGCGTCATTCGCTGAATCGACGGCCAAATATACAAAGGATAACGCCCGCTATATGCTTCTGTCGGTATGCGCTATTTTGTTCGCCGCCGTACTTTCCGCGTTTTTCTCTTACTTGGCGTGGATGTACCCGCACCATTAGTGCCGTGCAAACATAATTAAAACACGGTCATCCCAACAGGCGATAAACGCTGGCGCGGCCGATCTTGAGCCGCGCTGCGATTTCGGACGGCCCAAGACCGTCTTCGTCTCTCAGCCGTCTCACCTCCGTAATATCAATCGAGCGTTTGCGTCCTTTGTAGATTCCTTCCGCTTTGGCCTTGGCAATGCCCTCTAGCTGGCGCTCCTTGCGTATATTCGTTTCAAATTCAGCAAACACGCCAAGCATGCCAAGAAATGCCTTGCCTGCGGCGGTACTGGTATCGATAGGCTGCTCGGTGGCCCTCAAGACGGCCCCCTTCGATTCGATCTCTCGGACGATATCGGCGAGATCTCCAAGTGATCGAGCGAGTCTATCAATCCGCGTGACGGCGACAACGTCCCCCGCTTGTATGAAATCCAACAAGATCCGTAGTTCGGTCCGTCCCTTTCGGGTAACTCCACTTTGCTTCTCCGAAAGGACCCGCGAGCATCCTGCGGCGGTCAAAGCCGTTTGTTGAAGGGCTAGATCTTGGTCCGTAGTGCTGACACGGGCGTATCCATAAGCTGTCATTATGACTCCGGCTTGTCTCATTAGGCTCTAGATGTAGTCACCATGTTGTCTCATAATGCGAAAGTCAAGCCAAATAAGACGCATAATATGTCTCACTTGCTTGCGTCTCTCGTGGTATACCCTAATAGGATGAGAAAGCTGCAATCTTCCGCGTGGATGGCAACGCCCTGTCGTGTTCTTGGGAGGACCTTCTTATGGTCCTGGATAGGTGAGCGGTTGGCGCGGGTATTCAGTTCGACGGAAAAGTGGCCAGCCACGCAGCCTCCACGTCGCTGGTTGCCTTGCCGACCCTCGACGACATCGTGTAAAGGATGGTGGACCACGCCTGCAAGGGCGAGCATCCAGCGGCATTCACGACCTGCATAATTGGCGCTGCACCAAAGGCCTCCCGGCTATACGGTGGCGTGCCGACAGTCGCGCGCGCGTGGTGTAGAACACGTATCGCTGTCGGCATTTCCCGGAGAAGAGTATCTACGTCGGCGTCCGTGGAAACGAAAATACATTGATCCATAGGCGGCAGGTTGGCGAGACTGTCCGAAGTGAACAGTGATGGTTGACGGCTCGCCGCGAGAGGGCGGTTTTGGGGCATAGGTGGGCCTTTCTCAGTCGGTATGGGTGGGCTCGCTTGAGTCAGGCGAGCTAGACGTCGTTTCGCAGTTGCCGACAGGCTTCTTCCAACTCCCGGCCACGCTTTCAAAATCCACTTGTAGCGCCAAGGGATGTGCGAGGAACCTCCGGTTAGTCGGTTAAGCGAAAGGGGTCGGGTCGCTCCCACCTTTTTTAGGTCGACAGAGCAGGAGGGGGAGTTAACAGGGTTCTCGCCGTAGGCGAGTCTAACGCGTGCGCGTGCGTGCGCGAGATCCGAAACGTCACATGGTCTGCCTGTCCTCGTATTGTGCGGTGGCGGCGTGACCGTCCGGGAGTTCTTTCTTGATGCGGCGGTACGAAGCGAGGATTGCTTGCGCGGACGCTTCAGGACCGCGCATAGACGCATTTCATCGCGGATCGGGACGGCGGTGATAGCGGCCACCCGGTAACCGTTTGGTGGGACAGGAAGCGGATGGCTCGACTTTCTGCGTGGTCTTTCAGCAGGGCGCTTTTCGACCAGGACTACATCGCCCGAACGCGTGATCTTCATGCCTTTGTTTTCTCGCTGAAATTTGGCTAAAGCCCCGGCGGGACGAATAAGGCGAGGTCGTGGAAGATTCCACAACTCAAGAATAGCTTTGTCATGTCAATCAGCGTTGAATAGTTTCCAGGTAACAGCGTCCAAAAGTTTCCAGTTAGTCAGCCGAGTTTCGGCTGTTTTTTGCGCTGTTTGAATCGGAAGGAATCGTTTCCGGTTTCCAGGATA
>Ga0187852_1001129_pt1 | contig 26358 bp, 24 predicted proteins | sample June2016WEW_6_40_FD_134511 | JGI IMG/M metagenome (GOLD analysis project Ga0187852, IMG submission 134511) | Peatland microbial communities from SPRUCE experiment site at the Marcell Experimental Forest, Minnesota, USA - June2016WEW_6_40 | ecosystem: Environmental > Terrestrial > Soil > Wetlands...
AAATACGCCAACGAGTTTGCCTTTCGCTGGGGAACCAGCAAGCTGACAGACGGCGCGAGAATGGCCGCTGCCGTGCCGCTGTTTGGCGGCAAACGCTTGATGTATCGCCAGCCGGTGAATTGCGGGAATTGAGGGAAAGACGGCACGGCTTGCGCATGGCTGGTTCAATCTCGCACGAAACAAATCGCCTTAGGCCGTCCACGCTTCCGGTCAAAGTTAATTTCAGACGGCGAACGCAAACGGATTTTGCGGGCGCATTATGCCGCGATTAAATTGGCGGCCAAAAATCTGGCCGCCGCGCCATGCTCCCGGCAAAGAATTTGGCAGCGCCGCGCAGTCGCGGCGGGGGAATGCCCGCGATGTGGTCGCCCATGCGATGTCAATTTGAGGACTCGGAAGCGTTATTTTTATTGCGCGAAATGTCGCCCTAAATTTCGGAAAATCAATTAAAGGAGCGGCGTCTGACGCGGGGCGTGTTGAATGTCCAATACTTCCAAAATCTCATAATCGGATTTTACAGTTGATCCGGCTCTGAATTGCATCTGCTTTACCCGAACCTTTAACAAATCCCGAGCGTGTAGTGTGACTTCATCTTTAAGTAATTTTTCCAAAAATTCTTGGTGTTTGATTTCCGCGCTCCACTCGTTATCTCCCTCGCTGAACTTCCATTTATAGCCGCCGTCCTTGAACCAAAGATGAACGATATTTACATATGTCTCGCGCGTGGACTCCTGCAATGGTTCTTCTTGCTGTTCCGGGGGAACGTAAAATCGCGCCTCGGATTTTGTGATTTTGGTAGGCGTTTTTTCGCCATCAATGAATTCAACAGTTTCCACTCCGGCTTTTTCAATCGGCTTAATTATACCGTGGGCAGCCTTTCGGATTTTTTCATTTTGGTATAATTCCCACTCCAATTTACTGACGGTGAAAATTTCACCGGATTCGGTTTCGAGTTCCATCTCGTTTTCATTTTTTTGGGTGATTTTTTTTGGCGCTTTTCCGCATAGCCTTTTGATGAGGTTGAACACCCCTTTAACGGTGGTTGGCCCTTCCAAAAATCCTAAAATCACAAGCAACGCAACCAACGAACTAGCCGCCGGAGAATTAAAAATTCCCTCAAGGTCATCTACCGTCATTTTCGCTGTTTGAATCCAAATTTGAAAGCAGCCGGGTTCAGTTGCCTTAACTTTTATTGAAATCGTGGCGGCTTTTTTGCTGGCAACACTGTTCGCTTCCTGAATTAAATCATTCACCGCGAGCAGTGCTGGCGCGAGGTCGTTTATTTCTATCGAATGATCGGCAAGTGCTTCCCCGCTATATTTGATGCGAAAGCCTTTGGATTCGGTCATAATCGAATCATCCCCGCCACCGCCAAAAATGAAAGAAAAAAGTGGCATCATTACAAATGAGCACAGGTCAACCGCATTTTCAACTGGCAGAAATTTTTGTTTTGCGGCATCGTCACTTCAAATCTTGGCATGAACAAGCTGCTTTTTGGCGACAATCTGAAATGGCTGAGTAACGAGAAGATTTTTCCCGATGCCAGCGTGGACTTGGTTTATCTGGACCCGCCGTTTAATTCCGACGCGGATTACAATGTCCTTTTCCGCGAGGATTCCGGCGAGGCAAGCCAAGCGCAATTTCACGCTTTCACGGATAGCTGGAATTGGGCGGACGCAGCGAAAACCTACGCCGAATTTCGGGACACTTGCAATAATAACACCGCCGTCGAAATGATTGAGGCGTTACATTCATTCCTGAAAAATTCTCCGATGATGGCGTATTTGGCAATGATGGCCCCGCGCTTGGTTGAACTGCATCGCATTCTAAAACCCACTGGCAGCCTGTATCTTCACTGCGACCCGACGGCGAGCCATTTTCTGAAAATGGTTTTGGACGGAATTTTTGGCAGCAAGCACTTCATCAATGAAATTATTTGGAAACGCACCAGCGCCCACAATGACCCCGATAGATGTGGGAAAATACATGATGTGTTGCTCTTTTACGGAAGGGGAGAGAAGCACACATGGAATGTCGTTTATACGCCATATACACAAGATTATATTGACCAAGAATTTCGCCCGGATGAAAACGGACGGCTGGTGAAATATGAGAATCTAACCGCCCCAAGCCACGGAAGTAATAGCGGAAGGGATAATTGGCGGGGAACGACCCCACCCCCCTCAAGAATGTGGAGTAAAAATTTGGAAAAACGCGAAGAATTATTTGCCGCCGGCCTCATTAAAACAAGACCCGACGGCAGCCCAATTATGCGCGGTTTGAAAACTTACCTTGAGGATTTACCCGGCGTTCCTCTTCAATCAATTTGGACGGATATTCCTCGCATTGGCAACACTTCAAAAGAACGGCTTGGCTATGACACCCAAAAGCCACAGGCATTGCTCGAACGCATCATTTCATCCAGCACTAATCCCGGCGGTCTTGTGCTCGACCCGTTTTGCGGTTGCGGCACCACAATTCATGCGGCGCAAAAACTCAAACGGCAATGGATTGGAATTGATGTTACTTACATTGCTATCAATCTCATCAAAAATCGTCTCAAAGACGCTTTCGGCGATAGTGTCCAATTTGAGGAAAATGGACAGCCAACGGATTTTGAAAGCGCGAAGGCATTGGCGGAACTTCCTGGCGACGGAAAATTTCAATTCCAGCAATGGGCATTGTCTCTGATTGAAGCCCGCCCGCTAAAAGCGGGAACTGGCAAAGGGGCGGATCGTGGCGTGGACGGAATTTTGAGATTCAACGAATACGAAAAACTAAACGCTGGTTCAAAGCCCGCCAAAAACAGAGAACCGATTAGCCGGAAAATTTTGGTTCAAGTTAAGGGCGGGCATGTAGAGCGCGGCGACATAGCGAAATTGCTTGGCGACGTGAATAATCAAAGATTTGCCGCTGGTGTCTTTATCACTTTGGAAAAACCGACGCGGCCAATGCGCGAAGAAGCCGCCGATGCCGGACGCTACACGGCGAATCTTTTCGACGAAGAAAAATCATATCCCAAAATTCAGATTCTCACGATTGAAGGCTTGATGAATAAAACCGAACGCCTTGACGCGCCGCCGCTGGCGCGAACATTTGCCAAAGCCGAACGCGAGGCGATACGCGAGGAGCAGCAAGGTTTGGTTTAAGGCTTTCCGGCTTTTGACTTGGCCGAGTTTGTGCCATCATCATTTTATGCCGAAAGCGAATCTCGTCACCACACACGGGCTGGGGTTTGAAGCTGCCATGAAGCGGTTGATTGCCACGCCGCCGCCGCCAACCTCAAAAAAAGCCAAAGCCGCCGCCGCCAAAAAACCTAAATTCGGCAAGAATTAGATGGATTTGCCTTGCCGGGTTTTTGACTTCGCGCGGTTTGCATGAAGTCAAAGTCCAGTTTTTTCTACAAAAGTAATAATGTCGTCCATCTCTTTTTGTGCCTTTTGGTTGAGTTCTTGGCCGTAAATGCTTTTGTGTTTCCAGCCGATAAGTGTGGTGCACAAGGTCTCGAATTCCTTTCTTTCGGCTGGGGTGAAATCGCGCTTTATCAATCCTGCTTCATGGATAAAGGGCGAGATGAGGTCTTTGAACGAACTTTCGTGATACTCAAGTCCGCCGCCCCCTTCGTGCATGAATTCTCGCCCGATTTCATGCCTCCAGCTTTCCATAAAAGCCACAAATGCACGCTTTCTGCTGACAATAGCCGCTTCACGTTCACGCTTGCGGACAAGCCAATCAGACAAAAAAGCGACAATTATGCCGCCGCTGGCTGCAATAAATCCACCGAGAAGCGCGGGAATGATTTTTTCAGAGAATTGGCACAATGGATTTTGTTGGCTTCTGCGGTTTTAGTCGGCGCTGGAATCGCTTTGCTTTTTGCTGTCCCAATAGGAAAAGCCGTTTGCTCTATCCTCGACTTTTCGGATCGGTTTTTGGGGCGTCATGGCGGTTGAAATATCGTCTGACTTCCCCTCATTTTTGGCAAGCGTCAAAAAAACAGCAATTCCAGCTAGTATTTATTGGGTTTTTCAATAAATCTGCATCTGTGAAAGACATAATCCCGGGTTTGCGTGTAACCAGAACTGGTGACTGGCAGGGGACACGGCCTCTGGTATCTTAATCCCATCGTTGGTATGCAGAAACGCAGTGTTCTGTGTGTGAAGCAAGGCGTATGGATGCGGCGCCGCAGCCAACAAAAAGTTCGTAGCAGCGCAGCTACGAGACGTTAATTTAAGCGCTTAGTTCTCATTGAGAGGCCGGAGTAGTGTCCGGCCTCTTTCTTTTTTACTTCATTCGCCGCCCGGAATTTCGGTTGAGCGTGCATTGCAAAGGCTGTCAAATCGCAAATCGGTAATCGAAAAATGAAGAAGGTGGCCAGCCGGGTCGAAGCTCGAAGTTTTGCCGTCGCACCGGCCCGCCTTCGTCCGCTTCGCGGGACTTCGGCGCGGCATTCTTGGTCTCCGCTGCGCTTCGAGCGAAGAATGGTGGTAGGTGATGGATTCGAACCATCGAAGGCAAAGCCAGCAGATTTACAGTCTGCTTTTAATTTGATGGATATTGATTTATGAAATAAATGATTGATTTGTGATTGACTTCCAAGCATCGGTTTGGTGAAATAGGCGCACACAACGGAACACAAAAGAAAGTGAGTGCACTATGAAACATCGAACCGGCCATTTATTCAAACGCGGGAGCACCTTCTATCTCTTTTGGCGCGTCAGCGGCAAAGTCTTTAGCAAGGCACTGCGCGACGACGACGGCAACCCTGTCACGACAAAACGCGAAGCGGAAGAAGCCAGAATCAAACTCATGGCTCCCTTCACAGTTGCGGATGAAACCGCCGCGCTGGAATCCATCGCCGGCAAGCTGGAAGGCCGCAAGGCCGAGCTTGCCAAGTGGGAAGATGAACAGCACCCGCCGTCATCCATCGGTCAGGCATGGAGCGATTTTCTTGCCTCGCCCAATCGCCCTGACAGCGGCAAATCCACCTTGCGCCAATACGAATTTCAATGGCAAGCCTTTGCCGATTGGATAAAGGAAAAGCACCCTGACATTCTGACGTTGCGCGATGTGTCGAAGGAAATTGCTGAGGAATACGCCAGCGGCATGAACCACGGCAAATTCAGCCCGTCCACTTATAACAAGCATTTGAATTTGCTCACGCTCGTTTTCCGTGTTGTGAAGCACAAAGCCAAGCTGACAAACAATCCGTGGGAATCTCCGAAACGTGGAGGTTCCCTTCAGCGCAAACGCATGGTCACAAATAGCCGCCGCGAGCTTACGATTGATGAACTGCGAAATATCTGCCAAGCCGCTACGGGCGAATTGCGGACGCTGCTGGCGCTCGGCATTTACTCCGGCTTGCGACTTGGCGATTGCGCCACGTTGCGCTGGGGCGAAGTGGACTTGCCACGGGGGATTATGCGACGCATCCCAAATAAAACTGCGCGCCGCAATCCAAAGCCCGTGATCATCCCGATTCATCCGATTCTGCGCGAAATGCTGTCAGAGACGCCGCTGAAAAAACGCGGTGAATACGTTCTGCCGGAAATGGCCGCGCTTTACGCACACAACATTTGCGCCGTGACGGACAAAGTGCAAGGTCACTTCAAAAAGTGCGGAATCACCCTGCACAAGCCCGGCACCGGCACGGGCGGCAAACGCGCCGTGATTGAAGTGGGCTTTCACTCTTTACGGCACACGTTTGTTTCTCTCTGCCGCGAAAGCAACGCACCCTTGGCCGTGGTGGAAAGCATTGTCGGCCACAGTAACCCGGCCATGACCCGGCATTACACGCACGTTGGCGAACTGGCCGCTGGCCGCGCCGTCGCTCTTTTGCCTGCGGTGATAGGTGACTCCATGCCCGGCGCGCCTAAACGCGAGCTTGGCACAATTCTGAACGAGGCAAAAGCACTTGCCGAAAGCATGTCCGCGAAGAATTGGCGGCAAAAGAAAGCCTCGCTCCTGGCCCTGTTTTCGGGCAACTAATCGCCGGTCTGAACACGAAAATCGCCGTCGCATGAAGAAGCGGCCAGCCACAAATCAAAACACGCCGCGTCAGAATCTTCTGCGACGCATCCGCGAGGCTTCGTTCCCTGCCGATTTTGACAGGTTCACCGGGCAGGAGTTGGAGACTGCCGGATTGATTCACAGCAACAATGATCCGCGCAAGGACACGCCTGGATACCGGCACTACGTTCTACTCGTCACACAAGCAAAGGAATTGCGCAAGCAACGCGACGGGCTGGCGAGCCGTGTCGAACTATTGGAGCACTACCACTCACCGTTATGGCATAACGTCTGGAACGAACCATGCCCAATCAAGGAGGCCGAACTTCGGCGTAAAGCAGAGGCAGATGAAGCCCGCGTCAATGAACAGCACCGCAAAGAACGTGATCCTCTGGCCGGTCTTACGGAAATTTGGGGCAAGGTCAAAATGCGCCCTTGGAAGTCCCGTGACAAACGACAACTTTACTACGGTTTCCGGCCTGCATTGTGGCACGAGCCGATGTCCGTAATGGACTATCGCAAGGCGACGAGGTTAACCCGCCGCACAATTCAGAACATGCTCGACCGTTTGGGCGCTCGGCCAATCGCCCAGCGCAAAAGACCTAACGAGCCGGCGCGCTATGATCGGCACACGAACCATAAGTTGCTGTGCGACTGGCTTATTCGACACGTCAAAGGCAAGGAGGCGCGCCAGGGTTGGCTCACTCGCACACTGGTTCACTGTCAACACGAGACGCCGGAGCATTATACCCAACTGTTTAAATCCATCCGTCCGGTCTTGAAATCATTGGGCATTCAAACACCGGAGCAGCGCCAGCAATTCCTTTGCTACATGAAGCAATGCAAAGCGATACTTCATCCGCCGCTGCCGCCGCCGCTGCTGCTCGATCCTATTAACGACCTTCTCTCCGGCTTGACCGGTCTCCCACCTTCTTCTCAATAGCGTCCGTAAGCGTCGTCCGCGCCGTCATGAGCCGTGGGAAAATTCGGCCTATTTCTGCCATTTGAATCAATTTTTGTCCCGGTTCCGTGGGAAAAATTCCTAGTTTAATTGATTGGCTGCATCCGTGTTTTAGGTTGGTGGCAGCTAAGTTCGCGTTGATTTAAACGACGCGAACAGCACCAAAAAGAAATTTATGCAGACCACTACACTTGATGTTATCAAAGCAGCTTTGAAAGCGGATCAAACCGTCCGAGCCGCCGACCGCAGCCGGTTGCTGGGGCTGATCCGCAACGATGGGGAAGCTCCCGGAGAAAAGGCGACTGCCGAGCGCGTCGCGCGAATCGTCCGTCGCGCCGAGGCTGCGCGCCGGCTAGGGTGTTCATTGCGCCTCGTGGACCGACTCGCCAAAGACGGAATCCTGCCGAAGCGCCGGTTGCCAAACCGCCAGCGTGCCGCTGGCTTTTTGGAAAGCGACATTGACGCGCTCATCGCGGGGAAACTGGTATGACTGTGAGTAATTTTAATCCACGCGATTGTCCGCTACCGCTCGATTTCTACGAGCGCAAATACGGCGTGAGCCGCACGACGCTTTGGCGATACCGCAAGGCCGGGCTGCCCGCCGTCGGCGTAGGCGCAAAATGCTTCGTCCGCGAGTCCGACTTCGTGGCTTTCCTCGAAAAGATGAACGGCCAGACCGTCAACGCCAACCCACTCAAATCAGGAAGTCAGGGGAACACATGAGCACCGGAAACGATTTGCTCGCACAGGCCAAGCAACACCTGCCGTTGTCCACGCTCATGGCGCAACTCGGTTTCGGCGACCGCGCAAAAAAATCCGCGTGTTGTCCGTTTCATCAGGATTCATCCGCCAGCTTCAGTCTCTACGTTGGCGACGATGGCGAGGAACGCTGGAAATGTTTCGCCGGCTGCGGCCAGGGTGACGCCATTGATTTCCTCGCCAAGCATCGCGGCTTGAGCAACGCCGATGCCTGCCGCGAATATATCCGCCTCGCCGGGGTCACGCCAACGCCTGCGCCGCCGCCGGGTTCCAATCTGTCTCCATCCGCTCAACCGCCGTTCGACTGGCAATCATGCGTTGCCGCACTCACCGCCGAACACCGTGAAAAGCTCGCCAACTGGCGCGGCTATGCGCCGAAATTCGTCGAGTGGTTGCACGCGCAAAATCTCATCGGCCTTTTTGACGGCGAACGCATCGCCTTTCCAGTTCACGACGCCCAGGGCAATGTCACCGGCTGCCATTACCGGCTCAAAGAGGACGGTTCATGGCGCTACCACCCCACCGGCACGCGCACCGCGCCGTTCATCATCGGCGATTTTGCGACCGCCAAAGCCGTATTCGTCTTTGAATCGCAATGGGATTTGCTTGCCGTCTTGGACTGTCTGCACCACCACATTCAACCGCTGGCTGATACCGTCGCCGTCACTACACGCGGCGCGAGCAACGGGCGTTTGCTCGTGGGCCTGTGTGCCCCGGATGCCGTCGTCTATGCGTTCGGACAGAACGATGACGCCGGCCAAAAGTGGCTTGCCGCTGTCGCCGCCAATTGCGGGCGCAAAACGTTTCAGGTCGTCACACCGTCGCCGCATAAGGATGCAAACGACTGGACGCGTGCAGGCGCAATTGCCGACGAAATCCGCCGCGCCATCGCCGAAGCGCAGCTCGTGCCCGCGTCCGTCGCGCCCGATTTTCACGCCTCGCCGCCGCGTCACGTTTCAAATCCCGTCATTGAGTTGCCTGACGAACCCGACGAACCTGAATCTGCGCCGTTTCCACTGGACGCCCTGCCGCCGGCAATGGCGACCATCATCGCCGCCGTGTCTCGAACCGAGCGCGTCCCGCTGGCCTTGCCTGCCGTGTGCGCGCTGGGCGTGGCGTCCGCTGCCATCGGCGCGGGCTTGGAAGTTGCCAGCGGCCCGAACCGCGTCACACGCGCCAATCTCTACCTGCTCGCCAGCGCGGAGTCCGGCAGCGGCAAGTCCGAGACGTTCCGCCTCATTGCCGCGCCGCTCGTGGATCACCAAACTCGCCTGCTCGAAATTTGGAAACAAAAAACCTCACCTCAACTCCAATCCGAAATCCGTGTGCTCGACAAGGAAATCGGTTCGCTCGAAAAGAAAGCTGCCAAGACGACCGAACCGATGGAACGCGACCGGATGCTCGGCGAGTTGGAATTCAAGCTCGCCCGCAAAGATGACCTCGCCCGCCGCGCCGCAATGCCCTGCATCATCGCCCAGGACGTGACGACGGAGCGGCTTGCCGTCCTGTTGCGCGATAACCGGGAAGTGGTTTTTTCCGCCAGCGCAGACGCCCGGAAGCTCGTGGACAATTTGCTGGGCCGCTACAATCCCGGCAAGACGACCGACGAATCGCTTTACCTCTCGGCCTATTCCGGCGATTTCGTTCGTGTTGACCGTCAGGGCCGCGATGCCGTTGTGCTCAACAAGCCGTGCCTCGCACTGTGCTGGTTCGTCCAGCCCGATCTGCTGGCGACGATGCTCGACGAGCAAAGCCTGTCCGTAAGTGGTTTCCTGCCGCGCCTGCTGGTCTGCCACACCAACGCCGCGCCACGCCGCATCGAAGGCGAGCCGCAAATCCTGTCCGAGGCCGTTCGTGGCCAGTGGACGCAACTCGTCGGCGACCTGCTCGCCACATTCCACGGCGCCGACAAGCCGCATTGCATCACGCCTACGCCGGACGCCGTAGCGGTCCTGAACGATTTCCACAACCGCATTATTGACCGCCGCGCCGCCGATCTCGCCGATGTGGGCGCGTTCGCCGCCCGCTACGCGGAGAACGCCTGGCGGCTCTCGGTCGTGCTTCACGCAGCACAATGGGCTGGTGGAGCGGGCAATGAACCGCTGGCAGCCGAAACCGCAACCAACGCCGTGCGCGTCGTCGAATGGTTCACCGCGTCGCAACTGGACATCCTTGCCAAAGGCCGTCTCCAGGCCGCCTCCAAGGTGCAGGACGAAGTCCTCGAACTGCTCGAAACCACCTTCCAGCGCAAAGGGCAGGACTACATCACGGCGCGCGATGTCCACCGCGCCCGTATCACACCCACGGCGGACGCTGCCAAGGCTCTGCTGGCGCGGATGGAAGCCGATGGCCTGCTCGCCGGCCAAGACATCACCCCGGCGCATGGCGGCAAGACCACGCGCATTTACCGGGCTGTCAAGAATCCAGTCCCCGGTTGAGCTATGGCCGCTACGCCCCACCCCATCACACTTGCGCTCCAAATCATGGACGCATGGCTCGACCTGCCGTAACACACCTACAAAGCGACCGTTTATCGGTTATCCCTCAAACTGCCGCCCGAACTGGTGCTTGAAGCAGTGGAAATTGCCCAGGCCAAACTTCCCGACGGCGGCGAGAGTGCTCTCAGGTATTTCTGCGGCGTTTGCAACTGCATGATTCAGGAGCAGCGGATACGGCAGTCGTGGAACTGAGCTGCTCGCGAAAACGCATTCCACCCTCGGCCCGGTGACAATCGCGCCAACCGTGACAATCGCCCGTGCCGGTCGTCACGGTCGTCACGGTTGTCACCGCCTGAGTCTGGGAAAATCACTTTTGAGAGAGAGTAAAACATCATTTTCTTCTTCTCTCCTTGTGCCAATCGTGACAACCGTGACAACCGCAACCACTCCTTTTTTGCAGCAATCTTCCCGGTGCTCAATGGATTCGGCTGGGTCAATAGCCTTCTTTTCCGTCGTCCAACTTTCCCCGGAATGGTACCAGTCCCTTTTCCCACCTGGTCTCAGTTTTTCCCGGCAGCGGTTTACCCGATCACCGGGACCGCGCCGCCGCCCTTTTGCATAAACTTTTTCCACGCTCCAACCCCTCCGGTGTGCTGGTCTGCATTTAATACCGTCTGATTTTTCGTGCGGGTAGTCGCTGCCTTTGTTTATAGGGTGCTACTTTTCCCCGAAGGTGTTTCACGCAGTTGCAGGTCATAATTACCGCCCTTCTGGAGTCACCTACTTTTATTTGGCGTCGCTACTTTTTCTGCCTCACTGCTTTTAAGTGCGGTTACTCGCGCCGGTCCGCCGCACCGCCCCTTCTTCGATTCCGGCTCGTGCGACTGGTGAATTGATTTGAAACGTCAACGCGGCGGCGCGGTGTGTGAAATGGATTGAAACAAAAAATCGCGCGGCGGAATCTTCCGGGTAGGCCAGCGGATGTCCAACCAACTCAGGGATTCTCGGTCGCATGAATTCCGCTCGCTACTTTATCCGACGTGAGGACGACGAGCCGCCCCGCACCCCGCGCGACAGCCCCTTCCGGTGCTTTGACGTGAAATGCCTCAAGTGCGGCTCGTATCGCCTTTGCCTCACCAGCGACTTTGACGATGCGGCCGGTGAGCTGCGTTTAACCCTGACGTGTTCACGATGCCGCCAGTGTGAGGTTTTGAAGGTGCGCTGAGTGAAAACACTTTGAAATTTTTTAACCTGCCGTGCGCCCCGGCCAGGCCGCTCACCCTTCGTCATGCGCCGAACCTTCGTAAATCACCCGGCCCGTGCGCTTGCACACCACCACCACGTCCGATGATCGAAGACCCATCCCGCGGCACTTCTTATACACCACCCAGGTATCCTCGCGCCGCACGCCGTAAATGTTGCCGCCAGTCTCCGCGCCGTCCCGCACCGTCGCGCCCTTGAACATCCGATTCAAAACATACCGCTCCGCACGCCGCCGCGCTTCGACCCGCGTGATGAATTGCTTTTTGCCGCTGCGCCGTTTCGGTCGCCTGGCTGACTTGCTGGCAGTCTTTTTCAAATTTTTCCGTGCTTTGCTCTCCGCATTCATGGTTTGGGTTTTTCATGGTCACGATCCAATTCGGCCTCCGCTTGGAACTGGAGTCCCCAAGGGAGTTCGGCATCGAGCGGCCACTGGTCTCTGGGAACGCCTTCGGCGCGAAGCTTGTCCCAAACAGATTTCATGTGCGCCAGTTTTTCATGCACTTCTTCCAACTCCATAGCCCCGGTTGTCGAATCAATATCGCTGGCCGTTTGCGCGGCATCATTCTGAAGACGCTCGCGCTCTTGCTCCAAGTGTTTCAAAAACGATGCGGCGTCTCCATGCTCGCCCGACCAGCCCAGGCCAACCACCTGTTCAAATTGTTCCCCCTTCGCGGCGACGAACTTGGCGAACGCTGCGCGCAAATCTGCGATCACGACTTCGAACTGTCGGCGAGCTTCTTCGGGATTAACAGCAGCTTCGTCGTCGGGCATCTCGACCGCTTCGCGCGGGTCGGGCGGCTGTGGTGCGTCGGCGGCAGTGCGCTGTGCGGCGGCTTTGGCTTTCAATCGCACAAGCGCGGCTTGCGCCGCAGCCTCGCTAAAAATTTTCGCCGTTGTCGCTGGCCCGGACCCAGGCGGCGGGTTCTCAGGATTCACGGTGTCTTGGCCATTGTCAGGTGTCATGTATTTTCATTTCCCGGCCAAACGAACTCCCTCAAACGATAACTTGTAAGCGACAGGCTCATTTTGCAGTCGAGGACAAGAAATGTTCCAATTCCCGGCTCAACATCTGCGGGTCGCGGCAAACGTGAAAACGCCACCGCCCCAGCTTGCCCCAGTGATTCACCGCCGCAAGCCAGCGTTTAGTTGCCTGGTGCTTTGCCCGGTCTTGGTCGTTTTCCAGTCCTTTGATTTCCAGCAACAGCGTGCTGCCGTCGGTGAGTAGCACAATGAAATCCGGGAAGTAGGCGTGACTCACGCCAAGATATTCGTAGGGAATGGAAAATTCCAAGTGATCGTTGCGGGCGTAGCACACCACCACGTTGTTTTGCGCTGCCAGCTTTTCGAGGAAGAACGCCGCGCTTTGTTCCCAGCGCTGCGTGTCCATCACGACCTGATTCAAATGGCTCCGCATCGTTGGCTGGCAAGGCCGCGTGGTTTTGAAATTCACTTCCGCCGTGCTGCCAATCGGCTTGTAACGATTCAGCACGGGAAGCAGCGGCGGTTCGCCTTGCATGTCATCCGGCAGAATGGCGTCCGTCAATCGCTCCACTGTCACCATTACGTAACGTTCAAGACCCAGTTCACACGGATGGCAGCCACGGAAATCCACCTTGCGCGCCGCGTAGTCATTTACAAAACGACACACTTGCGGAAAAAGCTGGTGACGCGACCGCAGCCGGAACTTCGCCGTGCCGCGACCGGTTCCCTCGGTCAAGTTCCACACCACACGCCGCGCAATCTCGAAGCGAATCGTTTGCGGATGCGTGCTGCGATAGTATTCCTCACGGTCCTGAGGTTCAGCGAGAAATCCGCCAGCCAGTGACGGAATCCCGATCTGGTAGCCCACCTGTGGCTTTACGAACACCGCCGTTGGCGTCTCATCCGGTTCCAATCGTAATCCCTCCATGCCTTTGATGTCCGCCTTGATGCGATTGCGCTCCAACGCCACGACATAATTCTCCACCACCGGGAAGCGCATCTCGAATCCTTTGCGCTCGTCCATCGCAAAAACGTGATTCTTCGGGCGGTCATCTGGCGGCGGGCCGTTCACGGGGCGGCCTTTGAACGGAATCACCGAAAACGGAATGCCGTAAATATCCACGTATTCTTCCGTGAGCAACCCAGTTAGCGGGTCAACTGTGTAGTCCATCCGCCGCAGACCACGCCCCACCACCTGCTCGCAAAGCAACTGACTATGGAACGCTCGCAGTCCAAGGATGTGCGTGACATTGTTCGCGTCCCAGCCTTCGGTGAGCATCTGCACGGATACCACGCAACGTATCTGCTCGCCCGCTTCACCCGGCTTGCCCACTGTGTCCACGATGCGCCGCAACTCCTCGGCGGCCTCTTTCCGCGAAGCGTTCGGGTCTTCGCTCTCCGCTTGTGCCAGAAGCTTTGAATCAATTCTCAATGTTGGCCGAAAGCCCTCGCGGTTCGAGAAAAGTTCCGGGAACAGTTGCCCTTTTCCGAATACGGTCTTGGGTTTTGCCTTCTTGCGTGTGCGCGGTGGTGAATCTTCGTCCTCATCATCGTCACCGTTGGCAATTTCGATGGACTCCTCGCCGGAGATGTTCCGATAGAACAATTCGGCGATGTCCGTGTTGTCGCCTACGATAATCAGCACTGGTGGCACTTTCTCCTGTCCCGGTTTCGCCGCTTCGATTTGATCAAAGCGTTGCTTCCACTGACTCGCCAGCGTCAGCAGCGCCGCCTGTGCCTCGCGCCAGACGGCATCCGGTTTCGGTTTGCCGCCGGGCAATCGCTCGCCGGGTTGCAACCGCGACTGAATGTGCTTCCATAATGCGAAGAACTCCGGCTCCGGCCTGCCCGTGCTTGAACTCACCGGGATGCGCGGAATCTTCACAATTCCCGATTCAATCGCGTCAACCAAGCCGAAATCGCTGACCAGCCACGGGAACGGCGAACCTTCCGCATAACCGCTGCCGTGCAAATAGAACGGCGTTGCCGACAAATCCACACAGAACCGGATGCCGCACGCTTGCTGGATGCGGTCCAGCCCACTGATCCACACGGTCGCTTCCTCGCGCTCCGCTCGGTCGTCGGCGCTCAACCGTTCATCCTCGCCAACCAAAGCGGGCCGGTAGGCGTGGTGCGCTTCGTCATTCAACACCATCACCGGGGCATGTTCCTGGAGGTCTTCCAACACGCGGCGGGCAAAAGCTTCCGGGCTTTCCTCGCCCTTGTTGACTACCGTGTAACTGCGGCCGCTCTCCGCGTGTGGCGACTCCGGCGCGAACAAATGCCAGTTCGTGACCAGGACTTTGCCCTTCTGCAACTCCGGCATCAGTTGAGACGGCACAATGTCGAACAACTCGTAGTAGTTGCCCGTCTGGTCTTGTCGCAGCACTTGCAAACGTTCCTTCACGGTGAGATTTGGACAAACCACCAGCGCCGCCGCCGGAAACCGTGTGTCCCCCGGCACGCGACCGCGATTGCAGAACGCCCACGAAATCAGCATGGCCATTACAACCGTTTTGCCGCTGCCAGTGGCCATCTTGCAGCCGTAGCGGATGAGTGGCGCGAGGTCTAACTCGTTTGGTTTATCAATCAGTGTGGGGAAAACTGTTTGATTCTCCGGCAGCTTGAGGCCCGTGGGGGGCTGACCGCGACGCAGCGCCTCAAAATCCTCGACCGTCAGCGCCGGTTTCCAACGCGGCTTCTTGCCCGACGCCAGAATCTCCGTGAGGTAAATGATGGTTTCGACCGCTTCAAGCTGGCAGAAGAACAACCGCCGCGCCCGGTCTGTCCGCCACCAGTGCGCGAGCAACTGCTTGGTGACTTGCGTGGCGTTTTCGTATTTGGATTTGCGCCACTGCCGCACGTCATCGCGCAGCGCGTTCACCAGCGGGAGGTCTTCGCTTTCTTCTTCCGTGAGCAACTCCATCTGCGCCGTTCCGGTCCGCTCGGTCTTGAACCAATAGCTTGCGGCACGACGCCAATCCCGACGCGACGGCACACCCGTCTTGGTGTCGTAATGCCAGTGCGCCATCGGTTCTTCAAAGGGCTTGCACAGAATCGGCTTTTCGACCGACTGAATCGGAATTTCTTGTTGGCTGGCGGCGGGCATGGCAGCGTCCCATTAAGGCTTCTTCCCGTCCATCCGATGCACCCGCATCACTTCATTTCCTCGCGGGTCAATCACTTTCACGGCGGCGCGTTTGTGTTTGCCCACCGGGAAAGGCAGCGACACCGTGCCGCTCAACGCCTCGAACGCGCCTTCGTCAATCACGCCCTTGAGCGCCTTGGCCAGCTTTTCCCAGGCGCTCTTATCCGGGAAAAACGCCTGCGTGATGCAAAACGTCCGCCCGTCGTAATCCGTGTCCAGAAACCATGCCGCCACTTTGTCGGCGTTGGTGGGCAGGATGGTGTTGTCCACCGGATTGTAAACGTCCACGCCCTGCATCTCGACCTCGAACATCCCGTCCTTGGTCGGGCGCAACTCCGTGCGCGGCGTGCCGAAAACGGTGAAGATTTGTGAGTTCGGCGTGTCCTTGAGCAAATCGCCCATGTTCACGTCCGGGCGGATGTGCGCCAGGTGACAACGCACGCGCGGATTCGGGTCGTCCTGAATCGCCGCCTGTGCCGACGCATCGAAGCTGAATCCGGCGAACACCAAATCGTCGTAACCGCGCTTGCTCGCCATCCATAGCGCGTTCTCCACCTGATACGCCGTTACCGCGCCGAACTGCGGACCGAACGACACGACGGCTTTGCGCTCCTTGCCGTTGTCGCCCGTCCACTCACCCTCGGCGTGGAGAAAGTCCGCGCCGCCCAACGGTTCAAGCCGGGAAAACTTGGCGACCTTGTTGTTCGGGAAACGAACGCCGTCCGCTTTGAGCAAACGCAGCATTTTGTCGAGATAAGCCTCCGCGTTCACCGGCTCATTTGCGGCTGCGACCGCCATACCCGCGCCTTGAGCGCCGAAAGTTTCCAATTCCTCCGGCTCGCCGCCGATGGGCGTTTCAATTTCCAAACCTTCTTCCACCGGCATCACGGCCTCCATCGTGAACGGGCCGCTCACGCGCACCACGCCTTTTGCCAGTTCCGGCTTGTCCACCAGTTCTTCTTGCTCGGCGTTCTTGGAAATAGCGTCGTTGACTTCATCCATCTTCGCCCGCCACGCGGCGCGATACTCCTTGAGTGCGGACTGCATCGCGGCGGGCCAGTCCCCATCCGCGTCGAACGGCACTTCCCATTCGCGCCACGGCTCTTTGGGCAACGACCAGCGGCGGCGGTCGGCTTCGGTCACGGACTTTTTGCCATCGCGCTTTTGCTTTTCGAGCAGCTTGGCGTTGAGTTTTTGACGCAACTCAGCCGAGACTTTCTTCAAGGCATCGTTCAACGTCTTGAGCTTGGCGTCGAGGATGGACTGGTGCTTGGCGAAGATGGCGTCCAGCGCCACGTTCTGCGCGATGCTCTTGAGCGTGATATGCGGAACTTTACCGGGGCCGATGCTCGCCGGGTTCTGACTCTCGCCGGCAGGCAAGTAGAGAAACCCGCCCGCAACGCCCTTGGGTTCTTCGCGCAACTTGTAGAAATCGAATTTAGACGTGAGTAACCGCTGCCGGGCCAGCGCCAGCGCCACGCGGCTGGTATCAATGGTAATCCATCGGCGACCCCACTGTTCAGCCACGAACGCTGTCGTGCCGCTTCCGCAAGTCGGGTCGAAAACTAAATCGCTGGGGTCGGTGGTCATCAACATGCAGCGCTCGATGATCTTCGTTGCGGTTTGGACAACGTAGATTTTCGGGTCTTGGCGGCTCTGAATCCCCCCAGCGACATCTGCCCAAAAGTTTGTGAAAGCTAAAGCTCCAAAGTCATCGAAGCATTTTTTGAATCGTATTGTCGAGCCAGCGGGCAAAACTCTGTCAGCACCCAGCACGCGCTTCATGCCGATCTCACCTGTGCGCCAGCCTCCGGCAGTGGGCCGATATTCGTCACCTTGAAACTGAACGGGAAATCCTGTGGTGGCACTGCCGCTTCGCGAAGTCAGCCCTTGGTCGGTATAAAGCCGCCACTGTTTGCCCAGCTTAGTTGGATTCTCTTGTTCTTCGTCCATCAGGACGCGCGTCTCGCCGTTGAGCCTGGACTCCGCACGCGTGTAGCGAGTTGCACCTTCTTCACCAACGGTCAATTGAGCGTAGAGCGTATGGGATTTCTTTTCGGCTTCGTCACGATTTTTCGCAAACCAGATCACGTAGTTACAGACAGGGTCAAGAAATGAGCCGCCCAGACCGATTGATGTTCGGTATGTAATTTCGCAAATGAAGTTTTGCGGACCGAAAACCTCTTCAAGCAAGCAACGGATTCTGTGTCGGTTTTCTTCGCCGATTTGCACGAAGATGCTGCCGGAGTCGGCGAGCAGTTCGCGGGCGAGGATGAGCCGGTCGCGCAAGTAGGCGAGGTAGGAGTGAACGCCCAGTGTCCAGGTGTCGCGGTAAGCCTTCACCATTTCCGGCTCGCGTGTCAGGTCGCTCTCCTTGTCCTTCACGTCGCGCTTGCCGATTTCCGGCTGGAAGTTGGAGGCAAATTTGATGCCGTATGGCGGGTCGAGGTAAATCATCTGCACCTTGCCCGCCAGCGCCTCGCGCCGGGCGAGACTGGCCATGACTTGCAGGGAGTCGCCCAGAATCATGCGGTTGGCCCAGTCCACGTCATGCTCGTAAAACTGCACGGCCTGCTGGTAGGAGAGTTGCGGGTCGGCAAACATATCGCGCTGCACGTCCTCGCGCGCCGCGACCTTGAGAATGGCCTGCGCCGAAATGCGCTCGTGAATGTGGAGCGCGACCGGCTCTACCTCGAACGCCTTTTTTTCCTGTTTCCCGCTCCATTCCAGCCACGGCTCGTGCCGACGCAGCGCCTCGGCGACGAGTTTTGCCTCGTCCTTTGAGAGTTTGCGTGTCGTGGCCTCGCGCAGCAGTTCCGGCAGTGCGTCGGCCTTGCCCGTGGGATCGGCGCGGAGTCTGGGTGGCAGGTGCGGATTGTAGGCGAACTGGAGCTTGGGCGTCTCCTTGATTTCACCGGACGCCGCGAGTCCGGCGGGCGGCAGGTTCTTGCGTTTCGCCGCGTGGCGGTAATCCGTCACGGGCGACTTGGCTGACTTTGAAGATTTGGCTTTCGGCTCAGGCATCGGCGCACTGAGCGCAACAACGAACCACGGAACAAAATGGGCGCGAACTCAACGCACCCTCGTCTGAGGCCGTAGGAGGCCCAATGGGAAGGAACGCCAAGCCGCGCCCGGTTGGGCGCGTGCTCGGTCGGTTTCCCATTGTGAAAATTTCCTACGTTTTCAGACGAAACCGTAGCCGAAGCTACGCAAAAATGGTTTTAATTAAATTTGGTTCTGGTCGTATTTTTGACTAACGCAGCGAGATTAGCGCAACCGCCCCGCGCCGCCAGCAATTTGTTCGCTTACGCTGATAGGGCGTGTCAGCCGCCAACCGCAGTCTTGCCTTTGTCCCGGAACGGAATAAATCTTTCCTGCAATCAGCGCAGCGCGTATGTTCACCCGGACACGATAGAAAACAGAACGCCGTTCAAACCGCACACGAGCCAAATGAAGTCCACCGACCCGCGTGAAATGCCCGCCTACAGTGTGGGAGAGGCGGCGCATTATCTGCGCATTCCCGTGGCGACGCTGCGCTCATGGGTTCGTGGCCGCTATTATCCGACCGAACGGGGGCGGCGGTTTTTCAAACCGTTGATCGAACTCCCCGACCCCGAGCTGGCTTCGCTTTCGTTTGTCAATTTGGTTGAAGCGCACATTCTGGATGCCATTCGCCGCGAGCACGACATTCCACTGCCCAAGGTTCGCGCCGCGCTGGACTACGTGAACCGGCATTTCCGTGCTCCGCATCCGCTGGCGGACCACAAGTTTCAAACCGACGGCGTGGATTTGTTCCTCTCCCGCTTCGAGAAACTGATTGCGGTTTCGCAAGCTGGGCAGTTGGCCATGAAGGAAATGCTCGCCGCCCATTTGCGCCGCGTGGAGCACGACGCGGCGGGGCTGGCCGTCCGCCTCTATCCGTTCACCCGCAAGCGCGAGGCGGATGAGCCGAAGATCATCGTGATTGACCCTTACGTTTCCTTCGGTCGCCCCACGATAGCACGGACGGGCATTGCGACCGGTATCGTCGCGGAGCGTTACAAGGCGGGTGAATCCATTGACGAACTGGCCCAGGATTATGACTGCGAGCGCGGACACGTCGAAGAAGCCGTCAGGGTTGAACTTGCCCTCGCCGCCTGAACCGCTGGTCTTCTTCGTTGACCGCTCCTTGGACCGCCGGATCATTCCCGACGCCCTCCGCGCAGCGGGCGCGCAAGTCGAACTCCACGACGATCATTTCCCGCAAGACGCACAAGACCAGACGTGGCTCGCAGAAGCAGGCAAGCGCGGCTGGGCCGTGCTGACCAAAGATAAGCATCTCCGTTACCGCACAGTGGAGACACACGCTCTGATTACGGCAAAAGTTCGGGCCTTCGTGCTGACGGCGCGAGGCGATTTGAGCGGCGCGGAAATCGGCCAGATTTTTGTCAAGGCTCTGCCTGTGATGAAGCAACTGTGCGCAACGGTGCCACCGCCATTTGTGGCGCATGTGAGCCGGGATGGAAACGTCTCAATCGTCAAGAGTTGAGAACTCCGCGGATGCGCCCTCACTTCACCGATAGCCAAGCCAGGTTGCGACCCGCCAGGCGGGTTGTTTTTTTGTGACATGAACGACGACGACGAACTCTCGGATGATGACCAATTCTCGTGGGAGGGTGTTGATACCGCCCGGAAGAATCAGCGGTTGCAGCGGGAACATCCCATCGCTGAAGGCCAGCAGCGTTACACCGCCAAAGCCAAGGCGTGTCCGCAATGCCATACCGCCGCCGGCCAGTTGAGCTGGTTCTATTTTGAAAGCCCCGATGAGACGTGGGATCAACTTTGCGGGCGGGCCGGATGGATGACAGTCTGCGACCGCTGCCATCAGCAAGTGGACTTTTTTTGCGAAGTGCTGAATTGATGCCCGTTGCTGGCAGACTTTTTCACTACCACAATTTAACGACAAGTGATGCACGATAAACTGGCCATTTCAAAATACCTCTCGGAAGTCTTCCGGGACTGGCGGGGAAGTCGTAATGCTTTTCCAGCAAACACCTATTCAGATTCGCACTGTCCACCCTGGCCCATTCCATTTTTCAGAAATCCAGCCGCAGCCATTGTTGCGACCGTTGGCGTAAATCCTTCCTCTGGTGAATTCCGATGTGGCCGCAATTGGAACACTGTCCGAACCCCGGTTGATTGGAAAAGGCGACTGAAAAATTATTTCAACCAGTCCACACCGCCCCATGAATGGTTTGAGTCCTGGCGTGTCGGCTTAGCTGTGCTCGGGTTGAGCTACGAGGACGGGACCGCCGCGCACTTCGACGTTTCATATCGTCCCACGAAGGCCATGCTGAAAAACAAGACGACAAACCCCCAGGAATTCCGCCGCATGGTCGAGCAAGACGTGGCGTGGTTTTTCCGTTTGCTGCCGCTTTGCCCCAATCTGCGACTGCTGCTGACCTTGGGGCCGATAGTTTGCGCGAACGGTTCAAGGGAGAGTCTGGCGCAGTTTTTGAGAAATCACGCGCCGCAAAACGGTTTCAAAGTGTCGCAGGACGGCAAGTTTTGGGTGTTCAAACATCTGGACACCGGGAAAACAGTTTGTGTCCACGAAATTTCCTCGCCCGGCGAGAAGTGCGTCACATGCCGAGTTGTAAAAAACCTCCACGCCAATCGCAACGAGTTGCGACGGCGGTTGTCGTAACAACACGATGAAGCCCTTTTGCCAAAAATTTCCGCGCTCATCAATCCATCAGGTCAACCCACCCCGGCTGCCGCGAGCTACCCCCCCCCCGCCCCCCTTCGCCTCCGGCCAGAACGCAACCTTTTGCAGGCACAGAACATGGTCTCGGACCGTTTGTGGACGCGGACAGTCGCGCGCGTTGTCCGTGGCACGCAGTGCCGGAGTGATGGCCGGCTCCTGGCTGCCACCGATACCCAGGAACGAACGCAACGGCGACGGAATGAAGGACGCGCTTTGATTGCCCGCCTTGGTAGGATTTCGAGATCGTGGTCCGGCCAAGAAATTCGATTTTTCGCTGCCCCCCTTGCGCCGCATTTGACGCTGGGCGCGCGTTTCGCATGGCAAGAGACAGATTTTGGTTTTCGGGCATTGATTGACTTGTGATTGACTTTTGAGCATCGGTTTGGACGGGAACGCAAGAGACGGTAAAAGCACAGAAACGCAAAGATTCAAAAACGGGATACGGAGAAAACCTTTGATTTATTTGGCTAAAAGCCACTTTTCCCTTGTAAAGAAAGAGTGGTGGTAGGTGATGGATTCGAACCATCGAAGGCATAGCCAGCAGATTTACAGTCTGCCCCCGTTGGCCACTTGGGTAACCTACCACGTAAGGGACACAGATTAAGCCAAACCACACGAGCCTTGTCAATCCACACGTAAATTCGATTCGTCCTCGTTCTCGTTCTCGAATTCATTGGGTTTCAAGGACGACGACGACGGGGACCCTTGCGATTGGGATTCAACCACAGTTGCAAATGCTCTTTGCTCCTCTTAGCCTGAACAGATGTTCGATTCGTTAAGTGGCAAGCTCCAGAACGCCTTCAGAAATTTGCGCGGGCTTGGAAAAATTTCCGAGTCCAACGTCACCGACGCCCTCCGCGAGGTCCGCATGGCGCTGCTGGAAGCCGACGTGAATTTCAAGGTCGCCCGCGATTTCATCGAGCGCGTCAAAACCAAGGCCATCGGCGCGGAAGTCATCCAAAGCGTCCAGCCCGGCCAGCAAATCATCAAAATCATCCACGACGAACTCGTGGACCTGCTCGGCTCGACCAACGCCGGGCTGAATCTCAGCGGCAACCCCAGCAGCATCCTGATGGTCGGTTTGCACGGTTCGGGCAAAACCACATCGAGCGGCAAACTCGCACGGTTGCTCCAAAAACAGGGACGCCAGCCGTTGCTCGTGGCTGCGGATGCAAACCGCCCGGCGGCGATGGATCAATTGGAAACGCTCGGCAAACAGATTGAAATTCCCGTCTTCATTAAACGCGGTGAAACGGATGTTTTGAAAATTGCACGCGAAGCCCTGGATTTCGCCAAAGCCAACAGCCGTAACGTTTTGATTTTCGACACTGCCGGGCGATTGCAAATTGACGAGCCGCTCGTGCAGGAACTCGTCCGGCTGCGCGACCTCGTGAGGCCGCAGGAGATTTTGCTCGTGCTCGACGCCGCCACCGGCCAGGAAGCCGTCAACGTCGCCACGCATTTCGACCAGGCGCTGCAAATCACCGGCTCGATTTTAACGAAGCTCGACGGTGACGCGCGCGGCGGCGCGGCGTTGAGTTTGAAGGCCGTGACCGGCAAGCCCATCAAGTTCGGCGGCGTGGGTGAAAAACTCGACGAGTTCGAGCCGTTTCATCCCGAGCGCATGGCCTCGCGGATTCTCGGCATGGGCGATGTCATCAGCCTGGTCGAGAAGGCCGCCGAAGCGGTGGATCTGGACGATGCGAAGCGCATGGAAGAAAAGATGCGCAAAGGCCAGTTCACGCTGGAAGATTTTCTGGAGCAATTGCGCCAGATGAAAAAGCTCGGTTCGCTGGAATCCATCGTTGGCATGTTGCCCGGCGGCGCGGAGGCATTGAAGCAAACCGACATTTCGAAGCAGGAAAAGGAATTCAAGCGCATGGAGGCGATGATTTGCGGCATGACGCCCAAGGAGCGACAGAATCCCGCCATCCTCAACGCCAAGCGCCGCATACGCATCGCCAAAGGCAGCGGTGTGAGCGTGACGGAGTTGAACACCATGTTGAACAAGTTCGGCCAGATGCAACAAATGATGAAGAAGATGGGCAAGTTCCAGAAAATGATGGCCAAGATGGGCGGCGGTTTGCCGGGGATGCTGCGGAGATGAAAATACCGCCGCGCTTGAAATTTGAAGCCAATTGATTCAAAGTGTATGCATGAGCACGGTTGCTGAAATCAAAGAAGCCGTCATACGGTTGCCGGAACGCCAAAAAATCCGATTCGCACGTTGGATGCAAACGCAAATTCACGACCGTTTGAGCGACGACGAGATGATGGGAATCGCCGCAGAAGGCGCACGAGCGCTTGACTGGAGGGAAATGGAATCGGCCTTACGACATTCACTGCGCGGTTGGTCAAAATACAAGCCCGGCTACTTCGTCTCGCTCGCCTCACGCCGAGGCCGCTGAAAATTTCGCGCACCTGAAAGTGCTCGAGAAAAATCTAGTGACGGCGTGATGTTTAATATGGGAAACATTCAACAAATCTATTCGCCAGAGGACAAAGAGAAGTGGCTGCCTGAAGACGCAACCTTGTGGCGTTATGTTCCGCTGAAGACGTTGTTTTTTTACCTCTCTGGGAAAATATTTGTCCCATCGCTTGCGAAGCTTCAGCAGGCAGATCCATTTGAGGGCACATTCCGTTTCGACACAAAGGATTTTGAAGCGGGTCTGAAGACGGTTTGCGCGGATCGGTTCAACGAGGTCCAGAAATGGATTCGCAAGGAACTCTGGACGCCCGGAGAGAGAACTTTCAACGAGAAGAATCCAATTTTCGCGACTGGCACTGACAGTGCTCGCTATTTTGAATTCTTAAGTCGAACGCGCTACGCATGGTGCTGGTTTCAATTTGATTTGGAGTCGGATGCGATGTGGAAAATTTACGGGAAAGAAGGTGTAGCTATTGCGACAACCATCGAAAAACTCAGCGCAGCGCTCAAAGCCACCAACTATGATTTTGAATTCGGGAAAATGTGTTACTACCATCGTCATGGACGGTTTAGCGACGCGGAAAAGCAGCAATTTGTGTTGCGTCCTCAGTTCCTCAAAAGAATTGAATACATCCACGAACAAGAAGTGCGCTTTACCACATGCGCCCCAGAAAGCGAAAATGGAGGACTATTGTTGAATGACGTTAAGCCGGAAACGTGGATTAAACAAATCCGGCTGTGGCCCACACTGACTTCGCAGGAAGAAGATTCCATTGTGAATGCGGTTGCAAATAAACTTCCCGGCGTGCCGTGTCAGAAATCGGACTTGTTGCAGCCTCATGGAAAAGCAATGTCGCAGATGTTTGAGGATTTGCGCACGTTTGCTGCGGTGAAAAGCGAATTGCATTGGAAGTGTTGCGAGGATGGAGTGCCGTCGTTACTGAAAAATCTGTGATTTGGATAGTCCTCGGAAGTAACTGAATTCTTCTCGGCGACGGATATTCTCAAAGCCGCGGAGATTCGAATGGATACGAAAGGGTGGTATGTAATCTAATTCGATAACTCCGGACGATAACACGATAACTATGTGGTAGCACTCACCCCATGTGCATCTCTCCGCATTCATTTCATAAGTGACTTCTTTAATTTCACTTTTCTGAAACGGCCCGATCCGGCCATTTTCTACGCCCGCACCAGTTCTCTCGAACCAAAACGTCCAATCGTCTTGAGCGGGTTCGCCTGCCCGTGCCCGCTGGTCAGGATAATCGAAATAAATTTTGGTATTGCGCCACGAGTCATTGATAGCGGAACGCCCAGTGTGCCACAACCACAGTTTCCCCAATTCGCCTTCGAAAGTGCGGACAGAATGGTAAGGCTTTTTAGGCGCCGATACATTCGGCTTCGCTGCGCACTCGTGACAGATTCCACGATAAGACATCTGTTTGCCGCACACTTGGCAAGTAAAGGAGTCAATTTTATCATAGCACTCCTGACAGACTCCAAAAAACTTGGCGTCGGCCACACCGCAGTTTGAGCAATAGATTGATGATGTCTTCATAAGTCAAACCAGCCAAGGCTGATTGTTAATTAAACTATCGGCCGGCCAACATGGATTTTGTGTTTCAGGCAATACGCGCCATTGTCCACGTATTTATCCGCTCACCATTTCAGTCCGGCAAGTTCCTTTTTTGTCAGCAGTCCCGCTTTTGCCAACTTGCAGGCCGGGCTTTTATTGAGTATGATCTTTGCCATGAGCACAGCGGATTTGATTTTCGAGAAGAGCCGCAGCCTACCGGGCGAACTTCAGCAGGAAGCGCTGGACTTCGTGGAATTCCTGCTGGCGCGAAAAGATGAAGGCAAGGAGGCGCGCGATTGGTCGCGTTTTTCGGCGGAACAACTGGCCGGCCAATATGCGCCGGGTGATGCGATTTACGATGAGGACTGATGGCCGCTCCGCTCTATTCACAAGGGGAAGTGTTGCTGGCCTGGCTGGTCTTTTCCGACGGACAAGGAGCAAAACGCCGTCCGGTTCTGCTGGTGCGTGATTTCGGCGACGCGGATTTGCTGGTTGTTCCAATCACAAGTCATCCGGTGAGGACGGCGGCAGATGTGACGGTATCTCACTGGAAAGAGGCTGGATTGAAATTGCCTTCCACGGTTCGCGCGGAAAAACTGGCCACCATCGAGAAAACCTGCGTTGCCCAAAAGCTTGGAAAACTTCCGGCCGCCGATCTTGTGAAAGTCAGGGAAGTCCTTGCGACAATCTGCAAACAAATTCTTGCGTGACCTGCGGTGTCACGCCGGCAGCGGCACGCCCACATTGATTTCGTGTTTCAGGCAATAGGCGCTGTTGTCCACGTATTTTTGCGCCCAGCATTTCAGCTCCGGAAAAAGCGGGCGGCCAGCAGATTTGCAGCGGCGCCAAACGCCAGCAGAACGCCGATCGGCTTGAGCACCGCGTCGAATCCACTTCCAAAGCTGATGAGCTGGTGCAATGCCTCCAGCGCCCAGCCGGTCGGCAGGCAGAGGGCGATGGTTTTCATTACCGGCGGCCCGATTTCCAGCGGCCACCAGCAGCCGCCCAGCGCCGCCATGAGCAGGCTCGCCAGCACGCAAATCCCGGCCACC
>Ga0187852_1001136_pt1 | contig 26252 bp, 18 predicted proteins | sample June2016WEW_6_40_FD_134511 | JGI IMG/M metagenome (GOLD analysis project Ga0187852, IMG submission 134511) | Peatland microbial communities from SPRUCE experiment site at the Marcell Experimental Forest, Minnesota, USA - June2016WEW_6_40 | ecosystem: Environmental > Terrestrial > Soil > Wetlands...
CCTGCCACAGACGCGCCGTGAGATCCAACGCCTGTTGTTCACCTGGACCGGAGAGTGTGCGTATTGTGGCAGCATTATTCGCAAGCGAAACCGATCACCTTAACTTAACGTAGTAGTACTAGGAGTGTGGGCTCCTTGCAACGATTTTTGCAGGGGAACAGTTAAAATCTCGCTGGTTTCGGCCGATTTTCTCGGGGGGGACCGCAAACCGGAGCCCTTCAGTTAAGCTCAATCCAAGTCAGCAGCCGCCAACTCAAATTTACCGAATCGGAAAGCAGGCTCTTGTAAGCGAGTTCGCGGCGCAGCATGTCCGGCAATACCGTTCCGACGAGGGATCGCGATCTTAGTATGGAATTTCGTGCCAGCCATACGGCACGCTGTCATACACGACCATCAGCTGGCGGGATTCGACCTCAATGAAATACATGTAATGTGTACTCTTCTCGTTTAAGACTAGACTAATCTGCGACCGGTTTGTCGCGCTGCCGGGCACGCTCAGCACCACGACCACGGGACCCGGTCGTCCCGTCGTGCACGTCAGCAACACCTCGGTCATCCATCGCTTTCGCGGCGCCACTCCTTGGTAGGGCAACGATGTGGGTTTCGTCCAAGTCTTGCCGACCATTCCAAGCAGGACGTGGTGCAGGAAGTCAAAGACTTCACCGGGGGTAAGGGTGCCGATGTCGTCTACGATCCAACGTATTCGCAAGCCTCGTACATCCAATCCACAGCGGTCATCTCCCCTGGCGGCGAATACGTCCGGCTGGGAACAGAGATGCAGTTCAAGCTTACCGGAGCGCAGGACATGCGCGCCAAAGTCGAAGCCCGAGGTGCGAAATTCATCATCGGAGACCTCGGCAGGTACAGTACCGACCCAAACTTCAAAGCTCAGATGCCCAAGGTCCTAGAGGGTATGACGCAGGCCGTGCGATGGTACGCGGCTGCCTCAAGCCCGTGATCACAGAAGTTGTACCCTTTGACGCGCAACCCCTGCAGCAGGCATTCGAAGCGTTTCTTCAGGGGGCGAATAACGTGGGCAAAGTGATCGTGAGATGCATGAGCACCTAGATGTGATTCCTGGCGAATGCGCGGGCGACTCCTTTCAGGATTGTGTCCTCGGAAACAGGGTTAGCAAGAGAATCGCCGCTTTTGAAGTACTTCGCCGCCGCGAGTCCGTTCCCTGGCCTACTTCCAACCCGTGATTGAGGAACCTCGGGAACAACCCACTCCCGCCGGCTATCTCCGGTACCTGCGCATCAAGGTACGGAATATCGTTGATTACCCCGATCCGACCAAAGTCCAAAAATCTACTTTCTCAGATGATCGCTAACAACATCTTCTCGATTAGAAAAAGGTCCCTAGACTTGGGTTCAGGAAATACCTGCCCAACTGCTTCTAGGCCTACGTCTCGCAACCTACGAGCGCACCGCAACCTCCATGACAAACAGAATCTCTATCACATTGTTGGCACTGCGCGATCTCGGTCCCGAAACGCGACCAGATCACAGAATTCGAAACGCAGGGAACAGATTGAAACAAAAGGAGATTGCACGTGGTGACCGGAGGTGTCCGATCTAGGATCACATGGCTTTGACCATGTGCTCTGAGAGGACGGCCAAAACCATAAACTTATGAATCTAAAGGAGATTGTTGGACCTGGGGTGGCTCGAACTCCCGACCCCATGGTTGCAAAGCATATACCAGCCATCTTGCCTACATTTGCCGCCCTTTGTGAAAGTCCTCCAATCTTGGCTATCTCATTGACGGTCGGCATCTTGTTACCCCTCATCGAAATTAATACCCTTGCGGCGTCGTGCTGATGTTTGCGCCTGTTTGCCCACTTTCGATGCCGGCTGAGGGCAAAGTTTGGGCAAGTTTTTTCGATAGTTTTCGAGCCGTTCACCGAGAAGATTCGTCCCTTCATGGTTTGTGGGAGGTGCAAAATTGAAAGATCGCATTGTATCAATCCCAAAGCGAAGTTCTGGCAATTTAAGGACCAACTATGCTTCACATCAGATGAGTTGCAATCAGATGTCGGGCTTTGCTGCAGGGTGCATCCAGGCACCGGGAAACTCTGCGCGTATGTCCGCACGGGTTGCGCGAAAGCCACATTTCTTCACGGATGTGTGTCAATTTTGCGCGTCCTTTGCAACAGGATCAGTACTCTAAGAACTTCCCGAAGTTTCCCAGCATGTGACTAGATTACGAGAAGCAACGGGGTACTTGCCAAGTCGCTTTTGATTCGTCGGACCCACTGTGTCTCGCCGGAGATATTCGCTGATGAGAACATCTTGGCGAGCCGCTGGAGTGGCCATTGACTTCCCTCATCGGTAGCACCACTTCACGACCCCTGACATACCCCTGATCTCCAAAAGGCACTCACCGATTATCAACGACGATCGAGCATCGCGTTCCCGTTGAAAGGGACGCCATCGCCTGTTCTACTCATGCCCCGGGGACTTTGGACTTTTATATCTGGCTGGCATGGAAAAGCTGGACTGTCAATGGAACCCAAGCCCGGATACCTTTCCTCGGCCCGCACGGTCTCAGTCAGCAATTGGGTGCGGCAGATTACTCCGAGGATCGATTCTTCCGCCGAAAACTTTAAAATTGGCTGCGGCAGGTGAAGGTCGTCCGGCCCGAATGCCCTGCTCGTGTACCAGAGGATGGTCAAGTGCTCGTGATCCAATCTTCAAGACTGTCTCCCGCGATTCGGACGACGCGAAAAATTGAGTTTGGATTTGCCCCACCTTCAGGTAAGACGTCCCTGGAGAACCCTTCCCGGTCGAGGATGCCGTCCCCTGGGGTCGGATCGCCTAAAGCCACAGACGCTGCAGTTGTTTATCGGAACGGTCGACTGACCAGCGTCTCGATCTCACTCCGAATTCGGGCGGTTTGTGGCGCCTCTCCCTCACGCACCTTGTACACAGAGATCGACCGACACCGCATTCCAATGGAGCGGGAGGTTGTGATCGCACTGGCTAACTCGCCCGGAGTGCTTGATTTCTATGTCTGGATCGCGTGGAGAAGTTGGGTGCTCAAATCAGGCAACATCCGTGTGCCAATTGTTTCATCAGGCGGCTCAAAGGACCAGCTGCGCTGAGGCGACCCCAGGCGGACGGCTCCGGAGCACCGGCCATGGCTGCGAGTGCTCCCACAACAAGAGGCACAACAAGCGCGAGATAGAAGAAAGGTTTCATCCATTCCATCTCACAGTTCCTCCCGACGATCTGGCGCGCTCCCAAAGGGTGACGCATCTACCCACCACTGCCGGTGCGAGTGATTCCGTCGAACTCCCCCAGCGGCGCTATACCCCTTTTGCAAAGGCGCGAAGACGAGCGTCTAGATGGCAGTGTCGCCCGAGAGGCGGCGCGCGAGTTCCAGCAGCGACGCTTGATTCTGCGGCACGTTCTCGCTGAACACCCAGGGCGCCGATTTCAGTCGCCCCCGTTTGCCCTGGTTGGCGCTGTCACCCAAGAACAAGTTCGCCCCAATGGCGTAGGCGGCACTGCCCGGGGTGTGGCCGGGCAGGGCAATAACACGCACCTGCAATGGGCCGAGCGGCGCCACCTCTCCGTCATGTAGGGTGCGAGAAAGGCGAATGCCCGTGGGTTTTTGGGGGCTTAGGCGCGCGATCAGGCCTCCACCCCGATAGTGCCCTTCCAGCACGTCAACTTCTTCGGCTAGCGCCATTACCTGCGCCTTAGGGAACCTGGCAATGCCCCCGGTGTGATCGGAATGTCCGTGGGTCAGCAGAATGACCTTTACATCCTCGGGATCCAGACCGCGCCGCGACAATTCGGCCAGGAGGGCCTTCGCCTCGGTATCGTTGCCGGCATCGACCAGAGCCACGGCGTGATCATCCAATGGCACCAATCCGGCGCAGACGAAACCATCTTTGACAATGGACATGCCGTTAATCTCCAGCCGATCCGTCAACCGGCTTAGCGTGAGGAACGGGCCAACAACAGTGCCCGCCGCGCCAATCAATATCAGCACGATCACAACCTGCTCGGCCCACCACATAAAGTACCTCCCGCCGACGAAGGATCAGGGTTTGTCTTTAGACAAAGCGAGTTTAGACGATGTCGAATGCCCCTATGCAGCGCTGGGCTGGCGATTGCATTCAGGAGCGGGCCGGTGTATGTTGTCCGTCGCGCCGAGGCAACCCCGGCAGAGAGGTTCGTCAGAAGGAGCTGACCACGATGTGGGTACCAAGCTTTTTCGATCGCAGACAAGTTTTTCGCGTCAGTGGTGCGGCAATGCTTGCCTCTTTTTCACAGCACGCCGCAGCAGAGGAGAGAAGGGAAGGGCGGTTGCTTTTCGATGTGACGCGGTACGGCGCCGTTGGCAATGGCAAGGTCAAGAGCACGGCAGCCATTCAAAAGGCGATTGATGCGTGCGCGGACGCGCGGGGCGGGCTGGTTTACTTCCCGCCGGGTGATTACCTGAGTGGAGGGATTCGGCTCAAGAGCAACGTGACGCTCTATCTGGAAGCGGGTGCGACGATCTGGGGCAGCCGGGAACTGGCTGATTTCAAGGACCCAAACTCCCTGATATTCGCTGAGGATGCTACCAAGATCAGCGTGATGGGGCCAGGCAGGATCGATGGCAACGGAGACGCATACTGGCGCAAGAAGACTCCGGCGGAGATCGAAAGCTATTACCTGGAAAGGATGGAAGGCGGACGAGTGGCGCAGCACTGGATGGTGGCCTTGGACCGTCCCGGCCCCTTGCTGGAGTTTCACCGCTGCAAAGAAGTGCGCATTTACGATGTGCTGCTGACTACTCCGCCTGACTACACTGTGCACCCGGTCGCTTGTGACTCCGTATTCATTCGCGGGGTCATCATCCGGAATCCTCTCCACGGACCCAACCTGGACGGAATCGACCCGGACGGCTGCACGAACGTTCTCATTTCTGACTGCGACATCTCCACTGCGGATGATGCCATTTGCGTCAAGAACTATGATGAATTGCACCTGGGGCGTATGTCGCGAAACATCACCGTCACAAACTGTGTAATCGAGACCACCTGCAACTCACTCAAAGTGGATGAGGGGAAACCGACCGCTGGCTTTGAGAACATCGTCTTCAGCAATTGTGTTCTGTATTGCGCTCCGTCTCCGGACGAGCGCCGGACGATTTCTGGCATCCATATTGATGCGGGGTACGGAGGCGCGCGCCTGTCGGGGGTGACGATCTCCAACATCTCGATGCGCGACGTGCGTTCCGCCATTTTTATTCGCAATCACAACTATGCGGGGGAGGCTCCTGCCGCTTCTCCTGCGGGCCACATTCGCGACATCGAGATCGAAGACGTGTACGCCACGGGTCACACGCTGACGAGTGCCATCACCGGCATGCCCGGTGATGACGTGGAAAACGTCAGCATCTCGCATTTGGAAATTGCGACGAAGGAGTGGGGCGGGAGCGATTTGGCCAGGAAAGAGGTCCCCGAGTTGCCGGGCGATTATCCGGAGGTCACTATGTTCAGCAGGCTGCCGGCGTATGGTTTGTATTGCCGGCACGTCAAAGGCCTGAAGCTGCATGACTTGGATTTCAGGCTTGAAAAAGCCGATGAGCGGCCAGCGTTAGTGTGCGACGACGTGAAGGCGGTAGAGATAGACGGCCTCAAAGCTGACGCGCCGGGAGCAGGGCAGCCGCTAGTGCGCCTGATGGGGGTGAAGGGGGCGTTCGTGCGGGGTTGCTGTGTGGGGCCGGGCACGAAGACGTTCCTGCGGGTGGAGGGCGGTAAGACGGAACAGGTCACGCTGGTTGGCAACGACCTCAGCCAGGCGGAGAGTGCTGTCACAAAAGACGACAACGTTCCCGCTCAGGCGGTATTCGAGACCGGCAACCGTTTGCCCAACCAGCGCGGGTGACCTGCCGTGCGCCGCCTTCGGTCGGCCCTCCCGGGCAAACCAGCGATTTGTGAGTGACCAGAGGAAGGGCACGATGAATCGTCACAGGATTCACTTATCTTTGCTCAGCGGTCTGATCATCATGTCCGGGACGCTCGGCCTGGCGAGCGAGCATTATGAGGTTGTCATCGAACGGGCGGTAGAAGCCAGGATGCGTGACGGCACGGTGCTGCGCGCCGACATTTACGAACCCGCCGTTGATGGGAAGTTCCCGGTTTTACTCCATCGGACGCCCTACGACAAGCGCGGCGGCGTGGACTTCGGCCTGGTGGAGTTCTGCCTCCGCGCGGCCTCGGAGGGATATGTGGTGATTCTCCAGGATGTGCGCGGCCGTTACACTTCCGAAGGCGAATGGGACCCGTTCCGGCATGAAGCACACGACGGCTACGATACCGTCGAATGGGCAGCCGCGCTTCCGAAGTCGAACGGGAAAGTGGGAATGTTCGGCGGATCATATTGCGGCGCTACGCAGATGTTGGCGGCCACGACGGCCCCGCCGCACCTGGCTGGAATCTTCCCTGATGTCACCGGCTCCAGCGCTTATGAGGGGATGACTTACCGGGGTGGTGCGTTCGAGCAATGGCTGAACGAATCGTGGACGAGCTTATATCTGGCTCCGGATACGCTCAACCGGCGCCTGCATGTTGCAGCGAACGTCGTGCCCCGCCTCTTGAAGCTCCCGCTCGCGTCTTATCCCTTGTTTGATCCGGGCTTCGACGATAACTCCACGGAAACTGCGCAGGGACTCGCTCCTTACTTCATAAATTGGTTGTCACATCCAAGCTATGATGAATATTGGAAACAGGTGTCCATCGAGGACCATTTCTCTCAATTCACTTATCCGATATTCCACATCGGCGCCTGGTATGACATTTTTTTGGGCGGAACATTGATGAGCTACCTCGGGTTGAAGGCCCATGCCGGAAGCGAGGCGGCTCGGCGAGGCCAGCGCCTGTTAATGATGACGGGTGGGCACGCAGGCCCGGGCCCCCGCATCGGCGAGGTCGATTTCGGCGCTAGCTCAGTGGTGGACGAATTCGATTTGACCTTGCGTTGGTACGACCACCTGCTAAAAGGCCGGGAAAATGGGTTGGAGAGCGAAAAGCCCGTGAAGCTCTTCGTGATGGGCAAGAATGTTTGGCGGGAGGAAGACGATTGGCCGCTCGCCCGTGCCAGAAACACGCGCTTTTACTTGCACTCTCAGGGTAAGTCGAACTCGCTCGCTGGCGACGGAACCCTGAGCACCGACATGCCCACGCAAGAGCCTGCGGATCAGTACGTTTATGACCCTTCTGATCCCGTGCCCACTCGTGGCGGACAGCTTTGTTGTGACGGTGCGCACATGCCCCCGGGCGCCATTGACCAGCGCCCCGTCGAAGTTCGTAATGACGTGCTGGTTTATTCCACGCCCCCATTCAACGGAGACTTCGAAGTCACGGGTCCGGTTAGCGTCGAGCTTTATGTGAGCTCCTCTGCCGTTGACACGGACTTTACCGGCAAGCTAGTCGACGTTTGGCCGAACGGATTCGCGCAGAACCTCACGGAGGGAATTCTGCGGGCCCGTTACCGGAATTCGCAGGAGACAGTCGAGTTCATGAACCCGGGGGAGACTTAAAAGCTCCGCATTGACCTCTGGGCTACCTCGAACGTCTTTCTGAAGGGACACAAGCTGCGCCTGGAAATCTCCAGTAGCAATTTCCCGCACTTTGACCGTAACCTGAATACCGGCGAGAGCCCAGCCCACGCCACGCGCTGCGTCAAGGCGACGAACGTGATTCTCCACGACCGGGAGCATCCGTCCGCGCTCGTGCTGCCTGTCGTGCCCTAAGATTGTCTTGAGTTCGACAAAAGGCCTGGGCTTGAACCCGCGGTGATTAAATTATTGGGGAGGGAGCCGCGAGGTGAGGGGGTCAATGCAACGGAAGGAGAGCAGGGTCACCACCGCCCCATCCGGTCCGACCCGGTGGAAGAGTCTCAACAGGCGGCAGGCGCTGGCGCTCCTGGGAGCGCCCTTGCTTGGCGCTGGCCGCGGCCGCACTTTGCGGGGAGCCCCCGCGGGCGCTTCGCCCCCTATTCGATTTGCATTGCAATCCCTGCCGTTTCGCCTGGAGACCGACGAAAACCTCCGCGTTCCTCACACACCCTGCACAATGGCCGGCGGCGTCGCCGTGTTCGACTACAACAAGGATGGGCGGCCTGACATCTTCTTCACCAACGGCGCGAATATCGCCACGCTGAAGAAAGATTTGCCCAAATTCTCGAATCGGCTCTATCGAAACGATGGCAATGGCGTGTTTACCGATGTCACCAAAGAGGCAGGCTTGGCGGGCACAGGGTACGACACTGGCGTGGCCATCGGGGATTACGACAACGACGGATACCCCGACGTTTTTGTGGCGGGCGTTCACCACCGCGCGCTCTACCACAATAACGGCGACGAAACCTTCAGCGATGTCACCGCCAAGGCCGGGCTGGGTCACTTCGTCGACCCCGAGTTCGGCCCCCTGTGGGCCATCACCGGCGCCTGGGTGGACGTTAACAACGACGGGAGGCTCGACCTGTTCGTAGCCAACTACTTGCAGTGGGATTACAAGAACGAGCCGATGTGCGATGTCGACGAACGGCGTGATTACTGTAGTCCGAAGTATTACAAGGGCCTACCGAACCAGTTATTCTTGAACAAAGGTGACGGAACCTTCGAAGATGTGTCGGCCGAGTGGGGCCTGCGCTCGCAAGTGGGGAAGGCGATGGGCGTGGGCATGGCGGACTACGATCTTGACGGGCGGCCCGACCTCTTCGTCACTAACGACGGGTACTACAATTTCCTGTTCCACAATACGGGGCGTGGATTCGATCAGGTGGCGCTGCCGGCCGGCGTGGGCCTGGTCGAGGACGGGGAATTCATCTCCGGCATGGGCACCGATTTTCGGGATTTCGATAACGACGGTTACCCCGATATTGTGACCGTGGCTTTGAACAACGAAACTTTCCCGGTTTTTCGGAACATGGACGGCAAGGTCTTCGAGGAGGTAACGTATCCGAGCGGGATGCGAGAGTTGAGCCGCTCCATGGCAGGCTACGGCCCAGGCCTCTACGATTTCGACAATGATGGATGGAAGGACCTGTTCGTGACGCGCGGCCACGTCCGGGCGCAACCGGTACCCGGCATTCCGATCGACCAGTACAATACCGTTTTTCGAAACCTGGGCGCCAGCGGGAAATGGCAAGCTCTGACCGAGGAAGCGGGCCTCGGCGTCTGTCCTCCGGCGCGCCACCGCGGCTGCGCGTTCGCCGACCTTGACGGCGATGGCCGGGTGGACGTGGTGGCCACGGCGATCGGGAAGGAGGCGGAGATCTGGATGAACCGCAGCGAGGGCGCCGGGCACTGGCTTGAGATCGCTCTCGAGGGCACGAAGAGCAATCGCGACGGTATCGGCGCCGTCGTCAAAGTGGTGACCCAGGCGGGCACGCAGTACAACCACATGACCACCAGCGTTGGTTACGCTTCCTCCAGCCACGGCCCGGTCCATTTCGGACTCGGCGCGGAGGAGAAGGCAGAACAAGTCGAAATTCGCTGGCCCTCGGGCGTCCAGCAGACGCTCGGGAACGTCGCCGGCGGCCGCGTGCTCAAGGTCAGGGAGTCCGGGGATTAACGGTGCGCGACTTTAACTGGCGCTGTTCCTCAGCGAGTCGGTCCACGATGCGATTTTCTCTCGCGCCATCCTCCAACCGATGGAGGCGGTAGTACAGCGCAGCCAGTTCAACGTGCGGCTCAACCCACTCCGGGGTCTCCCGTACCGCCTTTTCAAGGTCCTCGACCGCAGCCTCTACTTGCCCCTCCGCCCGCTTGACAAGCGCCAGTTCATAGAGGGCAAGCGACGAACTGGGGTCGATTTCGAGCGCCCGTTCTAGATGCGCCCGGGCGGTGTCTAACGTCCGTTGGCTATAAAGAACGGCGCCAAGGTGCAGATGGGCCTGAAAGTCGTTCGGGTTGGCCTCGAGCGCCTTTTCGAAGGCTGCCGCCGCGCCGCCGTGGTCGCCAGCGTCATCCATGATGAGGCCGCTGAGGGTATATAGGCCGGGCAGTTGAGGGCTAAGACGTATGGCGGCATCGACGCTGCGACGCGCCCGGTCGAACGCCAGGACTTTCCTTTCCGCATCCGCGATCCGCGCATACGCTTCGGCATCATCTTTCTGCTTCGCCACTCTTTCAGCCCGGTCGAAGCCTTCCTGGGTGCGGCCACTGCGAATCAGCGCCCATCCAAGAGCCCACTGGAGGTCGAGATTATCAGGGTGGGCCTGGACCGCAGGTGTAAGAATCGAGATAGCCCGGCTGGCCTGGCCCATTCGCATGTCGCAGGTGCCCAGCAACACGGTGATCTGAATATTGTCTCGCTCCTCCGCATGCAATGAGCTGAACTCATCGGCCGCTTTGGGCAAGTCGCCCTTCTGGTAGAAGGCCATCGCCAGGTTGGCGCGAAGCTCGTGATCGCCGGGCGCCTTGGCGAGCGCAGCGCTAAATTGCGCGATGGCTTCGTCAAATCGGCCCAGGGAAGCAAGTGTGAGGCCCAGGTTCGCGCGTGCCGCGATCATGTCCGGACGAAGCTGGATGAGCTCTTGGTACTTGCGAACCGCCAGCGCTGCGTCACCGCGTTGTTGGGCCTCGGAAGCCTCCTCCAAGAGTTTCTGCGGATCGGGCGCTTGCGCATGAGCGGCGACGCCAAGGGTCAGGATTAATAGCACTGTGAAGTAGGTAAGTCGCAGGCTCGGAGAAGGCATCCGGGAAGGTCCTGGATCTGAGCCAGGCTGGAGGGCAACCGTGGTCGGGATCCGGCAGCCCGGGAGTGATTCAGATCGCGTTTGAGGTCTTAGGAGCTTGCTCATTGACGGCGCCGCTGCGGGCAACCTTGATCCTTGGCTCGTCTCATCACCTCGAAGCTAACCGAACCGTTCCAGGTTCAAGCGGCTGCAGAGGACGCAGCCTGATCCCGGGTGATGAGCTTATGCTCGACGTAGACGGCCGGGGGAACGGCTTCTCCACTCAGGCACTGAAGGACAATCGGCAGAATTTGGTATCCATATTTCTCAGGAAAGTAGGCCACGGCGCCGATTAAAGGACTGCCGGTTTTCGAGATCTCATCCTCCACGCCATCACCCGGCCCCCATCCTTGCGCCATGATCGCAGTGATCTCTTCTCTTCCTGCTTCGTGGACCGCACGAATAGCCCCGCGCGCACACTCGTCATTTGCCGCCGCGATGAGCAAGCGCGCGCGCTTCGACACGGACCCGAACACGCGTCGTGTGGCCAAATAGCCCCCCATTTCAGTCCCTTTAGCATTCCTGCGAAGCACGCGACGCTCGTCCAATTTCGGCAGGACACTCCTCATTCCATCGAGGGTGCCAATGACGCGTTCCTGAGGAACAGGTCCTGCTTCAGGGATCTCCAGGAGCAAGATGCGATCCGCGCGGCCACGCCAATTGCTTTTGGCGAACTCAGCCAAACAATCACCTCCCACATAGCCCGCGGCGTAGTTGTTGACGCCGAAGTAGATGGCGCCGGGCATGGGGATGTCGATTGCCAACGTCGGTGTTCCGGCCTCGTGAAACAGATTGGCGAGGACCGCTCCAACCCTGTAGTGGAAATCATACTCGATTACAAAGTCAACCTTTTGCGATATCAGCCGAGCGGCATTCTTCAATGCTTCCTCAGGATTGTCGCGATTATCCGTGACGAGTAACTCGATTCCGGATTTCGCTGCGGCGTCCACCAAGCTTTGGGTCACCTTCTGGGGAAAATGCTGGTCGCCGGAAAGTTGGGCATATCCGATGCGATAGGCGCGGTAACCCAGGCGGGGTTTGAACCTCTTAGTCCTCTTGTCGCGCGACACATACCCGCGCCCTTCGAGGGTGCGAAGCAGTCGAAAGGCCGTGCTGACGTCGAGGTTGGCGGAGCGGGCGATGTCCGTCAAGCGCAATTCTGTGCGAGAACTTCTCAGAACGTCCAGGATATCGAGCCCTTTTCCCAGAACCTCGGTGTAATAACGAGATGACCCTGTTTCGGAAGGAGGCTGGATCTCCTCTCGGTTTTTCGGAGACGGCTGTCGTTCCATGCCCGGCCCTCGAACTCTCCTGCGCATTCCTTCTATCCTCCTTGCCCTCTCAAGCGGCGTAGATGTTCCAACAACCAATACAAGGCGTGCTTGTAGCGCCGCCCGACCCGAAGACCTGCCGGCACAGAGCGCTGCTACTCATCATTGCGCTACTTTGTGGCTTCGTCAATTATTTTCAATAGCTGAAATTATTTTTTTCTTGACAAACAACATCCACAGGCGTAACACCAGCAAGACGGGTATGTTCTTGACTGAAAACTGGCCTTTGCGTCGGTCCTTGGATCGTTAGACCTGAGAACAGGGAGGTTCATGATGAAGCCTAAATCGACAGTGGCGCACGTGTGCCATGGCAGCCTAAAGGTGGTTTTGTCGCTTCTTTCACTCATCCTGTTGGTTGCGGCCATCGCGCGAGCACAGGTGTCGCCCGGGACCATTTCGGGAACAATTAACGATACCAGTGGAGCCATGGTGCCCGGCGTTACCGTAACCGCCACAGACATCTCGCGAGGTGTTAGTGTTAACACTAAAACCGACAACTCAGGTGTCTACCTTATAACGGGCTTGATCCCGAGCACCTACAAAATTACCGCTGAGGCGCCCGGATTTCGCACCTATGTGGTGGGTTCTTTTCCACTGACGGCGGCGCAAGCGGCAGTCCTCAACGTCACTCTGCAAATCGGAGCGGTGAATCAAACCGTCGAGGTGAGCAGCAAGGTCCAGATGGTGGAACCTTCCAACGCGGTGCTCGGTGGGCTCGTGAACAACCAGCAGATCGTCGATCTGCCTCTCGCCAACCGAAACATTCTCACGCTTGTGGCGGTAGAGCCTGGCGTTTCTCCTTCGAATCCCAACAGCTACCAGAGCAGCAACTTTACTAGTGGGGCTCAATATAATTTCAATGGGGGGCTGCAAAATACCTCCGATTTTACACTCGACGGTGTCTCGATCTTCTTTCAGGCTGACAATTCGGGGCAGTATTACTTATCGCTCTTGCCGTCAGTGGACAGTATTGACGAGATGAAGGTTGAAACGCACGACTTCTCAACAGAGTATGGCCGGAGCGGCGGAGGTTTGGTGACGATGATCAGCAAGTCGGGGACTAATCAGTTCCACGGCGACTTGTTCGAGTTCCTGCAAAACAACGCCTTCCAAGCAAACGGTTTCTTTTCCAACGAGAGCGCATCTCCGATACCTCCGCTGCACTATGATCAATACGGTGGTAGCCTTGGGGGGCCGGTGATCAGGAACAAGGCATTTTTCTTCGCTAACATCGAAAGAAATCTCAACCATGTGGGCGGGTTCCAGTTGTGGAATGTACCGACCGTGGCGGAGCGCGCCGGCGACTTTTCTCAGGACTACAACTCCAGCGGGCAGTTGATCCAAATCTATAACCCGTTCAGTACGCGTCCGGATCCTGCCAATCCGGGGCAATATATCCGCGATCCCGTTCCCGGCAACAACCTCAACAACATCCCCGGAGTGTCCATGGACCCGGCAGCCAAGAATGCGGTCGGGTATTATCCGCTTCCGAACTTGCCGGGCACGCCTATACCTGGGACGACATTGTATATGCCGGTGAACAATTTTGGCACAACCGCCGTCGCCAGCTCCCCACAGATGCAGGTAAATACGAGGGTCGACTATAACTTTAGCAGTACCGCGCGAGGTTTTCTCCGTTACGGCTACTTTGGTACCACATATGGAACCCAAAATTACTATGGGAACCTGGCAGGCACGGCCTATGGAAATGGTACGGTCGACGCGCACAACATTGCACTTGGCTACACGCAGACGTTTGGACCAAAGACGGTGTTGGAATTGCACGCGGGGTGGAGCCTCACCGAGGTACTTTCTCCCAGCCAAGGAGTACCTTTCAACAACACAAAGCTTGGTCTGCCACAGGGTCTCGAAACATATCTTGAAAAGGGCACAAGCGGGCACCCTCAGTTTCCTGGTATCTACCAAGAGGGATATTCACAGCTAGGTTGCGCGAATGGTGGCTGCTACTACACTGACAACAACGTAGTCGAGGAGTTTTTAGGCAGCGTCTCGAGGCTGATGGGTAAACACACTTTGCGTATGGGAGCCGAGGCGAGAGATTTCAGTACAAGCTTTATCCAAACTTTTGCGTTCAATAGCAGTTTCTCGAATGCCATGACCCAGGGCCCTAACCCACTTGCAGTATCCCCGTCGGCGGGCGACTCCATCGCTTCATTCTTGCTGGGAACCGGCGCGTCGGGGTCCGCCAGCTACGAGGCTTTTGTTGGCCACACGAACCGCTACTTTGCCCAGTATATTCACGACGATTTCAAGGTAACGCCAAAGCTCACCCTCAATTTTGGCTTTCGCATGGAAGAAGAAACTATGGCGAAAGAGCGCTTCAACCGGCTAGCGCGGATCAGCCTCACCGCGCTCAACCCTATCTCCCAACAGGTTGGCTTTAATGTCTATGGGGGGTACGTTTTCGCCGGCAACGGTCCGGATAGTTACGGTAGCCGGGTCGCCGCGCCGATGGAACTAAAGCCAAATCCCCGCATCGGATTGGCCTATTCGCTCAACGACAAGACGGTGATCCGGGCTGCCTACGGCTTATTTTACGGCGTACCGCCCTATGCCAGCGCAGTTGAACAATTCACTCCCCCGTCGGCAAGTATTTCTACACCGTGGCTAGCCACGCTGGACGGTATCACCCCAAACGCTGTTTTCAGCAATCCCTTCCCGTCGGGTTATACATATCCTCAGGGTACATCACAAGGCTTGCTTACCGCTGTCGGAACGTATCTTGGCGGCCCCTACCCCCCAGGAGCGAAGAACCCTTACAACGGACAGTGGAATCTCTCCGTCCAAAGGAGCTTGAGCCAGAACCTGCTGCTGCAACTGGCCTACGTTGGAAATAAGGGAACGCATAACGACGTTATGTATCCTAATATGGATCAACTTCCCGCGAAGGATGAAAGCCTGGGAAATAGTTTGATAAACTTGGTTCCAAATCCCTTCGCCGGGCTTATTCCGTCGGGAGGGGCGCTGGACCAGCCCCAGGTACAATATGGGCAGACGTTGCTCCCATGGCCTGGATGGACCACTGTGAGCCCTCTGTTCGACGGCTGGGGTAATTCCACTTATAACGCCCTACAAGCAATGCTTCAAAAGCGCTACGCAAACGGCACCACTCTTATTGCCGGTTACACTTGGTCAAGGGCGATGTCTGACGTTAGCGATGGTTCGTTCGTTGATGGAGGCAATGAATGGTGGAATTCGGGGTCGTCCAGCATCCGCAATATTTACTGCCTGAGCTGCGAGAAAGCGGTGAGCGCTTTCGACGTACCGCACCGTTTCACTCTCAGCGGTGTGGGCGAACTGCCGTTAGGAAGGGGCAAGAGGTGGGGTTCGAGCTTGCCGAGCCTGGTGAATCAATTCGTGGGAGGGTGGCAGGTGAACGGGATTCTGACACTGGCTTCGGGCATGCCACTGGTTCTAACGACTGCCGTGAACACCAGTTACTCATATGGTGGCGGGCAGCACCCGGATCTCGTCGGCAACCCAGTCCTTCCGAAGGGGCAGCAGAATATCAACGAGTGGTTCAACGTGAACGCCTTCGCGCAACCGGCGAACTTCACCTTCGGCAATTTTGGCCGTACGCTTACTGCGGTTCGTCAGGACTGGACGAGAAACCTGGACTTTTCCATTTTGAAGAATTTCCCCATTAAGGAAAAGGCCCAACTCCAGTTTCGGGCGGAAGCATTCAACCTAACGAACACGCCCGTCTTCGGCCCGCCCGGCACCCTTTCTGGCGCGTCAAACTTTGGCGTCATAAACAGTCAGGCCAATGTGCCCCGAAACATTCAGTTAGCACTTAAGTTCATCTTCTAACAGTCAGTCAGAAACAGTAGGGCGGTAGCTCAGCAGCTACCGCCTCGCCCTCCAGCGGAGAGTCTGCCTCCCCGCACGTTTTCTGCCAGTCAAGGGGTCGTGTTCTCTATGGCCAAACGAGACCTAGACGAAGAAGGCATAGAGAACGCGGTTCGCACACGACTGGAGTCAGAATTTTGCCTTAGTGTCCCCTGCAGCTTCTTTTCAGTGGCTTCTTGTCGCAAGCATTTCGGCGTGGATTTGCGAAAGGCGGAAAGAGGTTCGGAAATGACGAGGAGAACCTTAGCAACTTTAGTGCTCGCCTGTGCCGTGGCCGTCGCTTGCATGGTGACTTCCGCCAGCGCACAATTCCGCGAGCTCAGCGTGAATGCCGCTCAGGTGACTGGTACAGTTCGATCCCTTCAGGGCGTTAATCAGGTCCCCGTTCTACCCCAGAGTAACGGCGTAAAACTCTGGCCCCGTCCGCAGCCGGACCTGAGAAGGCAGTACAAGGAACTCGGCATTGATTCAGTTCGCACGCACGACACCGACGGCCCCACAGACATCGATGCTTTCAAAAAGGGCCAGCCGGTTGATGGGACGATCTTCCCCAATTGGGATGCCGATCCCGAGAAACCTAAGAGTTACATTTTCGGGCCCAGTGATCACGTGATCACCGCGATTAAAGACACCGGCGCGGAGGTGTATTTTCGCATCGGCCGGACGTACGACTCCGACCCGATCCGCGTGCCGGACTACGACAAGTACGCCAGCGTCGTGAAGCACGTGGCGATGCATTACAACAGCGGTTGGGCGGAAGGTTACCACTACAACATCCACCATTGGGAATTCTGGAATGAGCCGGACGTGGCCGCGGACTGGATTGAGCACGGCAGCGGGGTGGAGGAAAGGTATACCGTTAATTGGCCAGAACCGATCGGCCAGTTCTACAAGCTCTACGCGAAAGTCGCTATGAGCTTGAAGAGTTACGACCCGAAACTCAAAGTGGGCTGTTGCGCTCTGTCCAGGGGCCAAAGCAGCAGCCCTTATCGCGAGGGTTTCATCCGTTACTGCGCCGAACACAATGTTCCGCTCGACTTCTACTCGTGGCATCACTACACAGACGATTCCGCCGATCCCTGGGATTATGTCCGGATCGGCAGGGACGTGCGAGAAATTCTGGATACCAATGGCCTCTACAATGCGGAAGATTACTGCACCGAGTGGGAGATGTGCCTCACCGATGCGACTCGAGGGCCGCACCCGCAGTCCATTTACTCGATGGCAGCCGCCGCGTGGACGGCCTCGACGCTGGTCTACATGCAGGATTCACCGATTAATCTCGCGCATTTCGAGGCTGGCCCCAGCCTGTTCAACCCCGATGGAACCTACCGGAAGCGGGCCTATGTCTTTAGGGCCACTTTGGCGATGCTTAAGACTCCGCAGCGTTTGGCAGTGGCGGGAGCTGACACGATCGGATTTGCAGTGCTCGCCGGGCGTTCGCCCGATGGGAAAACGGTCCAGGTCCTCATCAGCAACTACGAGATACCGGACCTTGGCGGCGGGCCTCCAGTCGCGCTGAGACCGCCCAATGTGCCGGTTCTGGAATCCCGGCTCGGCATCAAGTACGCGAATAATCAGGGGTATTCGCTGCGGCTCGACAACCTGCCGTGGGGCGACCATGAATTCTCGGTGCGGCGCTATCGAATCACCGAAAAAGAGAACTTTGACCTTGCAGGTGAAGCATCGGGCAGGGGAACAACTTTCACAGTGAGCAATCCCTTGCCTCCTCCGGGCATTGAATTGATCGTGCTTGAGCAGAAATGAGGGCGCGCCGCCACTGCCAATGTGCCGGCTATTGGTTAATGACGCGGAGTGGGTCGGGCGGTGGCCGCCCATTCGCATCGGAGCCTGCGCGCAGTTTTACCAGGCTGGGGCAAGCCCCGAATCTACAAATCCTCGAGTTCCGTTTTCCCGCCATGGCACACAAGTCCGGGTTAGTAAAACAGACGGAGGTCGAAACATGAAAGTGGCGCTGCTGTTGTGCGGAATCGCCTCGCTAGCGTTTGCGCAAGTGAAGGACATGCGGCCGGTGCTCACCTTCGAATCACAGGAGCAGGTGGCCGCGATCAAAGCCAGCGGAGCGAGCGTACAACGGGTCGAAAAAGGCGGGGCCGGCGGAGGGTACGCGCTGGAGCTACGGTTCCAGTCGGGCAAGAGGGCGCAAGTGGAAATTCCGGTTACGGCGGGCGACTGGCAGGGCTACGGATCGTTGGCGCTCGATGCCACAAACACTTCCACCGCGCCGGCTTACTTCTCCGTAGAAGTGCGCGATCAACCTGGGGCTTTCACTGTTGGGCAGGTCTGGTGGGACCTGGCGCCGGGTGAGAAGGCCACCTATTCCTTGTCGCTGAATCAGCCGCCGCCGAGCAAAATGGGCATGGAGCACGAGCCGCCGAGCAGCAACTTTCGCATCCTGGGGTCGGACTTTCATCCCGTGGACCTGTCGAAGATCGCGTGTGTGCGGATTTCCATGGCCAAGCTGCCGGAGCCGCGAACGGTGGTGTTCGATAATTTCCGGCTGGGGCCAGGCGCGTCTTATGACAAAATCGTGGACCGTTACGGCCAGTACACGCGCCGTGACTGGCCGGGCAAAGTCAAAAGCGATGCGGACCTGAGGGCGCAACTTGCAAAGGAACGAGAGGAACTGAACGCGGCGTCTCCGATGCCCGACGGCGACGAGTACGGGGGCTGGGCGGCGGGGCCGCAACTGGAAGCAACCGGATACTTCCGTACGGTCAAGCAGGAAGGCAAGTGGTGGCTCGTGACGCCGAGCGGTCACTTGTTCTTTTCGCTCGGGCTGGATACGGTGCGCGCCGACGAGAGTGACACGGTAGTGGAGGGCCGGAAGCAGATGTTCGAGTGGCTTCCGGGCGCGGGTGATCCGCTGGCGGCGCATCTTCGCACCTCGGGAGAAAACGGTCGGCCCACCCGCCGCGCTTTCAATTTCTACACGGCTAATCTGGAGCGGAAGTACGGGAAGGACTGGTACACCCCCTGGCAGGCGATGAGCATGCAACGGCTGTCGGCCTGGGGGTTCAACACCATCGCCAATTGGAGCGACCCACGTCTGTACGACCTCAAAAAGGCGCCGTACGTCGCGACCGTGGAGATATGCGCCCAGGAGTCGGGACGGGGTCGATGTCCCGAACTGGAACAGCTTCGGCACGTCCCTCCGTTTCCCGTTGACATGTGGAACTATGACACATTCGATCCGCGGTTTTCCGAGGTGGTGGACCGGCGCGTGCGTGCGTTCGCCTCGGAACGGCGCAATGACCCTTGGATGATCGGCTATTTCGTGGATAATGAGCTGCCTTGGGGTTTCATGCGGAATGACCGGACACGCTATGCTCTGGCTCTTGAGGTGCTGTCGCTCAGTGCCGCATCATCTGCCAAGCGCGCCCTTGTGGGACAACTCAAGACTCGATATAGCTATATAGCAAAGCTGAACGAGGCCTGGAATGCGCAACTGGCTTCATGGGAAGAGTTGCAGCAGAAGCCGTATCGGCCCAAGGGCGAGTTCACCGCAGCAGCGCGGGAGGATATGGGCGCGTTTGTGAAGGAGTTGGCAGCGCGATATTTCCGCACGGTGCGGGATACGTTGAGAAAGTACGATCCTAATCACCTGTACCTCGGCGTGCGGTTCGCATGGTTACTGCGGGAGCATTACTCGTGGACCACGACGGAAGTGGAAGAGGCAGCCGTTCAGTATTGCGACGTAATAAGCTTTAATGCTTACCTGCCGGGCGTGGATGCTCGCTGGGATTTTCTGAAACTTCTGGACAAGCCGACGATCATCGGAGAGTTCAACATCACAGTGCCGGACCGAGGGATCTACCCCGATATCGTGGTGGGGGCGAACAGTCAGGAGGAACGGGCGCGGAAATACCAGGAGTTCGTGCGCAGTGTGATGGACCACCAGGATTTTGTCGGCTGTCACTTCTGGCAATATATTGACGAGCCCGTGACCGGCGAGGCCGACGGCGGCGAGAACACCGGGACTGGATTCGTGACGCTTACCGATTCGCCCTACCCGGAGATGGTGACGGCGGCCAAGGCGGTGCATGCGGAAGTGTATCGCCGGCGCTTCTCCGGCTCGGCGGCCGCAGGTGCGAGCCGCTGAGCGCTTTGCTGCAAGCTCGTGGCGTCGGGGCCTCGGAGGCCGGGCGCATGCAGTGCGCGCCCGGCCGACGAGGGCAGCGGCCTTACAGACGCACGAATGCAAATGAGACTGGAGGCTAAGATGAGAACGGCGATTTTGTTGTTTCTTGGAATGCTGGTTGCCACGCTTGCGCAGGCCGGTAGCACGCGCATAGTGTGTTCGTTCGAGAGTCCTGACGAAGTGCAGGGTATCAAGGCGACGGGGGCAAGCGTGCGGAGGGTAGCCGAGCACGCCACCGAGGGACAGTATGCGCTGGAAGTGCAGTCTCAATCGGCCAAGCGCCTCCTGGTCGAGATCCCGATTCGAGAGGGAAACTGGCAGGGCTATGGTTCGCTGGCGCTTGATGCGACGAATACGTCCGATGAGCCTGTACTGTTTACAGTTGAAGTGCGGGACCAGGCCGGGGCCGCGACCGTGGCGAAAGGCTGGTGGCAGCTTGTGCCGGGCGAGAAGGCGAGTTATGCGATGTTGCTCAATGCGCCGACCCCGAAGAAACTGGGCATGAGCAGCGATCCGCCGAACGACGACTTCCGCATGCTGTCTTCCGACCATCATCCGGTGAACCTGGCGAAAATCGCCGTGGTGCGGATTTCTATGAGCGATTTAACCAAGCTGCGAACGGTGGTGTTCGACAATTTACGGCTTGGGCCGGGCGTGTCGTGTGACAAGCTGGTGGACCGCTTCGGCCAGTACACGCGCCGTGACTGGCCGGGCAAAGTGAAGAGTGACGGGGACCTCAGGGCACAGCTTGCGGCGGAGCAGGCTGAGTTAAAGGCGCACCCGACGCTGCCGGATCGCGACGAGTACGGTGGCTGGGCGAGCGGGCCCAAGCTGGAGGCGACGGGATTCTTCCGGACGGTCAAGCGCGACGGCAAATGGTGGTTGGTGACGCCAAGCGGGCACCTGTTCTTGTCAATAGGCATCGATTCGCTGATGGCCACCGAGGATGAAACGGTGGTCAAGGGGCGAGAGCAAATGTTCGAATGGCTGCCGGGCAAAGACGATCCCCTGGCGTCGCATTATCATAACTTGCGAGACTGGGAGACCGGAGGATTCAAGCAGCCGCCGGTTCGCACCTTCTCCTTCTACACGGCGAACCTGGAACGAAAATACGGCAAGGACTGGTACAACGGCTGGCAGGAGATGGCTATGGCACGGCTGCCCGCATGGGGGTTTAACACCATCGGCAACTGGAGCGAGCCGCGTCTTTACAATCTGAAGAAGATCCCGTACGTGGGGACCGTGGACATCATCAAGGGCAAAATAGAACAGATTTCGAACATCCCTCCGTTTCCTTCCTACCGGGTGTACGATACTTTCGATCCGCGGTTTGCCGAGGCGGTGGGCCAGAGTGTGCGAAAGTTGGCCCAGGAGCGGCGCGACGACCCGTGGATGATCGGGTATTTTGTGGATAACGAGTTGCCCTGGGGTTTCATGCGCAACGACAGCACACGGTATGCAATAGCGCTTCAGACGCTGTTGCTGGGTCCGACGTCCCCGGCCAAACGCGCCATGGTGGAACAGCTTAAGTCTCGGTATGGCACCGTTGATAAGTTGAACGTGGCCTGGAACGCAACGCTGGGGTCGTGGCAGGAACTGCTGGAAAAGCCTTACCAGCCCGGACATGCGTTCACACCCGCCATGCGAGAGGACATGGGCGCGTTCGTGAAGGAACTGGCGGGGCGATACTTTAGAACGATCCGGGACGCCCTGCATAAGTATGATCCGAACCATCTGTACCTTGGCGCGCGGTTCGCATGGTTGGTGTTTGAGAAGTACTCCTGGGCCACGCAGGAAGTGGAAGAGGCCGCCGCGCAGTACTGCGACGTAATGAGCTTCAATATTTACCTTCCGGGCGTGGGCCCGCACTGGGATTTCTTGAATCGGCTGGACAAGCCGACGATCATCGGTGAGTTCACCATGGGAGCGTTGGACCGCGGGATTTACCCTGAGATATTGGGGGCGAACAACCAGGCGGACCGGGCCCGGATGTACCAGGATTACCTAAACAGCGTCGTGGACCATCCGGCGTTCGTGGGCTGCCACTTTTTTGAGTACCTCGACGAACCGCCCACCGGCCGCGGCGGGGACGGCGAGAACATTGTGACTGGTTTCGTGACGACTGCTGACACTGTGTATCCCGAAATGGTGGAGGCCGCCAAGAAGACGCATGCGGAAGTGTATCGCCGGCGCGCGGGTGGGGCAGCCTCCCCTAGCGCGAGCCGCTAAGGTGACACACTGAAGCACTGCCAGACCCTGCGGGGGTGGGAGCCGGTAGCGACCGCCGAGGGGCGAATGAACACCCTCTGCGCATGTTTTCCTTCTCACCGCGAATTTGGACCGGAAGTACGGAGAAAACTGGGTAGCCAGTTGGCAAACGACGAACGGGGCACTACTTTCGGCATGGGGGTTCAATACCGTTGCCAATTGGACGGGCCAACCTCGATATGACGTGCAAAACATGCCGCACGTCAGGAGCATGTTCATACACGGTAAAGTGGAGCGGATTGCGCATATCCCGCCGCGGTCCAGGCGTTGATATTGTCTATGTGGTCCGACATTCGAAAAGCCTTTCTAAGGGGGAGTAACGATGAATCGGTCATTATTAGTCCTTGTGACAGTCTTCCTTCTTGCTTCGGCGTCAGGGATGACGTCGCAGGCTTCGGCGCAAGGGGTTACGTCAGGGGAATATGATAAGTATGGAGGATGGTACGGGCTGAAGGGCAAGAAGACCGGATTCTTTCACACCCAGCAGATTAACGGCCGATGGTGGCTCGTCACGCCTGAGGGAAATGCGTTCATCTCGAAAGGAGTCGCTGGCGTCTATTTTGGGGAGGAAGAGCCTGGTCCCCTGACGCCTTCCCCGGCGCCGCCCGGGTGGACAAGAAACGCCGCGCGACAACTTCGCGGCTGGGGGTTCAATACCGTCGGCGCTTGGTCTGACCGGGAGATGTTCACCACCGAGATGGCCTACACTTTTATTCTTGACGCGGCCGAGTCGGCGCGACGCCAGCCCTTTGCCAACGCTGATGTGCCCGATTATTTCCCCGTGCCAGGCTATTTCCCGGACTATTTCAGCAAGGAATTTCGTGAGTCAACTGACAGCCGGGCGGCGAAACTCTGTGCGCCCCGGGCCAATGATCCCTGGCTACTCGGCTACTTCACCGACAACGAGCAGTCCTGGGGCAGCATTAAGATCTCCTGGGATTCATGGAACGGGATTCCTCCATCGATCCTGCAGCAAAGCCTGCTCGAAAATTACTTGAAGTTTCCACCCACCTCGCCCGGGTACCAGAAGGCAGTCGAGTATTTGAAATCTCGGGGAACCGTGAAGGGCGCGATAACGGAAGATGACATGGACGGTTTTGAAGAACTGGCGGCGGCTGAATATGCTCGAGTCTGCCGCGATGCCATCCGTCGCTACGATCCTAACCATCTCATTCTTGGATGCCGCTATCCGCAATACGCGCCCGATCCCGTGGTGCGGGGCATGTGCCCGTTTTTTGACGTAATCTCAATGAATGACTACCATCCTCGACCGCCGGTATGGAAGCTGGAACACTTGGCTCAGTTAACTGGAAAACCGTTCAGGCTGACAGAATTCAGTTTTAAAGCCATGGACTCAGGGTTGCCGAATACCAAGGGCGCCGCTGACCCGGTTGCCACCCAGCAGGATCGGGCCGACAACTTCTCACATTACGTTCAGGAGCTTGTCGCCATGCCTTCGTGCGTCGGTTTCCATTGGTTCGAGTATCGTGACGAACCTGCTGAGGGGCGGCAGGGCGATGGAGAGAATAGCAACTACGGGCTGGTGAAGAAGGATGGAACTGCTTGGGAGGTCATTACTTCGCGCATGCGGGAAGTGAATGCCACCCTTGAAAGCCTCGCAAATCGTAAATAAAAAAACCGCAATTTTCGGGAATCGCGGTGGATGGCCGTTGCCACGAAAATGACCTGCATCACGAAGGGTCTCCTGTCTCAAATGACGGGACCGCGGACCCACACGACGCTATCGCCAGTCTCCGAACGGCAAACGGAAGCGGCAGGCTCAGAGCCGTCGTTACTGGAGCGCCGCAAGCAACGGCAAGCGCAAGGAGCCCCTGCCCTCACCGCCGCGAGGGTCATCCCTACGAGATTTTTTTCGTGTTCCTGCGACCGTCTGGGGCGAGCGCCGAGGCACGTATATGTACATCGACTTGAAACCCACAGCAATAGTTAAATTGCGTGTTCAATCAAGTAGATGAGCATACCAAAGCTCCCGCGCGTGGCCTCGTCGTTCCGTGTCGGGAGGAAGCTCAGGAGGCGTAATCCGCACCGCGATCACTGCGTATGGCTCTTGGCGTGTAATGCCTCTACTGCGCCGTTCTCCTCCGTCATGCGCCGGGTCAGCAGGGTCCAGGGTGTGCCGTCGAACTGCACGAGCCCATAGTTACTGTTCTCGGCGCCGAAGCCCCCCGGGCTGGTACCACTTGATTGCTTCGGTTCGTCGCGGTAAGCAAACCAGTGGTAACCAACACAAGAAGAAAGGTTTGCCAAATCTTCGACGTAGGCGGCAAACAAGCCGGCGCGATCCTGCTGCGTCATCACCGACTCCCCCGCGCCAATCGTGTTCGGATTTCCGCTGTCCATCGCCTTGAAGCTGAACTCGGTGATAAGGGTCGGCTTGCCGCTGAGCCGGTTCATTTCGGTCAGCTTATAGAGTGGCGCCCGGTACTCATAGATGTCCATGGAAAGAACGTCGAAGTAGGGACCAAGCCCGCGGGAAAGCGGAATCGGCGCGTGCTCGTTAAACCGCATTCCAAGGATCGAGTGGTTGGGGTCGTTCCGCCGGATTGCCGCCATGCAAACCTTGCCATACTGCGCAGCAGCGTACTCCAGGAAAGCCAATTTGTCTTCCTCGGTCATAGTAGCCGGTGTGTGGCCGCGTTCTTTTAAGAAAGCCACGGCCCGTTGATACCCGGGGGATGTCGTAGGCTTCTTCAGAAAGCTTTGCAACACTGTGTCCGTCCCTCGTATGTCGGGAAACCACTTCAGCTCGCTATCGGGATAATAGCCGATCAGCCATGGGTCGTTGGCCAGAGGCCTGCATAATTTCGCTGCCTCCTGTTCCACCGCCTGCTGAAACTGCGGGCTGAAATAGTCGAGCACAATGCCATCCCGCCACACATTGGGCTGTTGCGCGGCAGCGAGGTTCAGTATGACCACGTAGGCCATCCCAGGCAGCGGACGGCCCTCATCCACTGAGATTGTATTGAAGTTCCAGCCCTTGAGCTGTTCCACAGTCTGCTGGGCCCACTTCTTCCATTCATCCTGAGGCATGGGGCGAGCGTGGCGGTGCCAGGCCGGAGTAACCTCGCAAACACCTTTGGAGATGAAGACGTTTCCCTCGGGCGTGACGAGCCACCAGCGGCCATCGATCTGTTCCGTATGAAAGAACCCGGTTTTCTTCCCCTGCAACTTCAGCCAACCACCGTAGTTGTCGTATTGCGCCTGAACCGGGATGGCGACAAGCGCGAGCAAGCAAATGCCGATTATTCTTTTCATATTATTCATCTCCTCATTATCTATCTTCGCTGAAGTACGATCAACTCAGCTGCTGGAGGCGGAAGCGGGTTGGACAAAACCAGAGTTCCGCCCCTGCTCGACATCTCACCCACCGAGTGCAGATTCTCCTTCTCGCTGATCCGGTAACGGTGCACGGAACATTCGCTGTCTCCCCAAGGGAGATTTTTCACGGTGAGATCGTAGCCGCGGTTGTTCTCGGAATGAATACCCTTCCTCACAGGGCAGGCGTTGGGAGGCTACCCAGCACCGCCACGCCCAGTGCAATTATCAATCCTTTCCGTATGGTCGATCTCTTCCCATTAACATTCTGCCGGCATCAGGCTTCCTGAACCCTTTGGATTCCTGCCTGCGATGCCGCTTAAGAAACCGTCAGACTATAGCAAATAAATACGAACCAAGGTGAAATATCAGCCTCGTCATCGACGAGTGCTTTTCGCGAGTAAACAGCGAGGAGTTTTCCTCCCTGCGATTCAGACAGTAAGAAACCAGGCTGGGCAGCTGACCCGCGGTCGGTGTGTCAACCGGTCTGCCCGATCCGTCAACAGCGCTTTTGACGGCCTTTCCGACGCCCAGTTGTCCTCC
>Ga0187852_1001137_pt1 | contig 26241 bp, 27 predicted proteins | sample June2016WEW_6_40_FD_134511 | JGI IMG/M metagenome (GOLD analysis project Ga0187852, IMG submission 134511) | Peatland microbial communities from SPRUCE experiment site at the Marcell Experimental Forest, Minnesota, USA - June2016WEW_6_40 | ecosystem: Environmental > Terrestrial > Soil > Wetlands...
AAATCCGCCACCGTGGCGGATTTAACACCTAGAATTAGAGACGATGGGCCGCGGAAGCCCAAAAACACGCCGTAAATCGTTGAACATCAACAAAGAAATCCGCCACGGTGGCGGATTTGACAGGCAAAATTAGATAAAAAATTATGCAAACCCAATACACGGAGACCGAGAAACTGGCGATGTCAGCGGGCAGATGGAGCCTGGGCGCGGGGCTGATTTTTGTGGCGGCCATTCTCACGGGCACAGGCTCGGCGATCTGCCTGATCAGCGCCGATTCAGCCGCGGCGCCGCTGTGCGGGCTGGCCGTGGCCGGCGGCCTGGCGGCCCTGGCGCTTTGGTTCCACCTCATTGCGCAGTTGATCCATATCCGCGCGCTGCTGGCGCGGTAGCACCCGCGTCCCTTTCGCGAATAACCCGTTTCTCCCCTCTCTAAATCTGGTCAGAATTAGAGACAGATTTAGAGAATAACGCTCGCCTAAGTTTTACCTTCTTTTGCTTCCAGTTCGAATGAGGGCGTGAGATAACATTTTCGTTTTAGTTCAACCGGCGTTTGCCCCAAGGCCACAACAAAAAGGTTCTTATGAAAAGTATTGTCCGTTTTGGGGCGCTCGCCCTGCTCAGTCTCTCCGTCTCGCTTCAGGCTCAAACCACCAACTTCTTCCAATCGGTGGAGATTTATTTCACCGGCATCAATACCAACTACACCTTCAGCCGCGTCCTGGTCTGGAACGGCATGGAGTACCAGAACGGCGTGAATATCGCCGATGACCTGGCCGGTTCCCTCGACGTGTACGCGCCCAAGGGGTGTTACACGGGCGGCATCACCGCGTCCTTGGAAGGGGGGATGCGGAACGCCGGGATCGCCGGCACCATCGTCAGCGGCCAGGGCGGCGCGGGGCTGAACTATAATTACTTCGATGTGCGCCTGGGCGGCTACGCCGACGGCGGCTACAACGAAGTCACCCATCGCGGCTACGGTGAACTCGGCGCCCGCGTGATGAAAAAGCCCACCCCGAATACTTTCATCGGCGCCGGCATGGCCATGCAGTTGCCCACCAAGGGCCCTGCGTATCCTCTGGCCAGCGTTTTTGGCGGCGTGACCTTCTAAGGTAGGGCGGCGCTGCCGCGCCGCCCCATTCAAACCAATTTATAAACATGAAAGGGAAGGTCCGCTTGGGATCGTGGCGCCGCGACGGCGGATCTTCCCGCATTAATTTGGGGCGGCGCAGCAGCGCCGCCCTACCGGAGTAGCATGAACCTCGACGAAACCCTTGACCTGATCGAGCGAGTCTCGCGCTGGCTGGAGCGTGGCGCAAAGGTCTTTCTCAAAGCGCCGCCGTCGCTGAAACGAAACCGTCTCTTGAAGGAAATCCGCATCCGCAATCGCCAGCTTGGGCGCGAACTGGCGCGGATCGAGGAGGCGACGTCGTGACCCCATCCCCCACCATCTACCTGTACGTCAATGGCATCGCCACCTGGCCGGGCGACGCGACGAACTGGAACAAGCGCGCGGTCACGTTTACGCACCTCACCACGCCGCACCGGGCCGAGGCGTTTGAGTATTTTACCACTCCGCTCACGCGGCCCTTCAAGGAGGACCAGCGAGCCAAACATTTTGACCGGGCCGTGCGCGCGTACAGCCGCGCCGGCTGGAAGATTGTTTGCGTGGGCCACAGCAATGGCGCGGCCATCATCCTGGAAGGACTCAAGCGCGCCGGCTGGCCGCGCGTGGAGGGGGTGCACCTGGTCTGCGCCGCGTGCGAGGCGGACTTCGAGAGGAACGGGCTGAACGCCGCGCTCGCGCGTGCGGCGGTGGGCAAGGTCTTCGTCTATGTCGGCTGCCGGGATTGGGCGCTGCGCCTGGCACACACGATACCGGGCAAGCTGCTCGGCTACGGCACGCTCGGGCTGAAGGGCGCGCAGAATGTTTCTCCTCACGCAGCCGGCCAGGTCCGCCAGACCTGGTGGCAAAACTACGGCCATTCCACCTGCTGGGAGCCGCCCTATTTCCGCGAGACCATGAGGAATTTTGTTGAATGAACCACTTCATCTCCATCTGGCTCGCCATCGTCCTGTGCTTCTACTGGTTCAATTTGGTCTGGACCGTCCCGTGCAGCAATATCAACAACCAGCTCACCGAATGGATGTTTAACGCCCGCGCACAGGGCGGCGATTTCCGCGACATGTTCCCCCACCTGAAAAATCGCATCGCCGGCCTCTGGCTCACCGGCCGCCTGGTGGACTGGCGTTGCAAGGGCGGCGGCACCTGGATCCGTCCGATGCTGACGACCCAGGGCGGCAAAGTCGTCCCTCTGGCCGCGCCGCAGGCAACCAACAGCTATCGCAGTGTCTTCGCCGCCTACTTCACCTTCTGGCTCGCCGCCACCTTTGCCTTGCTCATTATTTTTCTGCGCCAACCGCTTCTGCCCATCGCACTCATTCGTCCCTCCCACCTCTGGCCCGGCCTGGTGGACGGCGGCCTGGTCCTCCTGGCGCTTTGCCTGCCTGGCGTCAGTCGCGCCCTTAAATTCCTCATCGCCATTTTCATCGCCGGCCTCTTCTTCGCCGGCGCCTGGACCGGCTTCAACGAATTTTGCGAGCCGCTGCCCATCGCGGCCATACTCGTCGCCGGCTATTTAACCAACCACTCCTTCAACCAGACACCAACCTATGTGGACCGATAAGTTCAATGCTATGACGGCCGTGGCCGGGTTCGCCGGCGCGTGGCTGTTACACGGGTATCACTGCGCCGTGAACGCCGGCGGCGTCCTAAACATCTGGCGCAAGTTCTGGGGAACGAACGAAAAACCAGATGCGCCCGGCGCGACGCCTGGCGCGGCAGCCGGGACGGCCTCGCTCCCCAACGCTCCGGTCTATCGCCCTCCCACATGAACATACTGGCCCAGTCCACCGATCTGCCGGCCGTCCCGGGCGACACGCTCAAATGGGTGCTCGTCATCATGGTGGCGATCCTGCTCATCGCCGCCGCGGTGTACTCCGCCTTCGGACTGAAGCGCGTGCGGTTGGACACCGATCCGCCGCCAGCGTTCCGCAAGGCCTCGCCCGAGTTCAATCCCGCCCTCTGCGACGAGCTCCACTCCCAGGTGGCGCGCCGGCTGGACGGCCACGACGCGGCCATTGAGGCGCTGCGCGCCGAGGCGGTCAAGGGAGACAAGGAGCTGGAGGCCAAGCTGGAGGAGTTCCGGCTCGAAGCCAAGCGCACGGAATCGGGCTTGCATCGCAAGTTAAACGGCATTTCACGCAACCTCTATTTGGTCGCCGGCAAACTGGGTTGCAAAACCGTTCCCACCAGCGACGAGGAGGAACCATGAAGCGCGAGGAAGAAATCCGAAAAGAAATTCTCTTCCAGCTTTACGCCGTCCGGCCGCTCGCCCTCACGCCGGATCGCATCAGCCGAGACGCGACCAAGCAACGGTATGACTACACGGCCTCGGACATCCGGCGTGAGGCCGAGTTTCTCGCGGATGAAAACCTCATTGTGCGCGTCAACGAGCCGGGTACCACGGCCGTGATGTATCGCATCCACGCCGCCGGCGTGCGCCACTACGAACAAAATCTCGCCGCGTGAGCCACGCACGCACAGGCAAGATCGCACGCGCACCCTTTGAGGTGCGCAAGCACGTGAACGAAATCATCCGTGATGGTTTCCCCGCCAAGCGCGTCATTGCATATCTGGACTCGGTGGGCATCCATGGCGTGACGGAATTGAACGTCTCGCATTGGCGCGATGGCGGCTACCAGGATTGGCTGGCCGAGCAAAGCCGGCTGGATGACATGGCGGCCAAGCGCGAGTTCGCCCTGGAGATTGTGCGGCAGAATGAGGGCAGTAAGTTGCAGGAAGCCACGTTGCACCTGGCCGCCAGCCAGCTCTATGAGGCGCTCACCGACTTCGATGTCGCCGGCCTCAAGGAGTTGCTGGCCGACAAGCCGGAGAACTACGCCGACATCGTCAACAGCCTGGCCAAGCTCAGCAAGGGCGCGCTGGAGGTGGAGAAGTATAAAGACCTGGCCGCCGAGAGGGTCCTGGACGCGGCGGTGCGAAAGAAGGCGGACGAGATCAACAAGTCGGACCGGAGCAACGCGGATAAAATTGCGGCGATGCGGCGCGAACTTTTCCGGTCGGTGGATGAATTGCAAAAGTCCGGCGCGGTGAAAATTCCCAAGGCATGAAGCGCGAACGCAGACCCTACCAGGACGTGGCGCTCGTGGCTGTGCGCGAGACACGGCAGATCGCGCTCTATTGGGCGCGGCGCTGTCGCAAGTCCACCACGCTGGGAGACATCGCGTTTGACGAGATGAGCAAGGCGGCCGGCCGCATGGTGATAGCCGCCAGCGCGTCGCTCTTGCTGGGCAAGGAATTGGTGGGTGTGACTTTGAGCGCGGCGGAGCAGGGCATGATCGTGGCGAATGAATCGGCCGCGCTGCGCTCGGCGCTCGAAACCGGTGCGGAAGAAAACAACCTCGTTTTCAAGGTGGCGGATTCGGGCAGGGACAAATTGCTCAACGGTCTGACGCCGGAAGATTTTGCGGAGCTTTACCAGAGCTCGCGCATGGAGCTGCGCTTGTATTTCGACCACACACATTTTTCGCGGCTCCAGGTGATCGCGCCGAATCCGGCCACGGCGCGGAGCTGGCGGGCGACGGTGCTGCGTGACGAGGCCGGATTCACCAACCCGAATTTTGAGACCGAGCTTCGGATCGCCACCGATCCCATGATGCGCGACACGCCGGACTTGAAGATCATCTACGCCTCCAATTTGTCCGGCAATGATCGCCATCCCTATTTCGAGATGACGATGCCGCGAGAGGTCCGGGCGGCGACAGAGGATGAACAGTTTCCCGCGAACCCACAGGGCCATCTCTATATCGGCCAGCAGGGAATCCTGGTGCACCGCGTGGCGCTCAAGGATGCGTATGCGGCCGGACACAAGCTCTACGACGATGCCGGCGCGGCGATGACTTATGAGCAGTGCCAGAAGTTTCCCCAGTTTAAGTCCGGTTGGGATGAAACTTACGCGCTCAACCATAAAAGCGGCGGCGCGGCGGTGATTGACTTGATCGCGCTGTTGTCGGCACAGCGCCGCGGGATTGGCCAATGCAACTTCACCTATGTTGAAACCGAGAGCGAATTCCGGCTCGCGCTTGATTTGCTTCGCTCGACATTGAGGACCGGTCCGGTGGGGATCGGCTTCGACGTGGCGAGCACAACGGCCGAGAAGAGCAACCCCAGCAGCATCACGGTAACGGAGAACGTGGGCGGGGAGCGGTTTCAGCGCGCGATCATCGTGTTCAAGAGCAGGAAACGGGCGGTGATGAGCGACTACCTGCAACGCGTGGTGCGCACGGTGCGTGAGCGCAAGGAGGGAGGCCCGGCGCGCCGGCTCTGCATTGACGCCAGCAACGAACGCCTGGCCGCCGAAGAGACCAAAGATGATCTCACGCAGTACATTCCCGTGCAGCTCGTGCTGGGCGGGTCGTCCGTCGAGCCGATCCCAATAGGATACCAGGACTCGATCAACTATAAAACTTATCAAGGTGACCTTTACTGCGCGGCCGTCAACGAAGGCCGCACGGTGATGCCGCCAGATGACTACGTGAAGCAGGACCATCGGCTGCCGATCAAGAATAACGGCAAGTACGAATGCCCGGTGGATAACGAAGGCCGCCACGGGGACACGTTTGATTCGGGCAAGCAGGCCGAGTTCGCCTTGGGGAACAATCAAAATGAGGTCTGGGCAATTGTAGGATGAAAATCGCCGGCACAAATATTGAGGACCCGGCCACGACCAATCGGTCGTTTAGCGAGATCGTGCAGGGGCTGGATTCGGCACGGAGGGAATTTTCGCCGGACGTGCTCTCGTGGCTTCGCGGCGACGACATCATCGAACGTGAGGGGGCGAAGCTGGGATCGCCGTATTCGCAGTCAACGTGGGTCTATGTGGCCATTTCGTGCCTGGCTGAAAACGTGGCGCAAATCCCGATGCGCGTTTCAAAGATTCCGCAGAAGGCGGCGAAGCTGTTTCCGCGGGACTGGCGCAAGGAGTGCGGCGGGGCGTTTGACTTCCGGCGCAAGAGTGTGCTGGGAGAAAATATCGTGGAGAGCGGCGAGGTGGTGGACCTGTTCAACAATCCGCACCCGACAATGACGCGGGCGCTGTTCTGGGAGAGCGTGATTTCGTGGTGCTGTTTGCGCGGTGAATTTTTTGTGGTGCCGCTGGACGGCATGGATCAGCCGGTGGACCTGGCCGCGCGCGGGGGAAAAGTCAAACGGCTGCTGACACTGGAGCCGGGATTGTTCTGGCACGTGGTCGTGGGCTACGAGCTGGAGGCGTGGCGTTACACCGGGTCGCCTTTGCTGACTCCATTGCCCAGCGAGATGCTCTTGCCCAGTGAGGTGATCCATTATCGGACGTACAACCCCTATCTGTACTGGCGCGGGATGTCGCCGCTCTTCCTGGCGATGCTGCCGGCCATGAGCGATTACGCCGCGAGCCAGTTTATGAAGGGGCTGATGATGAACAATGCCGACACGGGCGTCATCGCCACAACGGAGCAAAACCTCACGCAGGAGCAACGGGAACAATTCATGGCCGCGCTGCGCGAGCGCAAGCGCAAAGCCGGCACGCCGGACCGGCCGCTCTTCCTGTCCAGCGGCGTGAAGATCGAGAAGCCCACGATTTCAAACGTGGATATGGAGTTCCTTTCCAGTCGTAAATTTTCACGCGAAGAAATCTTTGCGGTGTGGAAAGTGCCGCCGAGCCTGGCGGGCATCGAGAGCCAGGGCGCGAGCAAGGGGGGCCAGGGTTCGACCAGCGGCGGGAGCCAGTCGCAGGACAGGCGCGTGTTCATCGAGAACACCGTCACGAATAAATGCCGGCAGTTGGAGGCGTCGTTTAGTCCGCTGGCGAAGCGGTTCGATCCGGCGTTTGAACTTTGGTTCGACATTGACAGTTTGCCGATCATGCAGGAGGCGCGGCGGGACCGGTTGACGGCCGCGACGGCGGCTTTTGGGCTGGGCGTACCGCTGAATGACATCAACCAGGTCTATGACCTGGGCTTCAAGAAATATCCTTGGGGCGACGAAGGCTATCTGCCATTCAATTTGCAAGTGGCTGGGGAAGAGAAGGGGCAGACGGAGCCAGGGCAGGACCCGAACAATCCGAACAATCCGGAGACGGGCGACGAGAACACCGATCCCAACGAGCCGCAGAACCCTGAGCAGGCCGCGGCACGCAATCCGCTGGTGAGAGCAGAGAGATTGTTGCTATCGTTTTCCGAGACGCTGGCGATACGCGCTAGGCCTGTCGTGCGCAATCCACCGCACGGCTACGAGCAGAGCATCGCCGGCGCCGAAAAAGCCAAGGCCGGCCGGATGCGGAAGTTTTTCTTTGAGCAGCGCGGGCGCGTGCTCGCCAAGCTGGCCAAGGTGAATCAGAGCGTCCTTTCCGCGCAGGACACGCGCAAGAAATCAATAGACGATCTCTGGGACAGAATGATGGAGAACCTCTATCTCCACCAGAAGCTCGATCCCTCCATCCGCACGGACCTGGAATTTGGCGGCGCGCAGATCATGCAGGAAATCAGCGCCGGCGTGGATTTCAATCTGCCTCCGACCGAGGCGCTGGAATATCTGGCCAAACGCAAGAAGGCGATTGACTCGATCAACGAGACGACATGGGATGCGCTCAAGGCCACGCTCAGCGACGGGCTGAGCGCCGGCGATTCGATTTCCCAATTACGCGACCGGGTGAATGATGTTTATTCCGCCGCCGGCAAGGCGCGAGCCACGACGATTGCGATGACGGAGACCAACGGAGCGGTGAACGGCGGCCGTCAAATGGCGATGACCCAAGCGGGCATCGAGAACAAGGGCTGGCTCACGGCGCATCTGGAGACCACGCGAGCCACGCATTACGCCAATGAAGCCATCTCGACCAACGACGGCGGCATACCCATTGACGACACCTGGCCGAACGGCTGCGACTACCCCGGTGATCCCGCCGGCGATCCCAGCGAGACGATCAACTGCCATTGCTGCGGCTACGCCATAGAACCAGGCAAGGGCGCCAAGCCCGTGAAGTTTTTGACCTGGCAGGAATTTTGCGAGGCGAAAGCCGGCAAGGAGGCGAAGAAATGAGAAAGCGCCTGCGATTCGATTTGCGCCCCCAGGATCGCACCGGGCCGGATTCCCCATCCGCAAATAAATCGTCGTTGCAAGGCGGGTTCAAGGCGTTGCAATGGCCAAAAACAACCCCTGGTGACCAAAATCAAAACCTATGAAATGGAACGAAGCAAACTTAGAGAAAGAGTTCTCCGGACGGCTGGTGACCCTCCGGGACGGCCGCCAGGGCATCCGCGGCGGACTGCATTGCACCTGGAAGGATTTTCCCGGCACCGATCCGGTGATGGATATGGTGGCCAGCGATGATACCGTGGACCGCTACAACGAGTGCATCAAGCAGGACGGCTGGCAGCTCCAGAATTTTATGGCCAACCCGGTGGTGCCAGACTGCCACGATTATTCGTCCATCAGCAAAGTGCTGGGCCGGGACATTCTCCCGGCGGACCAGCAGGTGGCCGGCGGCCGGCTCGGCGCGCGCGTTTTGTTCGCGGTGGAGAATCCGCTCGGCAACCTGGCCTACAAGATGGTCAAGGGCGGCTTCATCCGATCCATGTCCGTCGGCTTCATTCCGCTGGAATGGACCAATGGCACCGAGTCCGGCCAGCCGGACCGCACTTACACGAAGCAGGAACTTTTGGAGAAGTCCATCGTGGTAGTGCCGGCCAATCCCGGCGCGACCATCGGCGCGGCGCTCAAGAGTGGCGCGATTGGGCGCAAGGATTTAACGGAACTCCATGAGTTCCTGAAACAATTTTGCAGCGCGGCCCCTGACACTACATCGCGCACAGTGAGTGCGGGGGAAAACGATGTGCGGACCCTGCAATTCGTCATCACCGCCTGTGAGCGGTGGACCCGGTAAAACCATCAACCAAACATTCTAAAATCCAAAATGAAAAAGTTCTTAAGTCGGTATCGGCACCTGACGGCGCTTTTGGCTGTGCTGGTGATGTGCTTCGCTATGTTCATGCTGGGTGCTCCAGCGTGCGTTTGCTTCGCCATCGTGGCGTGCTGGCAGTTGGTGCAATTGGCGCGCAGCAAGCCGCGGCGCGGTTACGTGTATGAAACCATCGGCTTGACGGCCGAGCAGATCAAGGAGTTCGAGACGCTGCTCAAAGACCTGGGCGGCATCAAGGAATTCATTCCGGGCCTCAGGGAATTGGCGGCCGTGGAGGGCGGTTTTGCGGCGATCAAGAAATTGCCCGAGCTGCTCGGCGCCGAACGCAAGCGCGTGGATGAAGCCGAGAAAACCATCGGCAAACTCCGCAAGCAAATCGCGCACAGCTCGCAGACCGGCGTGCGATGGGTTGGCAACGTCCCATTTGTCACGGACGATTGCGCCAAGGCTCTTACGAGCGTGCTCGTGCTCGAAGCCGCGCAACTGGGCGAGAACGCCATGCGCCAGGTCAGCCGCGAGCAGCGCACCTGGGAACCGCTCGTCAACATGGCCGCGGAAATCATGGGAAAGGACGCGAAGTATTTCCTGAAGGCGCTGGGGATTGAGCAGCGGGCGGGCGGCGCATTGACGCCTACGGACATACCGTTGCCCGTGATCTATATGCCGCAGATCGTTGAGCTGGTCTGGAAATATGGTCAGGCCCGGCAATTCGCCACCGTTTGGCCGCTCGGCGCGGGTACCGTCAAACTGCCTCGCCTGCAAGCGGGCGAAGATGCGTTCTCCTTCCTGGGCGCTGGTACTGCCGGCATGAGCCAGCAGATCGGCGAGAAGGAAGTCACGGCCGCGCTCGTCACCTTTACGGCGAACAAGTGCGGTGGTTTGATTCGCATCCCGACCGAACTTGAAGAGGACACGTTCATCGCCCTCGGCCAATTCCTCGCGCGTTACATCTCGCGCCAGATGGCCAAGCTCGAAGACACGACCATGTTCCTGGGCGATGGCAGCGCGACCTACGCGAACATCACCGGCATTGGAAACTATTGCGTGGCCAACCCCACGTACCTTCACCAGTTGAAGGCCGGCAATACCGTGCCGACCGATGCGACGATCAATGACTTCCGCGCCATGCGGGCGTTGGTCAACCCCGCCGTGCTGGTGGACGATCCGGCGTACTACATGAATCCGACGATGGAGGCGCTGCTCGTGACGTTCAATACGCTGAACCAGCCGTTGATCTACATCCCGGCGCGCGGCGGCCAGCCGGCCACGCTCGACGGGTTCCCGATCCGCTGGATCGGCGTCGGCCAGCCCTACACGCTCAACGCGGCTCCGAACACCTTCCCGGCGTTCTTTGGCTCGTTGAAGTATTGGTACTTGGGTGAACGCGGCCAGGTGCGCGTCGAGGTCAGCCGCGAGGTGTTCTTCGCGACGGATGAACTCGCGATGCGCGCGTTGGAGCGCATTGACGTGGAGGCGATGGCCATTGACGCGATGAGCGCCATGCAGTTGCCGGCCGCCTAAAGCTAACGCCGCTTTCCCTCCCTCTCCCCGCCAATGGGGAGAGGGCCGGGGTGAGGGGCAAAACCGCAAACCACAACCGATAAATCAAAATCTATGGCAAAAGAAAAACTTGAGACTGTGGACCTAAGCGCGGACCCCGATCCGTTGCCCAAGGCCGGCGACAAGGTGGACTATGTTCTCCCCGATTCGCGCAAAACAACCGAAGTGGTCGTAGCCGCGGTGCCCACCGAGCACAAGGGCCGCGTGGTGACCATTGACGTAACCAAGCCCGATGACAAAGCCAAGCGCGTCATCCACGTGCCGCACCGGCCGAAGGGGGCCTTGGCCGGCAATACGTGGCATTGGGCCGCGACAGTGTTGATCCTGGCTGTTCTTTCGCTGTGCCTCACGGCCAGCGCGGCGCTGCCGACGTATCACACCCTGACTGCGTATGGCAATCGAGCCAACCCGTCCACGATCATATTTCCCGCTGATCCGAATTCCCAAATTCGCCTGATCAACGTGTTTTATGGCGCGGACACCAACACCGCCGCGCTGCAACTCAGCAGCGGCGTAACGGCCTATACGCTCATGGCCACCAATACCTCGACCAGCGCCATCACGAATCTCATTGATTCGACGAATGGCCTGGCCGGGGCAAGCTGGCTGGTCTTGCAGCACAACGGGACGTGTTACACCAACGCGATAGCCTCGGCTGGATGGGGTTCCTACATCACTGGCACAAATACCTTTGGCGTCACTCAATACCAGCCCTTCGTTGTCATCGGCACCGGTGGATGGGGCATTGCCACCAGCGTTGGCGATAACCTGTACCAAATGGGTCCTGTCAGCTCTATCCCGGTCGGCATGGCGACGAACTCCCTAAATGGCGATGACATCTTCAGCGCCAACTATGGGCGCCCGCTGCTATTGCAACTGACGCCGGCCTACGCGACCAACATGCTGTACACGGCCTCGACTCACTACGATTCGCAGAGCCAGTGAGGCAGCGGGCATGATAACTCAGCCACCAGAGGACAGGATGCTGCGCAGCGGTGAGTTTCCACACCGCCACGCACCGCCCCCATCCTCCCCTGGTGGCTCTTCCTCCGAACGCAAAACGCAGAATGCAGAAGGCAGAAATGTCGGCCGCGCCCGCACCGAACAAATTCTGGCGCGTCAATCGTATATCGTAAATCGCAAATCGAAATGAACGTCGGCCTATCGAATCTCGTCACGCTCAAGGCGCAACTCCTGGCGCCAGCCGCGCAGGCCACCACCACCTGGGACCCTCTCATCATTGCGCTCGGCCAGGGAGTGGAGGCGCAGATGGAAAATTTCTGCGACCACAAATTCGCACGCGTCGTCGGCGATCAGTTCGTCTGCCAGGGCGACCGCGCCAGCTTCGTCCTCCAGCGGTATCCAGTGGAGGTCATTTCCCTCGTCGAATTTCTCTACGACAACGCCGTCGGCTGGGTTTCCACCGGGCCAAACGTCCCGATCATTGAAACCAATAATCCCTTGAGCGGGGTGTGTTATTTGCAGGACGACATTGACGCCGGCCGATTTTGGAACCAAATCCGAATTACCACCACCGCCGGCTATTTCTTTGAGCAGCTTGAGCCGACCGATCCGGGTTATCCCACCGCCGTGCCGCCAACTTCCTTCGCTTTGCCGAACGATTTATTTTTCGCCTGGATTCTCCAATGCAAGCGGGTTTGGCAGGAATTCGACCCATTGGGCGAAAGAATCTCTGAATCCGGCTCGGTGCAAAAGGAGCCGGCCGATCTGGAACTGGTGCCCGCGGTCAAGGCTATGCTCGCCCGGTACCGCCGCCAGCAACTCGTATGAGCGACCGCTATTCCATCACGATCCCGCCCGAAGCCGAGCTCGCCGCCAGCAAGCTCAAGGATAAAGCCGGTCTATTGCGTGCCATCGCCCGCGAGTTGGATCGCCAGAATCTTTACACCGTCGCTCACATCCAATCGGCGTATATGAGCTTCCCCAAGTCCGGCCCCACAACGCTGAAAGGAACGCGCGTCATCAGTAACCGATTGAGAAATTCTCTCCGCGCCACAAAGGCCGTTGTCGCCGGCAATGGCCTTGAATCCACCATCGGCACGAATGTCGTTTATGCCGCCGCCTTGGAGTACGGTTTTGACGGCGAAGAAACCGTCAGCCCCCATATGCGCCAAAGCTTCTCCCGCCAGCGCGTCTTCGGCCGCCGAAAAAAAATCCGCGGCGCCGACATCGACGTCAGAGGTTATACCAGGCAGATGCACCTTCCCGCTCGCCTGATGATTCACAAAGGCATCGAAGATCGCCTGCCGGAATACGGCCCGGCGCTGGGGGACGCCATCACTCAATTCGCCACCAGCCATGATTGACACCACCTTCATCCGCCGCTTCCAGGACGCCATCACCGGCAAGCTCCTCTCCGAGCCGCTCTTGAACTATGTCAGCATCGTCTCCCACCGCTTCCAAGTCACCCAAGCCATCGCACAGCGCAGCATCCCCCACCTCGCAGGCCGTAACGGAAAAGTCGGCGCCGGCGTCCTCGTCAACCTCCCAGCCGCCGACCCCTCCAAAGACGCCGACGTTCCCGGCGCCCAAATGGACGCTCTCATCTGGCTCGATATTTTGTCCAAGGACGATATAAACCTCGTCGCCACCAACGGCGCCAACATCACCGCCGAGGAAATCCTCGTCATCATCTGGTTCCTCCTCAACCAATGGCTCAACCAGGGCATCGGCTCAGGCAACATGTACGTGGACGGCTTCGACCCCATCGAAGACCGCAAAGGCGCCTACGGCTACCGCATCCAAATCCGCCTCCGCCTGGCCGAAGACCAGCCCGCCAAAGTCGCCGCCCCCACCATCTCCTTTGCCGGCGACAACGCCTCCCTCGCCTGCGCCACCAACGGCGCCGTCATTTTTTATACCACGGACGGATCCCTCCCCGGCCCCTGGCTCGCAAACCCCGGCGACACCCCAAACACCAGCCAGCCCTACAACGCCCCCGTCGCCGTCCCCAGCGGCGCCACCATCCTCGCCGCCGCCTACATCGGCGCCTTCGTCAACGGCGTCTGGCAAGGCAACCCCGCCTACATCGGCTCCGACGTCTGGTCCGCCACCGCACCATAAAACAAAATGAGCAACGCAGAATGAAGAACGAAAAAACGAAAACGTCCGCTCGCTTCCCCCTCTCCCACCGGGAGAGGGCCGGGGTGAGGGGCCGGTGTCTTCTACAACGAGAAAGGTAAAAAACAATGAACTCCTCCAACATCATCATCGGCCCAGGATACGCCACCTTCAACGGCGGCAACTTCCGCTTCGGCGACAATGGCGTCAAAGCCAAATTCGTCAAAAACCTCCGCGAAATCTCCGCCGAAGAATTCGGCCGGTTCGATTCCGCCCAAATCAAACGCCGCATCACCGTCTCCGCCCGCCTCTGGTCCGGATGGGAAAACCTCCCCCTCATCTTCCCCTCCGCCGCCTTCTCCCCAACCATCGGCGGCAAACTCTTTGGCACCGCCAACCTCGTCCTCGTGATAAACGGCCAGGACGGCTCGCGCCTCACCGTCGTCAACGCCCAGATCACCAAAATGGCCAACCTCCAGCTCAGCGTCGCCAAGGAACTGTTCGCCGCCGACCTCGAATTCACCGGCCTCCTCAAATCCGGCAACACCCCCGACCAGGCCGGCAGCTACTACACCTATTCCACCGGCAACAGCTACGGCCCGCCCGCCTTCGCCAAAACCAACTTCCGCGCCCCCATCCTCACCGCCGCCTGGGCCGGAACCCTCACCAACGCCGGCACCAGCTTCGCCAGCTTCAGCCTCAAAAACGGCGCCATGCTCGACTGGAAATGGAACCTCGACTTCGAACCCTGCGACGTGGACGGCTACGGCGAAGTGGACGCCATCATCACCGACTTCGAAGGCAGCGCCAAAGGCACGCCCATCGGCGTCATCGAAGCCGACGCCGCCGCCGCCCTGCTCCCCGCCCAAGCCCTCGGCCTCCTGGAAAGCCTGATCGGCGCCGGAAACCTCGTGTTCACCTTCGGCTCAAACAGCGTGACCCTCTATCAAGCCTTCGTCGCCGAAAACGACGGCTTCGCCTGGTCCCGAAAAAACAACCGCATCGGCGACCTCACCTGGCGCACCACCGTCCCCTTCGCCGCCGGCGCCCCCACCGCCCGCGCCGCCGCCAGCTAAACCAAGCTCAAAACCAAAAATGAAAGGAAAAATGAAATCGTCCCCCCTGCCATTCGTCATTCGTCATTTGGGTATCGCGCCCGCCCTCGGGTGCCTTCGTGGCCGCCCCGGCCGCGGTCTGCGTTGCGCTCTGCCCATCCTCTGTCTTCTAACCACCATCCTCCTCTGCACTCCCCACTCTGCACCGGCCCAAGTCGTCGGCTTCGGTAGTCCCATCACCATCACCGGCACCACCAACAGCCCCGCCGTGGACACCAACGCGCCCTCCATTCCCGTGCGCAAAATCAACGCCACCCTCACCAGCGCCAACTCCGGCTCCGTTACCGGCGCCGTCGCCAACGTCTGGCTGTCCCCCTCGCCCACCAACCTCGCCAACGCCTTCCTGCTGGGCACCGCCAGCTTCGGCCCCTTCACCAACGCGAACATCAGTTCGAGCCTCTTCTACACCAACCCCACGTTGTACACCGTCCTGCAACTCCAGACCGGCACCAACCCCATCAGCGTCCAGGAAGTGTACGGCCCTTAATCCGTGTCCATCCGTGTAATCCGTGTCTATTAACCACAACCAAAAAAAATAAAACCTATGCTCCTCCAAAAAGAAGACCTCCTCAGCATGATCGAAGCCGCCGTGGACCTGCGCAATCGCGCGCAGACAGCCATCGCCGCCGGCGATCATTTCATCACCATCGGCGAAACCAAAATCCGCACCGCCACCGGCCAGCTCGTCACCGCCGCCGGCCTTGCGCAAAACCTCGCCACCCAGTTGAAGAACCATCTCCAACTGGCCACCGGCGACACAGCCGCCCTGGCGAAAGCCAACACGCTAATCGCCACCCCCGCCCCCGAACCGCCGAAAACCGAGCCGGAGAAAAGCACCGCATCAAACAATTAAAACCGGTCGCCCGCTCGCCCCCCCTCTCCCGCCGGGAGATGGCCGGGGTGAGGGGCCCGGGAAATCTTAAATCTTAAATTTCAAATCTTAAATTTTACCTGTGGACGTTTTGGCCTACGACCTCATCACCCCGACCAACCCCCCGGTCGTGCTCGGCTCCATCGCCACGCAAATCTGGGTCAGCGGCTTCAAATACACCGAAGACCGGGAAATCCAGCCCGTAAAACTCTTCCGCGCCTCAAGCCTCACCATCTTCGACCGCCGCCTCGCCAGCGAGAATTTCCAATTCGCCGCCGGCCGCAGTTTCACTGGAAACCAGGGCGGCTTAAACCCCGTTGCACAAGCCCTGCAATTCATGTACCAGCACCCCGCCACAGTCCCGCACAAAGCAACGCTCAAATTCACCAGCCAGGGCGAAACCTTCTTCCTGCAAAACTGCGGCATCCCCAAAGTCGAACTCCTGGTAAAAAAAGGCGCCCTGGTCGTCTTCGGCTACACCATCACCGGCGGCACCTTCTCCATCGCCCAAAACCTATGAAATCGAATCACCAAACATCTCCCGCCCGCTCCCACCTCTCCCCCCGGCAGAGGGCCGGCGTCAGGGGCCCGGTATTTCTGCTTTCTGCTTTCTACTTTTTACTTTCTGCTTTGTCTTCGAGCGCCACCTGGGTCTTCTACTCCGCCGACAGCTTCATCGGCTTCCCCGGCTACTCCGTCCCCGAAGCCCTCACCAACCAGGTCACCATCCAGCCCTATCCCCCCGGCAACATGGTCACCCTCCTCGGCACAAATTTCGTCTCCGGCAGCTCCGTCACTTTCAACACAGACACCAACGGCAACGCCCTCCTTTACCTGCTCCCAAACAGCTACCTCCTCACCATCTCCGGCGTGGACCAATCCTGGCTCATCGGCGTCACCAACTCCGCCAATACCACCAACAACCCCGTCCCCATGGCCGACCTCGTCCTCCCCGGCACCATTGGCATCTTCACCTTCACAAACAACTACAACTTCATGTTCGTCGTTGACCCCGCCGACACCACACCCGGCGGCTTCGGCCAAAAAATCATCGCCGGCCAAAACGTCACCATCACCACAAACAACGTCGGCGGCAACGAAACCCTCACCATCAACATCGGCACAAATCTCGCCATCAGCTACACAAACGTCATCTCCCTTACCAACCTCCCCCCCAACATCGCCTTCACCACCAGCAACAACGCTTTTGTCGGCTCTAATTTTGAGGCCAACCTGCAAACCACCAACCTGCAAATCGGCTCGCTCTCCATCGGCTACGGGATGAACAACGCCTACCTCACCGGCTTCGGCGACAACGCCGCCAACGGAAAATATTACGGACTAACCTCAACAGTCCTCACCAACTCCGCATTGAATGGTGATTGGGTCAACTTCGCCGGCGGCCAGTACTACGTGAACAACGCGAACGGCCAGGCGCGCTACAGCTCCCCCTGGCTGGTCACCAACGGCCCATGGACCGTCATCAACGGAGCCAGCCCCGGCGGATCCTCCGCCCCTCTCCCGACGTTGCAGGGGGCGTTCATCGTCGGGGGCGCCGTCGTCATCACCAACCTCACCACCCCGAACCTCACTGCGGCAGGAACGCTCACGGGAAATGTTGTTGGCAACGCCAGCACGGCCACCGCCGCCGGACTGGCAACCAACGCAAGCACGGCGATGACCGCTCAAACGGCCACCAACGACAACATCGGCCGCGCCTTGGCCAGCCTGGCCTCCACTAACTCCCCCACGATCCTCGGCGCCACACTCGCCGGGGGAGTCGGCACTGGTATGACGCTGAACAATCCAGTCATCAACGGGGGAAATCTGGCGATCTCTCCTTATTATTTGCGGCTGTCCAGTCAGGATTTTTACGCCGGCAATTATTCCAATTTCTTGTCCGAGGTTTCGCTCGATGGGACAAATTGGTTTTTTGAAACCGTTCCGGTTCTGCCCCTTTCAGTCGCCGGTGTGGTGGGAACAAATTCCGTAATGGACGACCCATGCTGGACCTACAATTCGGGGGAGTGGATGCTTTGTTGGAACGGGGCAAACTCGACGAATGGCAACTTCAACGGGGGAGGAATCGGGTTGGCGACCAGCCCGGACGGTTTTGCTTGGAACTTCGTTGGCTGGCTTATGCCAACAAACAACCTGGTCAGCCCCGCAGCGCCCTGCGCCGCCAATTGGGGCCCGCACTTTGTGACCGACTCCATCGGCAATCTTCACATCGTTTTTTGGTGCCCGACAAACAATTTTTCTCCCAATGGCAACGCGCAGACCAACGGAGATTTTATTTTGGACCTGCCAAGCGGCCAGCTTACAGGGACGAACTACATCGACTGCCGGTACATCGCGCTTCCTGATCCCGATGCCAGCGGAACGCGGACGTTTTGGGCCGACCCGTCCATTTACTATATCGCTGGAACGTACTACCTGCTCAACGACAGCTATCTCTATTCCTCTCCCTACATTGACCAGGGTTATACCATGCTCAGCGATGCGTTCTCAATCGGGGACACATCGCACCCCGAGGGCGAACAGCTTTACAAAACGCCCGGTGGCGGCCCTTGGGTCATAGCGCCCACCCAGGTCCGCAGTGGGGCCGCTTGGATCTCGTACAACCTCACCAACTGGACAGCGGCGCCGAACTGGAACAACGGAACGTTTATCAGTGGCGGGACCCAAGGCACAATTTGCTATGTGGATGCGCCTTTCGCCTCCATTAAAAATGTAGGAGTCGTCCATGGAAGCTTTTATGGGCTTTTCAACGGCGACTTTTGGGGCAATGGTTTTCACATGACAAACCTGCCCGCCTTCGGCATCGCGGGCAACGGCCCCTCCGCCGGCCAATTCTTGGGCTACGACGGCATCTCCTCCCTGCAATGGCAGTCCAGCGGCTCCGGCCTGACGGGCCTAAACGCCAGCCAGCTTACCGGCGGCACCGTCCCCGCGTCAGTGCTGCCGGGGAGCGTGGTTAGCACCAACAATCGTTTCGTGTGGTCATTCTTCCCGACGACGAAGACAGCCTACACCAACTCCTTGCCGCCCGGCACAGTGCCATTCAGCTACACTTTTGTGATGATCACGGTCACCAACAGCCCCGCGACCGGTTATACCACCACCAGCGGCCCGCTGGACGTGGCCACGGTCTTAGACGCGCCGACTGCGGAGGGGAACAACGGTTCGGCCGGTGCCAGCCTTTATTTTGACAGGGTGACAAACATGGTTGTGACTTTTTACGCCAATCCTCAAGGGTATCCTGCCGCCTATTCTATGGAGCCGCCTGGAGGCGGCAACATAGTGGCGGCAGTATTAACCAACTGGAACTTCCAAGTCCGCGTTCAGCAATGAGGCCCGCCATCGCCATCCTCTGCTCGCTGCTGCTGGCCGGTTGCGCCAGCAAGCCCCCCTCCCCGCCCGCCCCCGCCGCCGTCGAATCCTTTCCCTCCCTGCCCGGCATGACCACCAACGGCGTCCTCCTTTCTGCATTCAGCATTCTGCCTTCTACCTTGCCCCCGCCGCCGCCCCCGCCCGTCCCCGTGGTCTTGCCTCCCATCATTTACCCGCCAGATGCCAGCAACCACATCTGGTACCTCCAAGAATCGCCCGACCTCCTCTCCTGGACCAACTACGCCGGCCCCTTTTCCGGCCAGCCCGGCGGCGAGTTTGTCCTCAGCAACACCGCCAGCCCCAGCTTCTGGCGCATGGAGGCCGACCAATGATCCCACCATTCGTCATTCGTCATTCGTCATTCTCCAATGGACCAAAATCTCGAATATAAAATCTCCACCCCCGCCGATACCTCCGGCGCCCAGCAGGCCTCCGACGCCATCGCGGACGTAAACAAATCCGCCAAATCCACCGCCGAAGGAACCGCCGCCCTCTCCGACCAGAACAAAATCCTCGGCGAAACCACCCTCAAGATGAGCGAGGGCCAGCGCGAACAATACCGCCTATTCAGCGAATTGGACCGCCTTCTCCCTGGCCTTGGCCAAGCCATGCACGGCCTGTCCATCCTTGGCATCAACCCCATCATCGGCTCCCTCACCCTCCTCGGCCTGGGCTTCGTTGGCGTAAAAAACGCCATCGGCGAATTCAATAAATCCCTCGACGAAGCCGGCGAAGCCGCCGCCAAATCCGACTTCATTGACGGCATCAACGCCCGCAATAACGCCCTCAGCGCCGCCATCGTCGCCATGCAGGCTTACGCCGACAAAGAAGCCGAAATCCTCAGCTCCGAGCAAAGCCTCGTCGGCGAGTTGCAGCAGGAAATTGCCTTGACCGCCGCCCTCGCCGGCGCCCGCGGCCAGCAGGCCGAAGCCACCCACACCCTCAACGAAGCCCAAATAGCCCTCTCCGTCGCCAGCGGCAAAATGACCCCATCCGAAGGCATCGCCGCCCGCGCCGACGAAGCCAAGCGCTACGAGGCCGAGCAGTTCGCCAACAAACAAAAAAAAGACGCCGACGAACTCGCCGCCAAGCAAACCGCCCTTGCCGCCGCCACCGACCGCCAGCCGGCCCTCGACGACGCCAAAGCCCAAGCCGACGCCAACGCCCTGGCCGCCAAAGCAAAATTCGAGCAAGCGAAAAAAGACGCCGAGGCCCTTGACACACCGGAAAAGCGCATGGCGCGCCTCGCCCCCCTCAACGCCGCCATAGACGCCGCCCACGCCGAGACCGATTCCGCCCTCGAATCCCTCACCGGCGACATCATGTGCGGCATGATGCCGAGCCAGATCAAGGCCGACCGCCGCGCCCTCGAAGATCGTCAACGCGAAGAGCACGCGGCCACCGCCGCCCGCGACCTCGAACTCCACCGCCAAGCCCAAGTCGTCTCCGCCAGCTCCCCCGAAGCCGCCGCCCGCCTCCAGCAAGCCGAAGACGCCGCCAAAGCCGCCGACGACCGCGCCACCAAAAACGCGGAAGAGATCGCCAAACTCCGCGGCGAAATCCCCCAGGAAAAAGCCACCATCGCCGCCACCGCCGCCCCCGAGTCCGCCGCCGAAACCGCCCGCCAGCAAGCCATCCAAGCCAAAGAAACCGCCGACCTCATCAACCAGGGGAAAAAAGACATCGAGGACTACAACCGCGACGCCGCCAAAGGCGACATCCCCGGAATGCTCGCCGCCCTCAAAGACCTCCTCGCCGCGCTCACCGGCCAGGCCGATGTCATCAGCGCCCTCCACACCGATATCCGCACCGTGCAGGCCAAAATCAAAGACCTCCAATCCCGCCAACAAAGCCAACTCACCCAATAACTTTGAAATCTTAAATCTCAAATCTGAAATCTTAAATCTCAAACCATGCTAGGCACCGGCGAATTCACCATCCTCTACAACGGCGTCGAAAAACCCCTCGCCGACTGGGGCATCGAAGACCTCGAATTCGAATGGGAAAACATGGCCCCACACTACGTCACCTTCACCGTCGGCGGCGTCCCTATTGACGCCACCACCATCTTCCCCTACGCCGCCACCGTCGAAATCTTTCAAAACCGCAACATCGCCAACGGCGTCTTCAGTGGTGGCGCCCGCTGGTTCTACGGCCGCGTCGAACCCTGGGAAAGCCGCGGCACCGGCTCCTCCGAAGACCAAATCGGCCGCCTCGCCAACCCATGGTGGTACCTCGAACATCAAATCTTCAAAATGTCCTACACCGCCCCCGGCGGCACCATCTACACCACCAGCCGCGTCGTCCTCGGCGTCCAACTCATCAACAACACCCAATTCGCCTTTTGCAGCACAGGCCAGCAAATCATCAACGCCCTCAACTGGGCCATCGCCGCCGGCGCTCCCATCCAGATCGGCAACGTCGCCCCATGGGCCATGCCCCCCACCGACTTCCAGAAAAACATCACCTGCGCCGAAGTCATCCAAAAAATGTGGCGCATCGAATCAGACTTCGTCGTCGTCTGGGACTATTCCACGATGCCCTATCCCACGATCCACTTTTTGAAAGGCAACGCCGCCAACCTCGCCCCCGGCCTGTCCCCGCAGCAGCAAGCCCCGCTCCTGCTCAAGCCCCTTTCCTTTAATCTCAACGCCGGCAACTTCATTAATCGAATGAAGATCAAACCCCGCCCCGACTGGCAAAAAAGCTACGTCAACATAGACTACGACATGCTCAATACCTCGGGCCAGTCCACCTACCTGGCCACGTTCAACGATCACTATCCCGACCCTCTCCCAGCCGATACCGAAAGCAAATTCCGCGGCCTGGACCTCTACTTCGACCTCACCGGCTCCCGCGTCAACATCACCACCGAGCAAGCCACCATCACCACCGCCCCCTTCGATTACACCAGCATCGCCCAATGGATCGCCTGGAAACAGGAACTCGCCGCCCCCACCATCCAATCCGTCGCCATCGTCACAGACGCCAACCACCCCGCCCCCGGCATCACCTGCACAGACACCGCCGCCGGCGGCAATCCCGTCGCCTACTCCCCCCTCTGCAACTGCGAACTATTGGATGGCGACTACCACGACTGGATGCAAAACGGCCCCCTCCAGGTCTATGCCCAAAAAGTCCGCGCCATCGCCTGGGTCCAGATCATCCACAAAAACGGCAAAAAAGAGTACAAACAAATCAGCAAAGACTTCACCTCCATCAGCATAAACACCGGCGCCGCCCCCACCATCCTTTACACCCAAACCAGCACCCTCCAGCAATACGCCGACCCCTTGATCTCAGGCCTCGCCAAAATCATGTATCAAGCCTTCCAATCCCTCGCAGCCGAAGGCGAAATCGAATCCGCCGAATCCGAGATCTCCAACTCCATCAGCTTCGCCAACTCCCTGAACTTCCTCAGCCCCACCCAACCCGCCTGGGGAACCCTCAACGCCATCGTCCAAAGCATCTCCGGCAGCGCCCTCCGCGGCATCTCCCAGGTCAAATTCGGCGCCCCATTGCATTTGACCGCCCAAGCCCTCATAGACCTCTCCCGCGTCTCCCGCTTCCGCTGGCCCAGCCAGGACCTGCACTTCCTCTTCGGCGGACAACTAACCAGCGGCGGCGGCGGTACCGTAACTCACCCCCACAAAACCCACGCCCACGCCCCCGAAGGCGGCGCCGACCACCAAACCACCCACGTCGTCAGCACCTCCCCCAATCCCGCCGCCGAATCCGACCCCAACCAGCAAGGCACAATCTCCCTGGACACCACCGCCCCCGTCGGCTTAACCGCCCCCATCACCATCTCCCTCGCCCTCACCGACGCCGCCGCCGCCGAGCAGCTAAACTCATGACCAAACGCGAACCATCTGCCCTGCGCTCCCCCCTCTCCCCCCGGGAGAGGGCCGGGGTGAGGGGCTCGCCATTTTCCCGTGATCTATAAACTCAATCCCATCTGGGTGAACCTCGACGGCGTCCCCGCCGTCGGCGCCGTCCTCAGCTCCTGTCTCGTCCAACCCCTCCGCCTCTTCGGCGGCAACGGCGCCCCCGGCCCCGACACCCTCCCAGGCCCCGCCGACGGCACATTCGTTGACAACCCCCAATACGTCGCCGGCGTGGATTTGTATGCCGACACCAGCTCCACCCCCTACACCCTCTACCTTTGCAGCGCCTCCGGCAACGCCAGTGCAACCGACACCCAACCCGCCGCCCAATGGCAAAAAATCGCCGGCGGCGGCGGATCCTCCTCCGTCCAGCTCTGGACCCCTGGCAGCACCGCCGGCAACGGCTCCCTCTGGGTCCTCCAATCCGGCCCCGCCACGGGCCTCTACATCAGCACCGCCGCCGGCAACAACAACAGCCCCGACACCGGCATCAACTGGGTCCAACTCAGCGGAGTCTTGAACGTATGGCAGTAAAACAACAATCTTCCTCCCTCTTCCCCCTCTCCCCCCGGGAGAGGGCCGGGGTGAGGGGCCGGAAATCTTAAATCTCAAATCTTAAATCTGAAATTCCCAATGGCCCCCGACTCCCCCATCCTCGCCGCCGACATGTCCGCCCTGGAATCGCTCGCCAACGGCAAATCCACCCTCCCCGGAACCCCCTACAACTTCACCGACCCCCGCGGCGCCCCCAACCTCGTCCCCAAATGGGCCACCGAACTCAACCGCCTCATCGGCAGATTGCTCCCCGTAGCTCCCACGCGCGGCCCCTATTATTCGGCCAGCAAAATGCCGATCAATAATCCGGCCATTTCAGCGCTGCTGGCCTTGCCCGGCCAGTTCAGCGACATGGATTTTTATTACGTGGACGACGGCAACCCCGAGGCGCTCAAGATCACCAGCGGCACACAATTCACCGCCCAACTGGCCGCGCAAGGCTGGAGCGCTGGCGCCCCCTATTCCATCGCGCTGTTGCTGGCCATCGGCGGCGACCAACCACTCACCATCCCCAACCTCACCATCACCGCCAACGTCAACGGCGGCTACATCGCCAGCAGCGTCACCGGCAGCACAGATTGCCCAGGCGCCGTCTTCAACGTCGGCACTTACGTCACCGCCGGTGAATACGACGGCGGCCCCTTCTTTCAGCTCTCAAATCTTACATTAACCCCCGGCCTTTACAGCTTCTCCTTCACATCCCAGCCCGGCGGCTACCCCACTGGCGGCCAACCCTTCGCCGGCTACGGCACCCTCGCCATCCCCAGCGGCAACTGCGTTTACGACTATTCCGCCGCCCCCGTCGCCGTCGTCGGCGCCCTGTCAGGCACACAAGTCAAAATGGTCACCGGCCCGCGCAATTCCCCGGCAATTACCGGCTACCCCAATGGCCTGCCCATCGGCCTTTGGGACATGGGCGGCGCCTATCCCATCGCCCAAGCCGTCTTTGAATACGCCACCAAACACACCGGCCTCTGGTGCGGCATCAGCTCCCTGGTGGCCGGCGCCGTGCAAGTCCCCGGCACCGGTGCCCTCACCCTCCGCTTGAATTCCCTCAGCCATCGCGGCGACTTGATGCCCTGGAACAACCCCGTCAAAGTCTGGCTCCCCTGCCTCGCCATCGCCAAAAATCAGCAAATCGTTGACACTAACGGCAACCTCCAAACCGCCATCGTCGCCGGCACGACGAATTCCAGCGGCACCCCCCCCGTTTGGCCGTCACTAACCGACCCCTACTTCAACCCCATCCGCCTCGACGGATCCGTCATCTGGTGCCTCTCCCAATTCGTCGGATATATAATTGGCCCCGCCGGAGCACCCCAACAATGGTTCCCCGGCATGAACGTCACCGCCGGCCAACTGTTGCTATTCAGCAACTTTGCCAACTTCGCCTACGCCGTCACCGGCGGCGTCACCGGGACACATCAGCCCTCCTGGCCCGGCACGGGCCAGATCGTGCAGGACGGCACCGTCGAATGGCAAATGAACGAAGTGCCGAACCCGGCTCAATCCTTCAACTCATCCCGCGCCCCCCTTCAAAACTGTCTGGCATTGATACCGCGCTATTCCTTCACCTCACTCGATTTGGGACTCACCCTCCCCACACCTCAATCCCCCCAAAACCCCGGCGCCTGGATCGAGCGCGTCTATCTACACCGCAACAAACTCCCCACCACCAAATGGGGAGCCAACATCCCATTTCCGGCCGGAACCATGCTCCTGGACTCCAACGGCAACCTCCAAATCAGCGCCAACTCCGGCGTAACCGGAGCGAACGTCCCTCCATGGAGCACTCGAATCGGAGGCACGACCAAGGACACCAGCCAATCCTCCACTCACCAGGACACCAGCATCACCTGGCTCATGTCCGAAATCTACGTCGAACTCGGCTGCCTGGTTTGTGGTGTTTTTACCCCATTCCAAAACCCGAACCCCATCACATTGCCGGCCCCCTACTCCAGCCCCCCGACAACCTATTTCCAAACGCAATCCGCCGGCCAGGAGCTCTGGCTCCCCATCTTCGACACCTCCCTCCTCGTTTACACCACCAAACTTGGCCCGCAGCCCGCCGAGCTGCTCGACATCCAGGCGCGCCTGTTCAACATGGAATCCACCATCGTCCAAGCCAGCACCCAAGGCATCGCCGCCGGCACCTACGCCGGAGCCAACCTCACCGTAATCCACTGGCCCGTCCGCGCCTCTGCCTACGCCGATTTAACCGCCCTTCTCAACCTCATTGCATGACCCTTCCAACCGCATTTCACCCCCTTTGCAATCGTCATTTCCCGTCTCTAATTTTACCCCCTCAAAACCCCGCCCATTTTCTCTAAATCTACGCTTTTTTCTGTCCCATCTTTCGGCGTCAAGTGTCCCATCTTCTCCGCTTTTTTCTCAAAAGCCCTCCCACCGCCCCACACTCAAAATCTATCGGTAAATAAAGCCAATTATCGCCAAATATCGCCCCGTCCCGTTCTCCGCTTTTTTGCGTGTTGTGTAAAAAGGCCCGTCTTTATTGACTTGTCACGGTGTCACGGCTCCAGGGGGGTAAATACACCCCCCTCCCCCTGTACCCCGGTAGGGCCGACCTGCCGGTCGGCCTCGGACGCTACCGAACAGTCACGAGACGACGGCGCGCACGGAGTGACGCGCCCTACCGAAATCAGGGCAATAAAGGGCAATATAGGGCGCTAAAGGCCACCACAGGACACTCTCTATGAACTGGGGAACATCGAACGCCGAAC
>Ga0187852_1001140_pt1 | contig 26216 bp, 22 predicted proteins | sample June2016WEW_6_40_FD_134511 | JGI IMG/M metagenome (GOLD analysis project Ga0187852, IMG submission 134511) | Peatland microbial communities from SPRUCE experiment site at the Marcell Experimental Forest, Minnesota, USA - June2016WEW_6_40 | ecosystem: Environmental > Terrestrial > Soil > Wetlands...
CGTCAGCGGATTGTGCAACTCAGCCTTGATGATATCAGGCAGCCTCTTGGGCTCGAAAACCACATGCGGCGGTTCTTTCACCGCCACAGGTGCAGGCGGAGGTGCTACCGGCGCTGCCTCGAGGGTTACGTCCGCATCGCCCGCAGTACGGAAATGTTCGCGAACTTTGTCGGCGATCTCATCGTCAAGCGCACTGGAGTGAGATTTCTTCTCAAACCCGAGTACCGCCAGGTACTCTAAGATCAGGTGACTCTTGACTTCCAGCTCACGCGCCAAAACGTTAATTCGTATGTTGCCCATTCAGTCTTCTTCTTACTCTCCCTCACTTCCCGCCCCTCGCAAAAGGATTGGGTGAAATCTGGGCTCGAAGCACCTTCGAGGCCGGCAGCAGACCTTCTATAGCTGCCGCCTTCTGGAAGGGCAGCGCCCAGGCAGTCTTATTTCATTCGGATTTCCCTCCTTCCTCTCCCGTCTTTTCTTCGCTCGGCTCAGTTTCCTTCGCGGCCGGCTCGGCGGTCTCCGGCGGAGCGGAAGCCTCTGCGGCCGCGTCTTCCTCTTCCGGCTCCTCAACGGGAACGGGCTGCTCAGTCTCCGGCTCTTCAACCGGGACGCCTTCCGTTCCTTCCGCCGCGCCTTCTGCTCCTTCCGCCGCACCTTCCGCAGCGCCTTCCGTTACTTCCGCTGCGCCCTCCACGGCGCCTTCCGCGGCGGCGGCTTCAGCGGCGGGCTCGGCACGATCCTGCTCGAAGTAATCCGTCACCACGCGCCGGATTTTCTCGACCGTCTTCTCGCCGATCCCGGGGATCTGGGTCAATTCATCAGGAGTCATCTGGGCTAGCTGCTCGACGGTATTAATGCCTTTCTCCTGCAATCTCTGCACTGTCTTTTCGCCCAGGCCTTGCAGTTCCGAAATCGAGGCGCCGCGCAATGCCATCGCCGCCATCTGCGATTCGATTTCCTGCCGCTTCTCCTCTTCGCTCTTGATATCGATATGCCAGTCGAGCAGTTTTGCGGCCAGCCGCACGTTCTGCCCTTTCTTCCCGATCGCCAGGGACAACTGCGTGTCGTCCACAATCACCTCGAGGTGCTTCTGCTCGAGCTCCAGAATCGAGACGTGGTTGATCTTGGCGGGGCTCAGCGCGTTGGCCGCAAAAACCAGCGGATCGTCGTTGTATTCGATGATGTCGATTTTTTCCCCGCGCAATTCCCGGATGATCGACTGCACCCGCATGCCTTTCATTCCCACGCAGGCGCCCACGCAATCCACATCCGGGTCCTTCGAGAAGACAGCCACTTTCGTCCTGTCGCCCGCCTCCCGCGCAAGGGCCTTGATCACCACCGTGCCGTCGTAAATCTCCGGAACTTCCATCTCGAAAAGCTTCTGCACCAGCATGGAGTCGGCGCGCGACACCACCACCTGCGGCCCCCGCGCCGCGCGGTCCACTTGCGTGATGACCGCCCGGATGCGGTCGCCGATCTGGTAGGTCTCGAGACGCGACTGCTCTTTGCGCGGCATGCGCGCCTCCGTCCGTCCAAGATCGACGATGACGTCCGGCCCCTCCACGCGCTTCACCGTGCAATTCACGAGCTCGCCCACGCGCTGGTTGTACTCCGCGTAAACCGTGTCGCGCTCCGCTTCCCGCACCTTCTGAAAGATCACCTGCTTGGCGGCCTGCGCTGCAATCCTGCCCAACACATCCGTAGCCTTGGGAATTCGCACCTCGCCTTCCAAGGCCACCGCCGGATCTATTTTCAGCGCCTGCTCCAAGGATATCTCATGATCGGCGTCCTGAACTTCCGCCACAACTTTCTTGACGGCATGGACCTCAACCTGTCCGGTCACCTTGTTGAAATGCGACTGAAGATCTTCCGCGGACTTGTAATACTTGCGCGTCGCCACCAGGACGGCATCCTCGACAGCCGCCACGATAATCTGCGAGTCTATGCCTTTCTCGCGGCTTAACTGGTCAATGGTCTGGAACAAGAGACTTGTCGTCACCGGAGTCCTTTCAGAGTCGAGAGTCGAAAGTCAAGAGTCGAAAGTTACGTACGTTCTTCTTTCGACTTTCAACTTTCGACTCTTGACTGACTTTTCAGAGTCGAGGGTCGAGAGTTAAAAGTCGAAAGCAAACTGAACCGGCCTTTCGACTTTCAACTTTCGACTCTTGACTACCCTTTCAGAGTCGAGGGTCGAGAGTTAAAAGCCGAAACCAAACTGAACCCGCCTTTCGGCTTTCAACGTTCGACTCTTGCCAGTCGAGAGTCGAGAGTTAAGGACGTTTTTCTTTCGACTTTCGACTTTCGACTGCCGTTCAGATTTCTACCACGAGCCGAGCTTTTTGAATGTTGGAGAGTTCGAGTTCCTTGAGGCCAGCGTCTCCCAAGTCCAGCCGGACACGACCCGCTTCAAAGCCCGCCAGGCGTCCTTCCAGAACCTTCTGGTCGTCCACGGGCTCGCGCACCACTACACGCGCCTTCCGCCCCGCAAAATGCTCAAAATCGCTGGGCTTTACGAGTTGCCTGTCAAGACCCGGGGATGATACTTCCAAGGTGTAGCGGCCCGGAAACGGGTCCTCAACATCCAGCATGGCGCTCAACTGTTCACTCACCAGCTGACAGTCAGCGTGAGAGACTCCTTCCGGCTTGTCGATGTACACTCGCAAGAGGCGCGTTCCCCCGCCGCCCTTGAGTTCGACATCAACCAGCGCCAGCCCCTCGGAAACCGCGACCCGCCGTGCCATCTCCGTGATCTTCTCGAGATCAACCTGCATTGCCCAACCTTTTGCAGTACTCTCCTGTTGCGAATCCTCCGGGGGAACACCCCGACAAGACTCACGACTAACAAAAAAAGTGGGCTTTCGCCCACTGAGTGCGTTCGCCAGGACTAGTATAGCCTTGCCACCTGACAAAATGCAAGGTGATGTCGGAATTCTACCAGCGTCCTAAATGTCTGTTGCCCGGTGTCCTAAGTCGAAGCTGGACTTCGCCTGCAACTCACATCCCCGAAGGCGCGGCACAGCAAAGCCCAGCCCAACGGCCCATAGGCGCTAACTTAAGCCTCCCGCTGCCCGCGAGATTAGTCTGGCGGTCGCAGGCCCGTAGGGCCGAAAGATTGTGGCCCATGGCGCAGCCGTGGGTGAGGCTTGCCCTTTTGATGGATCTTGGAGCCCCGCTAGGGGCGAAAGAGGTTTCCATTTCTTTCGCCCCTCCCGGGGCTCGCTTCTTAACCTGCTTCCTAATCCCATGGCTGCGAACGTGTGAAAAAATCGACGCCTGTCATCCTGAGCGAAGCGAAGGATCCCGGCAGTTTCTTATGGTTCAGCAATTTACGAACAACTGCAGAGATCCTTCGCTCCGCTCAGGATGACACGTTCCGAATTTCTTCACACCTTCTGCGCCATGGGCCACAGTCTACCGCCCGTCGGCTGACGGGCTCTCGTGGTCTTCTACGCCCGAAGCTAACGCCTATGGGACAACGGCCTGGGAAAGGAGGCAGCTCTCCGGATCGAGCCCTGAAGGGGCGACCTACGGAATGCGCAGCTATCACGCCCCGTCAGAGCTTAAGGCCAGAAGTGAAATATCCTCTTACTGCTTCCACCCAGGCCGCTGGCCTGGGCTTTGCTGGGCCGCCCTTTCAGGGCTGGGAGATCTCTATCTACTTCGGGGGGAGGCCGCCCGCCGCGGCGGGCCGTGTGACAGGGTCCGACGGCGCAACCCGGGGCTCAACTTGAGGTACAATCACACCCGTGATTCGCCCCAAGCTCGGACAACATTTTCTCCACGATCGGCGGTTCGGGCAGCGCATTGTTGCGGCCTTGGCGGTCCGGCAGGATGACCTCGTCTGCGAGATCGGCGCCGGTCGTGGCGCGATGACCGAGCTTCTGGCGGCACGAGCCCGGCAGGTCGTGGCCCTTGAAATCGACCCTGGCCTGGTTCAAACGCTGCGGCAAAAGTACGCCAATGGACCGAATATCGAAGTCCTGGAAGCCGATATTCTAAAAACTGACATGCCTAGCCTCTGCCGCCGTTACCAGCGGGAAAGCTGCTACGTTTTTGGGAATTTACCTTACTACATCACTTCACCTATCCTCCACCATCTCCTGGAGCAAGCCGCTTGGATCAAGGGTATGGGATTCGTGGTGCAGCGCGAAGTGGCGGAGCGCCTCACTGCCCTGCCCGGCTCGCGTTCCTACGGTTACTTGACAGTCCTGACGCAACTCGCGACAAAAGCGCGCCTCGAGTTCGTCATTCCGCCGGGCGCCTTTTCGCCTTCTCCCAAAGTCGATTCTTCACTCGTTACCTTCGAGATGACGAGCGACCGCCTTCCGGCCGAGGATCGTAAGGCTTTGCTGGAATTCGTGAAACTCTGCTTCGCGCACAAGCGCAAGAACCTGCTCAACAACCTGCAGCCAGCTTGCGCCCGCCGGCGAGTTGCAGCCGTGCTGGCGGCTCTTCAACTGCCGCCCACCTTTCGGGCAGAACAGTTGACGGTACAGCAGTTCGCAGAACTCCACGCGCGCCTGCGGCGTCCTGAGTCAGAAGTTCGGTGAAGAAGTCAGCCCCCGGCTAGAGCGCAAACGCATAGCCCATCACGTGAGCCGACGAAGCGCTAACCCAAGGTGTGAGGATTTCGAGAGCCGCGGAGCGGCGCTAGAAAGTAGCCCACGGCGTGAGCCGTGGGACGCAAGGCGGCGCTAATATTCACAGCCCGGAGGGGCGACAGAGAAACGTGCGAGAACCTCTGCCGCCCCTCCGGGGCTAGGACAACCCAAGCCGCACCTCGATCCCACGGCTCACGCCGTGGGCTACTTTCTGTCGGCCCTCCGGGCCTACACCATCTCTGCTCGCAGCGCAATTTCGGTGAACAAACGGGGGATGTCCATGAAAACAAGGGGGGGCGAGAATGGGGATCCAGAGCGTCAAAATGCCCCAAAACTAAGCTAGGCCCCTCTCCGGCCCGGCAAAGGGCAAATCTCGAGGGTCTCCTTACGAAACACGCTAAAAACCAGCATTTCTCAAACTGGAGGCTGTAAGGTATCAACTTAACCCTGAGGAGGCCTTATTCTGGCTTGTAGATGGCCTGGAGGGCCATTCTACGTCGCGACGCCGTTCGAAATCAGGGATGTCCTGCGGGCAACCCCGCGACAAATTGTCTCACTACCGCTTCGTACTGTTCCATGTCCAGGTTGAACGCTTCACCGTGGCGCTGCCCGGGCAGAACGATTATGGCTTTGTGCGGACTGACCGAGTGTGAGTAAAGGTCTTGAGCATTCGAGGGCGGCATCCGGCGATCATTCGCGAGCGCCACGAAAAGGATGGGACGGTCGCCGATGCGGGTCACAGCTTTGACCAGGTCAAAATCGGATGGCCAAAAGCCTCCGCGCCAGGCTAGCAGGTAGAGGACTTCGTCGGCGATGGGAAAGCCGGGAAGATGAAAGAACAAGCGCCAGTGGTGCCTCACGGTGTCGCTTAAAGACAGGAATGAGCTGTCGGAGATCACGGCGGCAATGTCGGGAGATTCTGACGCGGCCATCAGGGCCGCCGCCGCGCCCATGGAAATGCCCCACACGATCACGGGGCGGGCCGCGGGGCGTTGCGCGAGCGCATAGTGGACGGCGCCGATCACATCCAAGCGCTCCCGGTATCCCAAGGTCGTCACGTCGCCACCGCTCGAACCCTGGTGGCGAAGATCAAAGAGCAACCCGTCGTAGCCCAGTTGGTGTCCGAAAGTCGCCATGGGCAGCATCTCGATGCGCGTGCGGTTCAGTCCGTGGCAGTATACAATTGTGCCTCGCGCTTCGCCCTGCGCGGGAACATACCAGCCTTTAAGGGGAATGCCATCAGTGGAGCGAAACTCGATCCAGTCGAACTTCATGCCATACGAGATGGGCGTCTTGCCGTCGTTCGGGTCGGGATAGTGGAAGCGGCCTCTGGTTCCGAGGCTCGAAAAGAACCACGGAACAAAAAGAAAAAAGAAACCGGCGACCAGCGCAGCCAGAATGAGAGTCACGTTTCTAATGATGTGCCAGATTCTTCGTCTCGTCACCAGCGAACCTCCTCGAAGTCGGCAGTGGGCAGGCCGGCAGTAGGCAGTCGACTGTCGACAGTCAACGGTAACCAGTGGCAGTCATCCAAAACCGATTCCTCTCCTTGGCAAGGAGGGGTCAGGGGTGGTTGTCGGTCGTTGACGACCCCACCCACCACCCCCTGCCCCTCCTCCCGCAGAGGAGGGGACTCACGTTCCCTGGCGACGGATCTCGCCAGGCCGCAGCCAATTTCTACGAGTGACGAACAACTGCAGAGATCCTTCGCTCCGCTCAGGATGACACGGTTGCCAGTTCCTCAAAAAAACCCGAAGTGATAAAAGCGCCAACGAGGAGAGATCTGCCTTCTGCCTTCTGCCTTCTGCCTTCTGCCTAGTCTATAAAAGTGACCCCTCACCCGTCTCGCTCCGGCTGATGAATACATCGGAGCGCGACACCCTCTCCCCAAGGGAGAGGGCTATCATGCGGGGGCCACTGCCCCTCTGCGGCCTACCCAACTGCCGATCTGCCGACCTGCCCACTGCCACAACTGAATCTGCCTTAAATCCGTTCCGCCACCGGCTGCGGTTCGACGATGTGCGTAAACAGGAGCAGCGCAACCACAGCGGTCATGGCCGCACAGAGCGTTGTCACCGCGGCGTAACCATGCCTCTCAAAGAGAAATCCGCCCAGGACGGCGACGGAGCCGATGCCGGTCTGCGAGAATATATTCCTCAGGGCGATAAAGGCGCCGCGCTGAGTTGAGGGCACGAGCTCCGTGATCAGCGCCGTCAAAGGACCTTGCCGGAATGCGGCCCCTATGCTGGCCAGGGAGAATACAGCCAGCAGCCAGAATCCCCACGAGAATACAGGGATCAACGCCACAGCCAGAGCCAGAATCGCGTTACTGGCAATTGAAACGGAGCGTTTGCCGAAACGATCGGAGACGATGCCGCCCGCCGGCGCGCTGCCCAGCGCCACCACGCCTCCCAGCATGAAAACCCATCCGATCGTCCGGGTGGAGAGGCCAAATGCGGTGTTCAACCACTGGCCTACGTAAGTGAGGAACCCGACCAGTCCTCCGGACACGAGGAACGCAATGCCCAAGGCCGCGGCGGTATCCCGCCGGACGAGAAACGAGCGGAAGGCGCGCCCAGCCACTCGCAGCTTGTGGGAGGAAGGCACGGAACTCAACTTATCCTTCGGCAATCCCAGTGAAAGCGCCCCTACAACCAGAGCCAGAATTGCGAAGAAGAGGAACGAGCGCCGCCAGCCATAGCGGTCTGCTATTTGCGCCGCCAGCGGCACACCCAGGATCGGCGCGGCAAAGTAAGCCGAAGAAATCAGTCCCAGGGCTCGCCCCCGAACGCGGTACTCAAACCAGTCAGCCGCGTACGTGATGGAACACGTGGAAAGCATTCCCGCCCCAAAGCCCGTCAGACCTCGCGCCAGCAACAGCGCATTGAAAGTTCCGGCGCGGGAAGCAACCCAGGAGGACGCCGCAAACAGAAGCACGCCTAAGAACAGGAATCGCCGGCGGCCATAGTGGTCAGAAAGAGTGCCGGAGACAAAAGAGGCCAGCGCCGCCGCCAGGGAGTAAACCGCAACCAGCAGGCCCGCCATTCCGACGCTGACATGCAGCGAGCCCAGCAGCGAAGGGAGAAGAGCGGCGATCATCTGATTGTCAGCCAGACCGAGGAACAGCAGCGCGGTTAAGTCGGCAATGACAAATGAGTCCAAGCGCGCCTCAAAGTTCGCTATTCAAAGTGGTGGAGGTCCATTTTGATGGCCGCCTTGTCGGACATATCCACGACGCCCGCGGCCGCGATGCCGACTGCGACAACAATCGCGTCGCTGATCTCTTGCTTGGTCGCACCCACTTCCAGCGCTTTCTTGATGTGTCCTTCGACACAGCCCTCGCACTTGGCGATCAGGGAGCAGCCGATGGCAATCAGTTCCTTTGTCTTGAGGTCAAGGGCTGTGGGAGTAAAGTAGCTTTCCTTGTAAAACGTCAAATAGATGTTACGAAATCGCGGCTCGATCATACTCATCGATTTCGGGGGTGCGACCACTGTTGGTACGTCATTCGCCATTGCAGAATCCTCACGTGTTGGGGTTTTGGTCAAACTGACTTCTAATGTCCTGAGTCAGAAGTTCGTTGAACGATTCAGCCCGCGGAGCGGGCGGCAGCGAGTAGCCCACGGCGTGAGCCGTGGGTCGGCGGACCGCACCCTCACCCCTGTCCCCTCTCCCGCCGTGCGGGAGAGGGGTGCCGGAGGCGGGGTGAGGGCCGCCTAACCCAGGGCTTACGCCCTGGGCTAGTCTATGCCGCCCCTGACGGGGCTCTAAAGAACCGTCGCGCATAAGAAAGACTTTCGTAACGAACTTCTGACTTATGACACTCTCTTCCGACCACTGGCTTCCCTCAGGTCGCCACCTGCGCCGTCTCGATAGGAGCGGCCTGACCGAAAGTAATCAGCTCCGGAATTTCAATGCGAATAGCGGTCCCTTTTCCGGGCCGGCTCTCAATTCTCATCGAGTAATCCTGGCCGTAAAGCACTTTCAAACGCTCATGGACATTACTGATGCCGATGCCGGACTCAAGGATGCCGGGGCGGCGCTCGTCGGGAATACCCACCCCGTCGTCGGCAACCTCAATCGACAACTGCCCCTTGCCGCGCGCAACACGCAGCGTGATCGTGCCCCCCTCAATTTTGGGCCCGATTCCGTGCCGGATGGCATTTTCAAGCAAGGGCTGAAGGACCATGCTGGGGATCATCACGTCCATCATTCCGGGTTCGATTTCTTTGCGGATCTGCAGTTTGTCCCGGCCAAATCGCACCACCTCGATATCCAGGTAGTCGTCGACGAATTCCAATTCCTGCTTCAACGGCACAAAGTGCATCTGGCTCTTTAAGCGGCGACGCAGGATGTTGGACAGCTTCAACAATACGGAACGCGCCATGTCCGGGTCAAAGCGGATCAGCGAAGACACGGTATTGAGCGTGTTGAAAAGGAAGTGGGGATTGATCTGGCTGATGAGCGCGTCCACGCGAGCCTGAATAAGCGCTTTTTCCTGCTCCACCAGCTTGCGCTCGATGCGCGTGTTGTTCCAGATGCGCACGGGTAGGCCCACACCGATGAGCGTAGCGAACACAATCAATATCCGCACCCAGAGGTGCGGCGAATCCACGTAATAGAGATACTTGCCGTGAGTCATGCGGCCCACCACCATGCGGGCCACCTCGAGCAGGGCGCACACAAAGGAAAAAAGCACCTGCCAGTCGAGCGCCGGGTGCTTGAAGCGCTGCTTGAAGGAGCGGTAAAGGCTCAGGTCAATGAACCCCGAGAACTTCCAGATCTCTTCTTTATCCGGGCAAACCCACCGCGCCGTCCCCGCCGCGACGGCGTAGAACACGGCGAGAGGCGCCGCCCACAACTCGTGTCGAATTAAAACTGCCGGCAGTGAAACCATCATGCCGACCACGAGGCCCGCAATCGTCCCGCCCAGCAACCCCGCGATCGCGGTGATTTCCAGGCTCAGATCCGTGACAGGTAATGGTCCGGTGGGCCCGATCAAGCGCGCCAGTACGCCCAAAGCGAATGGCACGCCGAGAAACGCTGCGAATTCCAGCTTCTCTTTGGGTGACCGCTGCTCGATGAAGATGAGTTGCCGGAATCTCCCGAAGCGCGCAATGAAACCTGCCAGCAGAGAGATCACCGCCAACTTGATCAACAGGGCCACGAGCGTGGCCGCGGGAGAACTGTTATAAGCGTTCATGGGCTCGTCGAGACGCCAGTCGTGCGCGCCATCTTCTCAGGAGGGCAAGCACAAGACCTGCCCCTACGCGCCGCGCGCAGCAGGGGAACCTGTCTCGTGAGTGCAGGCGCCACGCCTGCTACTCCAGGCCGCCACCCACCAAGTGTACCACTTCCAATCGGTCTCCAGATTGGATCAGAGTCGCATCCCAACCGCTTCTGGGTACGATCTCGAGATTCCGCTCCACCGCCACGCGATCGCGGGGCAGGCCCAGCCACTCCAGTAACGCCGCGAGTGTCAGGCCTTCAGGCACCTCGCGAAGCTCACCGTTCAGTTGCACTTTTACCACTTGCGTCTCCAAACGATCGATCGCAGCCCCTGTATAGGCGGCCACCTTCTGCGGCTTCATAGAAAATATGGTAACGACCCTAGCCGTCACGAGGCAAGCGAAAAGGTGGTTTGCCGGTTGAAGCGACGGTAACTCGTAGAGCGGGCGTCTCGCCCGCTGGCGCGCGGGCATTCCTTCGCTTCGCTCAGGACAGGCTCTGCCCGAGCACGGGAGCGGGACGCTCCCGCGCCAGCGGGCGGGACGCCCGCTCTACCCGATTTCCAGCACCCTGTTTAAGCCGGCAGTTGCCCATCTGAACGTCGACGCTACTCAAATTGGAACACTACGAAAAAACTTGACACTTTCGCCTCCCGCTTCGTATAGTGAAGTGTTAAGCAGGGTTCACGACATCCACTGTAAGTGATTGCAATGACAAGCCCTTATTTGCCTTTGCTGATGTATTTTGTGATCGTCGTGGCGGTGGCCGCGGCCATCCTGGGCTTGTCTGCATGGGTGGGCGTCAAGCGGCCTTCCCAAGCGAAACTAAGTCCTTACGAGTGCGGAAGTCCGCCGGTGGGCAACGCCCGGGAGCGCTTTTCCGTGAGCTTCTACCTTGTGGCGATGCTCTTCATCCTCTTCGACGTGGAAGCTGTGTTTCTCTATCCATGGGCGGTTATTTACAAGAGTTTGAAGTGGTTCGGCTTCTTCGAAATGCTCTTGTACATTGCCGTTTTATTGGCAGGGTACGTCTATATCTGGAAGAAGGGCGCCTTGGATTGGAAGCGGTAATGTCAGTTGTCTGCGCCCTGTAGCCTCGCTCGCTCAAAGGCCACGTCATTCCCGCGAAAGCGGGAATCCATTGTGTTCCGGACCAACAATGGACCCCCGCTTTCGCGGGGGCGACGACGCACTTGAATTTCACTCGTTCGGGCGGGTCGATCAACAGTGGCTTCCCGGAACGGCCCCCTCGCTCGATGATCCCGGGCGCCGCATCTTGACCGTCTGATAACAGTTCAACCACTCGTCATGCCTTCAGACCTCGAATCAAACCTCACGCTCAAGAAGCTTAGAGAATTTGCAGCCCAGGAGCTTGCAGAGGCGCGGGAGTTTCGCGGCGAGTTGACGATCTACGTCCAGCCCGGGGCGCTGATCCGCGTCTGCGAGTTCTTGCGAGACGAACCAAGCCTCTCCTATAAATTCCTTGCCGACGTGACGGCATTAGACCTCTACCCCAACGAACCACGATTTGAGCTTGTGTATCATCTTCTCTCACTGAAGACGGCTGAGCGACTTCGACTCAAGGTACGCACCGGCGGAGACGATCCGCGTGTGGACTCCTTGGTTCCTGTGTATCCGTCCGCCAACGCCTTCGAGCGCGAAGTTTTCGATCTCTTTGGGATACAATTTACGGGGCATCCTTACTTGCGGCGAATCTTGATGCCCGAAGATTGGGAAGGCTACCCGCTGCGCAAAGACTATCCTGTTGAGGGATATCGCTAGATGCCGATCACGCTCGAGAAAATTCCGGGCCAGGAAGAGCGGGTCATCCTGAGTATGGGGCCGCAGCACCCCTCGACGCACGGCGTCCTGCGCCTGGTGCTCGAACTCGACGGCGAGACGGTGGTTCGCGCCCTCTATGACATCGGCTACCTGCATACGGGCTTCGAGAAATCCTTCGAGGACAAGACCTACTCACAGGGCATCACGCTGACCGACCGCATGGATTACCTCGCGCCACTCTCCAATAACCTGGGGTTTTGCCTCGCGGTCGAGAAGTTGTTGGACATCCAGGCGCCTCCGCGCGCACAGTGGATCCGAGTGCTCTTGACGGAACTCACGCGTATTCAGAGCCACTTGGTTTGGCTGGGAACTCATGCGATCGACCTGGGCGCCATGTCGGTCATGCTCTATTGCTTCCGGGAACGCGAAGCGATCCTGCACATTTTCGAACAGGTTTCCGGCCAGCGCATGATGACCAGCTATTTTCGCGTCGGCGGCCTGGCGCTCGAACCCCCCTTGGGCTGGCTCAAGCAAGTGGAGAGGTTCGTGAAGACATTCCCCGCGCACCTCGAGGAATACGAAGGTCTGCTGAGCAAGAATCCGATTTGGCTGAAGCGCACCGTCGGCATTGGCAAGCTCACCGGCGATGAGGCCATCGCCTGGGGACTCTCCGGCCCGTCGTTGCGCGGCTCGGGAGTGGATTACGACATTCGCAAGAAAGAGCCGTACTCGAGCTACGACAAGTTCGACTTCACGGTTCCCACGCGGCCCGAGGGCGATGTCTACGCGCGCTACCTGGTGCGACTGGAAGAGATGCGCCAGTCGCTCCGCATTGTGCAACAAGCCATGGAGGGCATCCCGGAAGGACCCATAAAAGCGAATGCGCCCCACATCGTGCTGCCCGACCGCGAAAGCATGAAGACTTCGATCGAGGCGCTGATTTATCACTTCAAAATCGTGACGGAAGGATTTCATCCGCCCATCGGCGAAGTCTATCAGGCCGTCGAATCGCCGCGCGGAGAATTGGGCTTTTATATGGTCAGCGACGGCTCGCCCAAGCCATTCCGTTGCCACGTGCGCGGGCCCTCTTTCGCCAATTTGCAGGCCTTGCCGAAAATGATCGAGGGGCGCTTGATTGCCGATGTCGTCGCCTGTATCGGCAGCATCGATATTATACTGGGCGAAGTGGATCGGTAGGGCAGTGACGAGTGACAAGTGACGAGCAAAAAGACAGGAGTCAGAAGTCAGGAGTCAGGAGTCAGAATGGATCTGGCCTCCAGTGTCCTGGCCCGCATAACTTTTGACAATCCCCTCGCCCCCTTGGGGGAGAGGGTGGCGAGCGTAGCGAGTCGGGTGAGGGGGTCGGCAGTCTCAAGAATTATGCGGGACACCACACTCGTTTCTAATTTCTAGTTTCTGATTTCTGATTTTTACCGCGATGCTTTCCGACGCGTTGCTAGCTCAATTCGATAAGCTGATCGCGCGCTACCCGCTGAAGCGCTCGGCGATCGTCCCGTGCCTGCTTTACGCTCAGGACGAAATCGGGCACATCAGCGACGAGGTTATCGAAGAAGTCGCGCGCCGGGTTGAGGTGCGGCCCATCGAGGTGATCGAGAACATCGGTTACTACTCGATGCTGCATCGGAACCCGATGGGCAAATACAACATTCAAGTTTGTACAAACGTGTCGTGCATGGTCAAAGGCGGCGAGGACATCCTCGGGCACTGCAGGAAGCGGCTGGGAATCGAGCACAAAGAGACCACGCCCGACGGAGTGTTTTCTTTGGAAGAAGTCGAATGCCTCGGCGCGTGTTGCGGCGCCCCGGCCATGCAAGTCAATTACGACTTCTACGAAGACCTCACGCCCGAGAAGATCGACGCGCTCCTGGAGAGGCTGAGAAGGCAGTAGGCAGTAGGCAGTAGGCAGTAGGCAGATGGGCAGGTCGGCAAATACGTAATTGACCCAGAACAGTAGCCCTCTCCCCCTTGGGGGAGAGGGTGGCCCGCGACGGCGCTTTCATCAGCCGGCGCGGGTCGGGTGAGGGGGTCAGTCGACGGAAGAGGGAACCGAAAAAAGGAAAGGACAATTTCAAATGGCAAATGGCAAATGGCAAAATTCAAATGGGCTTCGCCCCTTCGGCGGTTGGCCTTTTCAATTTGCCATTTGCCGTTTGCCATTTGCCATTTGAAATTCTTTTCAGCGGTTCCCGGTTCTTCGAGAAACGGATGTCTGACTACCAAAACTACTTCAAAGGCTCGCCGCTCGAGGTGAAAGTCCTCACCCGGCGCGTTGGTCTGCCCAACTCGACCTCCATCGACGTCTACCTTGAGCACGACGGCTACAAGGCCGTAAAAAAAGCCTTCGAAATGGGCCCCGACGCCGTCATCAACGAGATGAAGAACTCCGGCCTGCGGGGGCGCGGCGGCGCCGGCTTCAACACCGGCATGAAGTGGAGCTTTGTTCCCAAGCAATCCGTCCGGCCCAAGTATGTGGTCTGCAATGCCGACGAGAGCGAGCCGGGAACCTGCAAGGACCGGCCGCTGATCGAGTGCGATCCTCACCAATTGCTGGAGGGTACCATCATCGCCGGGTTCGCGATCGGATCGCACCAAGGCTTTATCTACACCCGCGGCGAATACCGCTATTTGATCGATATCCTGGATCGCGCTCTCGAGGAGGCCTACGCGCGCGGCTATCTCGGAAAGAACATTCTGGGCTCGGGATTCGATTTCGAACTCTCGACTCACACCGGCGCGGGCGCCTACGAGTGCGGCGAAGAAACCGCGCTCCTGAATTCTCTCGAGGGACTGCGCGGCTACCCGCGCATCAAGCCTCCCTTCCCTGCTATTGTGGGGCTTTACGAAGGTCCTACGATCATTAATAATGTCGAGACACTAGCTAACGTTTCGCATATTATCCTTAATGGCGCGGAGTGGTATGCCAAGCTGGGGACGCCCAAGAACGGCGGCACTCGCCTCTTCTGCCTGAGCGGGCACATTGCGCGGCCGGGTGTTTACGAACTCGCCATGGGATTTCCTTTGCGCCGCATGATCGAAGAGGTGGGCGGCGGCGTGCCGGGCGGAAAGAAGTTGAAAGCGGTGATCCCCGGCGGATCGTCCTGTCCGGTGCTGACGGCGAATGAAATTGATGTCGCGATGGACTTCGATTCGGTGGCCAAGATCGGCTCCATGCTGGGTTCCGGCGGGGTCGTCATCCTCGACGAAGATACTTGCATGGTCAAACTCGCGCATCGCATCATGAAGTTCTACGCGCACGAATCCTGCGGATGGTGCATTCCCTGCCGTGAAGGAACCGCGTGGCTGAAGTCGCTGCTCGGCCGATTCCATTCCGGCGGCGGAAATGAGGAAGATGTCGATACAGCCATGGACGTTTCCATGAATATGCTGGGAAAAACCCTCTGCCCGCTGGGAGACGCGGCGGCCATGCCGACCATCAGCATCCTCAAGAAGTTCCGCTCTGAGTTCGAAGAGCATTTGAAGTTGGGCTATTGCCCGTACGAAAAGAAAGCGTTGGCGGTAGCGTGAATAACCCTGAACGGGCACGCCATGGCGTGTCCCTCGAGTTTCTGCATTCCTGGGAGCGCGGGCTTCGAGCCCGCATCTCGCATCTGGCCAAGCGGGCTGGAAGCCCGCGCTCCCAGGCTTTCCGGGCATGAGATGGCGTGCCCCTACGTCGGGCAAAGAAGGTTATGAGGGCAGCGTGAAAGACGACCAGCCAAAACCGGGCTTTGAATTGCTGGATCAACCTGCGAAGCCGGAGACCCGCGGCGCGGCAAACCCCTACGTGCGCAGCGCCGCATTGACGCCGGGTCCCTCCGCCAAAAAAGGCGCCCCGCCTGAACCGGTGAAGCTCACGATTGACGGCAAGCCGGTAGCCGTGCCGCCCGGCACCGTGTTGATTGAAGCCGCCAAACAGGTTGGCATCGAAATACCCTCTTATTGCTACTATCCGGGCCTGAGCCTGCAAGGCGCTTGCCGCATGTGCCTGGTGGCCATCGAGCGCATGCCCAAACTGCAAACCGCCTGCACCACGGTGGTGGCGAACGGAATGGTGGTCCGCACCGAAACCGAGGAAGTGAAGAACGCCCGCAAGGCGATGCTCGAGTTTCTGCTCACCAATCATCCCCTGGATTGCCCCGTGTGCGACAAGGGCGGTGAATGCGAACTTCAGGATGCCGTCTTCCGTTACGGCGCGGCGGACACCCGCTTCATGGAGCCCAAGCTTCATCACGAGGAGCGGAAGTTTTCGAGCCTTGTCTATTACGACTGGCCGCGCTGCATCCTCTGCTACCGCTGCATTCGCGTCTGCGACGAAGGCCTGGACGTGAACGCTTACGGGATCGGCTTCCGTGGCGCGCATAGCGAGATCATCCCGAACCGCGGTGAGACGCTCGAGTGCGAAGAGTGCGGGATGTGCATTGACATTTGCCCGGTGGGCGCGCTCACCAGCGGCACTTATCGCTATCTCACCCGCCCCTGGGAATTGACCTACACCGGCACCATCTGCAACCACTGCGGCGACGGCTGTAAGACCACGCTCTCTATTAGTAACAATCGTATTATCCGCGCCAATAACCGCGACCACTCAGGGTTCAATGGCGAGTTTCTCTGCGTCAAGGGGCGATTCGGATGGGATTTCGTCAACAACGATAAGCGCCTGACCGCACCCTTGATCCGCCGCAACGGCAAGCAGGAGTCCGGCACCTGGGATGAAGCTCTTGGCCTCGCCGTGGAGCGCCTCAAGGCAGTTTTGGCTCAGAATGGTCCTGATTCGCTCGCGGTTATAGGCTCTAATCGTATTACTAACGAAGAGAGCTACCTCTTAGGGCGCTTCACTCGAACCGTCCTGGGCTCGAACAACTTGGACCACCATCGCACCGCGGATTACTCCTCGCTCGTGCGCGCCTTGACCGAGGCGCAGGCCGGCGACCGCCATGCGGCCATGGAAGACATTCCGCAAGCCTCGAGCATTCTGTTGGTCGGAAACGACCCGACCCAGCAACATCCTCTCTTGGCCTACCAGATTCGCCAGGCTGTGCAGCGGCACGGGGCGAAGCTGAACGTGATCAACCACCAGGAAATCAAGCTGCATCGCCAGGCAAGTTTCTACGTTTCTGTCGCACCCGGCGGAGAGGCGGAAGCGATTCGCACTCTGGCAGGAAATGAGACACCTTCAGCCGAGCACCCCGTTGCGGCGGACGCTCTTAATGCGTTGCACGAAAAGCTTCGCATGGAAACCGACACGATCATCATTTTCGGCGATGAAATCCAGGGTTCAGCGATTGACGATCTCGTGAAGTGGGGGCTATCGCTTCCCGGCAAAACACGGTTCATCGCTCTCGGCGACTACGCCAATTCGCGCGGCGCGGCGGACATGGGAGTTCTTCCCGGAACGCTTCCGGGGTACTCGCCGGTCACGGATGAAGCGGCGCGCGCCCGCTTCGAATCCGCTTGGGCCGCAAAGATTCCCACCAGGCCCGGACGCCATGCGCGCCAAATCATCGCGGGAATCGAGTCGGGTGAAATTAAAGCCTTACTCGTTTTCGGATCGAACCCTGTCAAGACATTCGGCATTTCGAAAGAGGCTCTCGGCAAGCTGGCGTTCCTGATGGTCGCCGAAATCTTCCCTACCGAAACCACGGAGTTGGCGGACGTGGTGCTGCCCGCCACGAGCTTCGCCGAGAAAGCCGGCACCGTCACCAACACTTGCGGCCAGGTGCAGGCGCTTAAGAAAACGATGCGCAAAGCGGGCACGCGCAGCGATCTTGAAATCCTGTTGGCTCTCGCCCGCCTGCTCGGTCATGCATGGAATTATCGAACCGCTGATGACGTGACGCGGGAGATCATCGCCAAGGTGCCCGGCTACGCTTTGCCGCTTCCCAGCCTGCTGGTGGGCCGCGCGATTGCGACGCGTCCGGAGGGAACGGCGGATGAACCGGTGGACTCGAGCCTGGTTTTTTCTTCGCGCGACACGTTGTTTACGTCCGGGACCTTGAGCCGCTACAGTTGGGCGCTCAATTCCGTGGACGAAGCCAGGAAACCCTATGGCCACATTTTCTGACACAGGGTTACTGCTCCTCATCACCCTGATAAAAATCGCGGTGGTCGTCTTTGTAATGCTGACGTCGATCGCCTATCTGACGTGGCTCGAGCGCAAGGTTGTGGCCCACATCCAGTCGCGCTGGGGGCCTTACCTTGTGGGGTATTCCGGCCTTATGCAGCCGCTGGCGGACGGACTCAAGTTCATTCTGAAAGAAGATATCGTGCCCCTCGAGGTCGACACGATTGTTTATTGGCTCGCACCGTTTCTCGCACTTACTTTGGCCTTCCTCTCCATCGCCGTCATTCCGTTCGGGGAAGGCTTTACCATCCACGGCCACATTATTCTTTTTCAGATTACGGATCTGAACGTTGGCCTGCTCTTTGTCTTCGCCGTCACCTCGCTGGGGGTTTACAGCGTCGCGTTGGCCGGCTGGTCATCCAACAGCAAATACCCGCTGCTGGGCGGGCTTCGCTCCTCAGCACAAATGATCAGTTATGAGCTGTCGCTCGGCTTGGCCGTGGTGGGCGTGTTGATGATCGCAGGAACGTTGAGCCTGCGGGGCATTGTCGAGAACCAAAGCGGATTCTGGCACATCCACGGAGTGAACACCTACCTGCCCCATTGGAACATCTTTGTGCAGCCGGTGGGATTCCTCGTCTACTTCACCGCCGCCATTGCCGATACCAACCGCGTGCCCTTCGATCTGCCGGAAGGCGAAAGCGAGCTGGTGGGCGGCTATCATACCGAATACAGTAGTATGAAGTTTGCCATGTTTTTCATGTCGGAATATGCCAACATGATTACGGTCTCATGTCTCGCCACGATACTTTTCTTTGGCGGCTGGCATGGCCCCGTTTTCGGTCCTTACGTGGTGCGCGTTCTGCTTCCGGTTTTTTGGTTCTGTCTTAAGCTCTTTTGCTTTCTCTTTTTCTACATCTGGATGCGGGGGACTTTGCCCCGCTTTCGATACGATCAGCTCATGGCATTCGGCTGGAAATTCCTGCTGCCGCTGGGAATGCTGAATGTCCTGGCGACCAGTTTTGTGGTGGCGTGGTTGAATGCATAACGCGCGGAAGGGCGAGGCTTCAGAGGTGGTGTAGGTACCGACTTATGCTTCTCATTCCGAGGAACCTCAGGCGACGAGGAATCTCGTCCCGCTTTGAAAAGATGTAGGGGTAGGGCTTGCCCTACCCGGTTCGTTAGGGGACGGCAAGCCGTCCCCCTACGAGCGGTGGAGGGGGGGTGCGTGGCGAGAAATCCGGGTTAGTTCGCTGGATTCCATCATGGCTGTACTTTTTTACATCTTCGCAGCGGTCACTGTGATTGCCGCGCTCAGCGTGGTCGCGCAACGCATGCCGGTTCACAGCGCCTTGTCGCTGATCGTGGTGCTCTGTTCCCTGGCGGTCGTTTATCTCCTGCTGGGCGCGGAGTTCATCGCCGTGATTCAGGTGATTGTCTACGCGGGCGCCATAATGGTGTTGTTCGTCTTTGTGATCATGCTTCTGAACGCAGGCCGGGAAACGCCCAGCCGCCGCAGTCGAATCGCAGCCTGGCTCGGCGCACCGCTGGTGGCGGCTCTCCTGCTGGAGGTCTTGCTTGCCATCTGGAAGCAATATCCCGCGGGAGCCTTGCATCCTGCCGCGGCGATGGACGCCGGCCCCGCGGCAATCGGCCATCTCCTGTTCAGAAACTATGTATTGCCGTTCGAGGTTACGTCAATCTTGATCCTGGTGGCGATTCTGGGCGCCGTGGTTCTGGCGAAGAAGGAGCTTTGAGGCTTGGCGATGGTTCCGCTTTCACATGTACTGGCCCTTAGCGTCATTATATTTGTGATTGGCGCCGCAGGCTTTGTGTTTCGGAAGAACATCATCACGGTTTTTATGTGCATCGAGCTGATGCTCAACGCGGTCAACCTGGCCTTCATCGGGTTTTCACGTTATCTCGGAAACCTGGACGGCCAGTTGTTTGCCTTCTTCGTGATCGTGGTGGCGGCCGCCGAGGCCGCGGTTGGCCTGGCTATCATCATTGCGCTCCACCGGAATCGCGATTCGCTTAACATCGAGGACCTCGATTCAATGAAGTTGTAGGGCAGGTGTCAGGTGTCAGGTGTCGGGTGTCAGGTGTTAGTCGGCAGGCTGCGGGGAAACCCGTGAACATTGTCATTCTGAGCGCAGCGGAGAATCTCGGCAGTTGCAGTTTCAAGGAACTGCGGAGATCCTTCGTCGTTCGTCGGCTGACGGACTCCTCAGGATGACAGTCAACCGCGTTTTTCGCAGGCTACCAGGTCATCACGCTGAACGCGTAGTCTTGTTATGGAAACTTTTCTCATCTTGATGCTGCTCCCGCCCTTGTTGGGGATGGCATTGAACGGGATATTCGGCCGGCGTTTTTCGCAGGCGATCGTGTCCGTGATCGGCTGCGGCGCCGCCGGGCTCTCCATGGTCTTTGCGCTGCTGAATGCGTGGATCTACACAACCTCCTCCGCCCAACCTGCGCCTTTCATACACAGTTACTTTACCTGGATCGAATGCGGAAACCTGCGCGCTGATTACGCCCTTTTCTACGATCGCCTCACCCTCGTCATGACCGTGACCGTAACGGTGGTCGCCTTCCTGATCCACCTCTACTCGAGAGGCTACATGGAGCACGAGGGCGGCTACTACCGGTTCTTCACCTACTTGAATCTCTTCCTCTTCATGATGTTGACTCTGGTCACGGCGGCCAATTACCCGCTGATGTTTGTGGGTTGGGAGGGTGTGGGCCTCTGCTCCTACCTGCTCATTGGCTTCTATTTCCGCAAGCAGACGGCTTCTGACGCCGGGAAGAAGGCGTTCATCGTCACGCGCATCGGCGACGCAGGATTCACCGTGGGTGTGGCGCTGCTCTTCTGGACATTTGGCTCTCTGAATTTCCAATCGGCGTTCCATAGCATCGCGGCGCTTCAGGCCGGCGAACAACAAAACGTCTTGACCGCCATCGGCATTCTCCTCTTCCTGGGCGCGGTCGGGAAATCGGCCCAGATTCCCCTGTACGTCTGGCTGCCCGACGCCATGGAAGGACCCACGCCGGTCAGCGCCTTGATTCATGCCGCTACCATGGTCACGGCGGGCGTTTATCTCGTGGCCCGGTCGAACCCCATCTATTCACACGCGCCGCTGGCTCTTGAAATCGTTGCCGTCATTGGTTGTGTTACGGCGTTCTTTGCGGCGACGATTGCCGTCACTCAAAACGATCTGAAGCGCATGCTCGCCTATTCCACCATCAGCCAGCTTGGATACATGTTCATCGGCTGTGGAGTGGGCGTCTTCGCGGCCGGAATTTTCCACCTGATGACGCACGCCTGCTTCAAGTCGCTGCTGTTTCTTGCCGCCGGAAGCGTGATGCACGGTTTGGACGGCGAACTCGACATGCGCAAGATGGGCGGCTTGCGTCACAAGATGAAAACCACGTTCATCACCTTCTTCGTTGCCACCCTCGCCATCAGCGGCGTGCCCGGGTTATCGGGGTTTTTCAGTAAGGATGAGATTCTCGCCGCTGCGTACGAGGGTCCGCTGGCGCGGCATTGGATTTACTGGCTTGGCGCGATCACGGCCGGCCTGACGGCCTTTTACATGTTCCGCGCACTCTTCCTGACCTTTTTCGGAAAGTCGCGCCTCTCGCCCGAAGCCGAACACCACGTGCATGAGAGCGGTTCGAAGATGACGACCCCGCTGCTCATATTGGCGCTCTTCTCGATCGTGGCGGGCGACGTGAGTTGGCCCAAGGCCTTTGGAGGAAGCGAGGCGTTTGACCGCTTCCTCGATCCGGTGTTCAAGTCTTCGAGCGATTTCCTGCGCGCCTCCGGGCACGAGTCCGGAGGTCAGGGATTCACCAGCGGCACTTTGATGATCTTCGCGCTCTCGTTTGCAGGCGTCGCCATCCTGGCGGCCTGGTGGCTTTACCTGAAGAACACGTCGCTGCCCCACCGCGTTGCGGAGCGATTCAACGGCATCTATCAACTCCTGATTCACAAGTACTACGTGGATGAACTCTACAACTGGCTGGTGGTCCGGCCGCTCAGGGTGGGCTCGGAAAAGATTCTCTGGCAGCGCGTCGACGCAGGGCTTATTGACGGACTTGGCGTTAACGGAACTGGGGAGAGAGTGGCCGGCGTGGGAGGCCTGCTGCGTCGCATTCAATCCGGCAACATCCGCAGCTATGCGACGTGGGTCATGTTGGGCGCCACGGCGTGGCTGGCTTACGCGCTCTGGCCAAGGTGAGGGCAGGTGTCAGGTTTCGGGTGCCAGGGGATGCTCGAACGAACGCGCTCAGGAGAGTGGACAAGCGTCTTGAAGAGACTGCCCTCTCCCCAGGGGAGAGGGTGTCGCGCTGCCGGCGTTTTCATCAGCCGGAGCGCGACGGGTGAGGGGTCACGTCCACGAAATGCAGAACGTAGCGAACTTATTCTATGCATTGGCTAGCTGATCATCTTCTCACGATCGCGATTCTGCTCCCGCTGGCGGGAGCGGTCGCCATCGGATTCCTGGGCGCGGAGCGCGACAAACCGATCCGCTGGGTGGCGCTCGCCTCATCACTGCTCACGTTTCTGGTCACCGTGGTTGTTTATGCCGGCTTGCGTGCTGACGCTCCGGGCATGCAATTCGTTGAGATCCATCCCTGGATCGCCTCGCCGCCAATTGACTATCACCTCGGCGTAGATGGCCTAAGCGCGCTGCTCATCCTGCTGACGGGATTCCTGATGCCGCTTTCCGTGCTTGTTTCCTGGACGGGCATTACGAAGCGCGTGAAGGAATTCTTCATCTTCCTGCTGGCGCTCGAGACGGGCATGATCGGCGTCTTTGCTTCGCTCGACCTAGTGCTGTTCTTCGTCTTTTGGGAAGTGATGCTGATCCCCATGTACTTCCTGATTGGCATCTGGGGTCACGAGCGGCGGATTTATGCGGCAGTGAAGTTTATTCTTTACACGATGGTCGGCTCGGCGCTTATGCTGGCCGGCATTATCTATCTTTATAGCGTCACCGGAACCTTCGACTTGGTCCGGATCGTCGCCACATTCACCAACAGTTCTGCCTTGTCTCCCTCGACTGAGCGCTGGCTGTTTCTGGCATTTTTTATCGCCTTCGCCATCAAAGTCCCGTTGTTCCCTTTTCATACCTGGCTGCCCGACGCTCACGTTGAGGCGCCCACGGCGGGCTCCGTGATCCTGGCCGGGGTGCTGCTGAAGATGGGCACCTACGGCATGCTGCGCTTCTGCCTGCCACTGTTTCCGCGCGCCTCGCGGGAGTTTGCGCCGCTCATCATAGCCCTGGCGATTATCGGCATCATTTACGGCGCGCTCGTGGCGATGGTGCAGCCCGACTTGAAGAAGCTGGTGGCGTATTCTTCGGTGGCGCATCTTGGCTTCTGCGTGCTGGGGATTTTCGTGCTCAACACGCAAGGAATGGAAGGGGCCATCTACCAGATGTTCAGCCATGGTGTTTCGACCGGCGGTCTGTTCATGCTCGTCGGCCTGCTCTACGAGCGCCGTCATACGCGGCTCATCCGCGAATTTGGCGGGCTCGCCACTTCCCTGCCCGTCTACAGCACTTTGTTCCTGATCGTCACCCTTGCGTCCCTCGGCCTGCCCATGCTGAATGGATTCGTGGGTGAGTTTCTGATCATCGTCGGGTCCTTCCGCGAGCGGGCCCTCTACGCCGCGCTGGCCGCCGTGGGCGTAGTGCTGGCTGCCGTCTACTTGCTCTGGATGTATCAACGAGTTTTCTTAGGCGAGATTACGAATGACAAGAATAAGAGTCTTCCGGATTGCAGCGCTCTCGAGAAATTCATCCTCGTCACGGTGGTGATTGTAATTCTCGCTATGGGAATTTATCCCCAGCCTTTCCTGCGCCGCATGGATCATAGCGTGGACGCCGTCATGTCGCGAGTGCGAGGAGCAGGGATTAGCGAACAGGGATTAGGGATTAGAGAAAAGGGATTAGGGATTAGGGATCAGGGATTAGCGAGTAGGAAACTGGGAACCGTGAACACGGAGATCAACCTCAACTCCCGAGTCGCGACTCACAGTTCCCGGGCCCCTAATCCCTATCGCCTGTTCCCTAATCCCTATTCGGGGGGTGGCAGATGACCACCTTCCAGGCCGTCGACACGATGCGAATCCTCCCGGAGCTTATTCTGTGCGGATTCGGAATTCTGGTGATGGTCCTCGAACCATTCGTCGCGCCCCGAAGGAGGTCCTTGCTCGGCTGGCTTTCCCTGGCCGGAATTCTCACAGCGGCAGGCGGCACGTGGTGGACTTCCAACAATCCCGGACTGGCCTTCGGCAAGGCGATCGCCGCGGACCAGTTCAGTTTTTATTTTTTCTATCTGTTCCTGCTGGTCGCCGCGCTGACTGTGCTCGGGTCCATCAACTACCTCGAGCGTGACGGCCTGCAACACGGCGAGTTCTACGCGCTGCTCCTTATGGGGACGGCAGGGATGTGCTTCATGGCGGCATCCACCGACCTCATCATGGTGTTTATCGGGCTCGAGATTTCGTCCATCTCCACGTACATCCTGGTGGGCTTCCGGCGAAGAGACACGCTTTCGAACGAGGCGTCGTTTAAATACTTCCTGCTGGGATCGTTCGCCACGGCCTTCTTCCTTTACGGTATTGCCTTCGTTTACGGACTGACCGGCACCACGAACCTCATCGAGCTGAGCGGGCGCCTTCCGCATCCCGAGCAGTGGACCACTCTCGCGCGCGTGGCGCTGGTTTTGATGTTCGTCGGCCTCGCGTTCAAACTTTCCACCGTTCCGTTTCAAATCTGGACGCCGGATGTGTACCAGGGCGCGCCGGCGCCCGTGACGGCATTCCTCTCCGTCGGCCCTAAAGCGGCCGCCTTTGCCGTTCTTCTGAGGGTCTTCTTGGGTGGGCTAGTCTCGGGGTCTTCGACCAGCTTCTGGGTCATCTGGGTCTCAGCGATCCTGACCATGAGCCTGGGTAATCTCGCGGCAATCTGGCAGACCAACGTCAAGAGATTACTTGCTTATTCCTCCATTGCTCACGCCGGATACGTTCTGGTCGGAGTAGCGGCGGGAAGCAAAGAAGGCACCTCCGCGGTGCTCTTTTACCTCACGGCCTATGCTCTGATGAATGTGGGCGCATTTGTGTTGATTGCGCACCTGGCGGGGAACGGCGAACTCTCGACGCAAATTGAAGACTATACAGGCCTGGCCTACGTGCGGCCGGGGACCGCCGCTTGCCTGACGGTCTTCCTGCTCTCGCTCGCGGGAATCCCCACCACCGCAGGCTTTTTCGGAAAATTCTTCCTTTTCCGCGCCGCCATTCACTCCCACCTGATCGGCCTTACCATCGTCGCCCTGCTCAACAGCGTCGTCTCGGTGTATTTCTACCTTCACCTCGTCGTCGCCATGTATATGCGCGAAGGCGCTACGAAGGCCTCCCGCACTTCGCTGCCGACGGCGCTGCGCGCGGCCCTGGCTGTAAGTTTGATCGGGATCTTCTACCTGGGCCTCTTCCCCAACCTGTTTCTTGGCTTTTCGAATAGCGCCGGGTTGCCGCTTCCGTAAACTCAATCTCGAACTTGCGAGGGCCGCGGCTATCCGATTGCCATCGCTGGAAGACCAAGGCCTCAAGGTTGAGCGGGCGTCGAAGTGGGGTAGAATGTGATTATGACTTTCGGCAAATCTCCAGCGGTGGGAGAACCTGTAGGGGACTTCGAGTTGCCGGATTCGACGGCCACCCCGCGACGACTGTCTTCATTAGTGACGAAGGGCCCCGTCGTGCTCATCTTCTATCGCGGCTCCTGGTGACCTTTCTGCCTCCGCCAGTTGGCGGATTTCCGCGATCATTATGAAGAAATCCGCGCGGCCGGCGCGACCCTTGTCGCTATTTCGGTGGACGCACCACAAGTATCCGAAGCTTTGCGTCGCCAAATGAACTTGCCGTTCGCCATCTTGTGCGACACGGGAAGACAAGTCGTTAAAGCCTGGGATGTCTACAACGCACACGAGAAGGGAGGGATCGCGAAACCCGCCGCCTTTATCATCGGCAGCGACCTTACCGCGCACTTCGTATCGTTGGACAGCGTCGCCGTGCGCGTGCCTGCGTCTGAGATCGTTCGCATTCTCCGGGATCTCCGGACAGCGGCCCCGCCTCGCCGCCGAGTCTACATTCCAACGCCCGCCAATTTCGTTCACGGTCTAGTCAACTTTTTTAGATTTCTGCCTCTCTCTCGCCGACGGTAGGCCGGGTTGCGTCTCGATTTCGGGCTTTCGACTTCCGGCTTCTTGGACAAGGTCCCGAATTGAACCCGAATTCCGAAGTTGAATTTGGCACTCCCGGGCCAACTCTTTGAATCTGAATTGCCTGCCCTGATAACCTCGAGAACTGAACGGGAGTTTGAATTCTTCCGAAGTAACCCCTCACCCGTCCCGCACCGGCTGATGACTACGCCGGCTGCGGGACACCCTCTCCCCAAGGGAGAGGGCCGTCAACGTTGATTGATTTCTGCCCTCTCCCTTGGGGAGAGGGTGGCGAGA
>Ga0187852_1001142_pt1 | contig 26188 bp, 26 predicted proteins | sample June2016WEW_6_40_FD_134511 | JGI IMG/M metagenome (GOLD analysis project Ga0187852, IMG submission 134511) | Peatland microbial communities from SPRUCE experiment site at the Marcell Experimental Forest, Minnesota, USA - June2016WEW_6_40 | ecosystem: Environmental > Terrestrial > Soil > Wetlands...
GCCGAGCGACTCGACTTGTTCTTTCGTCGCCGGGCGCACGTCGGTGGCGGTGACGACGGCGCCGAGGCGGCGCGCGGTGGCGATCGCCTGCAGGCCGGCGACGCCGACGCCCATGATGAACGCTTTGGCGGCGGGAACGGTGCCCGCCGGCGTCATCATCATCGGCAGCACGCGGCCGTACTCGGACGCCGCGTCGATCACGGCGCGATAGCCCGCGAGATTGGCCTGACTGGAAAGGACGTCCATCGACTGCGCGCGCGTGATGCGCGGCATCAGCTCCATCGCGAAGGCGGCGACGCCCGCCTGGGCCATCGCCTCGATCGCGTCCTGATGGCCGTAAGGGTCCATCGAAGCGACGACGAGCGCGCCGCGCTTGATCTGGGCGAGTTCGACGCCGCTCGGGCGGCGCACTTTCAGGATGATGTCGGCGCCGAACGCCTCGGCCGCCGAAACGAGCCGCGCGCCGGCCGCCGCGTAGTCCGCGTCGGGAATTCCCGCGCCCTGTCCGGCGCCGCGCTCGATCGCCACCTCGGCGCCGAGGCCGATGAATTTCTTCACCGTTTCCGCGCTCGCCGCGACGCGCGTCTCGTGCGGATCGGTTTCCGCGACGACCCCAATCAACATGATGCCATCCCCAGACGCTTTGCGATCGCCCCGACCCCGACGCGAACTCGACCGATTCCGCTATAGAACGACGCAGGCGAGCCCGAGCAGCAAGACGACTGGCGCCACGACGCGCCAGCCCATACCGGTCAGCGCGCCGACGGTCGCCGCCACGAGCGTCAGGACCAGGCCGACGAGCGCAACGAACCCGTGTCCCTCGAGCCCCCACAGCACGAGCATCAACAGGACGCACACTAATACGGAGACCGTGGTTTCCGTCAATGCGACGAAAGCGGCATAGGTCGACTCGTGCTCCGCCATGTCCATCGGATCGTCCGCCGTCGCCGCGCCGTGATTGTTCGACATGTCCGCTCCGCTCCCCGCCGGTGAAAATGCAACGGCGCCCATCTAGCGCATCGGCCGTCGGGTCGCAACGGAGGATTGCTGGGTGCGGCGATCTGCCCAAGACGGCGCCCCGATCCTGGGTCGCCGATCGGCGTGAGGCTCAGAATCTGGCGGCGGATTCGACGGCGCGCTCGACCGCCTTCTCGCGCCCTTCGAGCGATTCGTATTTCAGCAATTCCGCCTGCGCCTCTTCCTGGGCCGCCTTGGCTTCTTCGATCTGGGCCGTCAGTTCGCCGATGGATCGCTTGAGATTGTCGCGCCGCGCGACCGCGGCGCGCGCGTAAGTCGGGTATGCGAAGTGATTGGGGTCGCTGATCCCCGCGCGCTTTTCCTCATTGACGATTTCGCGATCGAGGTCGATCGCCATGCGCGTGAATTCGGCGACCATCAGTTCGATCTGCCGAACGCGCCTGCGCTTCTCCTCGGCCTGGAAACGCTTCAGCCGAATGAGCGTGTCTCGCGATTTCATCTCTACGCACTCCATACAAAATGACTCGGCGGAAGTCGCCGCCCGATCGTTATTCGCCGCGAGACAGCGCGAAGATGGCGCAGGAAGGTTGCTCTTTTCTTACGCTGCCGCCGGATTCGTCGGGAACGAGCGATTTTCGTCGGCGTCGCCGAGCCCGGGCGTCGACATTGCGAAAATGTGAAGCAAAATTCGCCGCGTTAGCGGTTCGTTTACCCGCGTCGTTAACAATCCTTAGCAAGAGGTCACCGCGGCGGGCCGCCAGGCGGCGCGCGCTCCTTGCCCGGCGGGCGCGCGCCGGCCAGCGCGGATCAGCGAGTCAATAGAGTCGGCTAAAAGCAAACGTTAAAGTATCGCATAAGGAATAACCACGCCGAATCAGACAAGAAGATCAATAAGTTCCGTTTTAGAGCGGAATATTTCCGGTAAGGGGTTGCGCGAGTGAATCAGAATTTGTTAACCAATCTTGGTCATTCTGCGTGTCGAATCGGCCGGGCCCGCTTCCCGGCTGCGCGCTGGTTGTCTTGCGGCGCGAATGCGGCGGAGGTCACCGCGGTCGCGTGCCTTGGGGGCAAGTCTGGGGATTTAACATGCGGATATTATTGATCGAGGACGACAGCGCGACGGCGCAAAGCATCGAACTGATGCTGAAGTCGGAGAATTTCAACGTCTACGTCACCGACCTTGGCGAGGAAGGCATCGATCTCGGCAAGCTCTACGATTACGATATCATTTTGCTCGATCTCAATCTTCCGGACATGTCGGGTTACGAGGTGCTGCGTTCGCTGCGGGTCACCAAGATCAAGACCCCGATTCTCATTCTCTCGGGGATGGCGGGCATCGAGGACAAGGTGAAGGGCCTCGGCCACGGGGCCGACGATTATCTGACCAAACCTTTCCACAAGGACGAACTCGTCGCGCGCATCCACGCGATCGTGCGCCGCTCGAAGGGCCATGCCCAGTCGGTCATCATCACCGGCGATCTCGTCGTCAATCTCGACCAGAAGACCGTCGAGGTCGACGGCGCCCGCGTGCATCTGACCGGCAAGGAATATCAGATGCTCGAACTGCTCTCGCTGCGCAAGGGCACGACGCTGACCAAGGAAATGTTCCTCAACCATCTCTACGGCGGGATGGACGAGCCGGAGCTCAAGATCATCGACGTGTTCATCTGCAAGCTGCGCAAGAAGCTCGCGACGGCCTCGAACGGCCGCAACTATATCGAGACCGTGTGGGGCCGCGGCTATGTGCTGCGCGAACCTTCGCCCGCGGACGAACGCATCACCGCTTGAGGCGGGGTTCGCTTCTGCCTGGAATGGCCGATCCCGCGGGCCTGCGCCTGCGGGATTTGTGTTTTTGGGGCGACGCTCGGCTGGATTTCGCGAGACTGGCGCGCCGTGTCGAGACCGGACCTGTCCATCTTCGCTCGGCGACGCTACATGTGACGCTCTGTCCGGTGTGAGGTTAGTCTCATGGCGTCTTCCACCGCCGCGCGAGTTCGCAAGCGGCGCGCCGCCCTACGCGATGCGGGGTTGCTGCCGGCGCCAATCTGGGTTCCCGACGCGCGACGCCCCGGCTTCGCCGAGGAGTGCCGCCGACAATCCCGTTTGGCAGCCGAGGCCGACTTGGCCGACGCGGACTTGGCGACTTTCTGAACGCCGACTTGGCCAATGTCGACGGTTGGCGCGGCCCGTGATTGCGACGCGGCGATCTCGTCACCGTCGCCTTCCAGCGTGATTTCGGCAAGCCGCGGCTGGGGCTGGTCATGCAGGCCGATCCCTTCGCCGAACACGCCACAGTCACGGTTCTGCTGGTGTCGAGCGCCTTGGTCGAGGCGCCGCTGCTGCGCGTCACGGTGGCGCCCGACGCGGCGAACGGCCTGCGCCAGCCCTCGCAAATCATGATCGACAAGGCGATGACGGTGATGAAGGGAAAGATCGGCGAAGCCTTCGGCCGATTGGAGGCCGATGCGATGCTCGAAGTCGAGCGGCGCCTGGCAGTGTTCTTGGGGATAGCGAAGCACGGTGAGGGGCCTGGGTGATTGGCCGCAGGGTCGCCAAGCGCGAACCCTTCAACAGAAAATCAAATCAGATCGCCTCCGCCACCATGTCGATCGCCCCGCACGGACACTCCGCCGCGCACAGTCCGCAGCCCTTGCAATAATCCAGGTTGAATTGGAACCGCTTGCCCGGGCCGAGCTTGATCACCGCGTTGTCGGGGCAGACGCCGTAACAATTGTCGCATTCGAAGCAATTGCCGCAGGAGAGGCAGCGGCGCGCTTCGTAGAGCGCGTTGGTCTCGTCGAGGCCGCCCTGAATCTCGTCGAAATTCTCGATGCGGCGCGCCGCCGCCAGCATCGGCCTCACCGTCGCCGGCGCGTCCTCGTAGTACCAGGCGTTGAGCCGATCGAAACTCGCCGGGCCGTGCTTGGCCGCGGGCGCGTAGGCCTCCCCGCGCAAATAGGCGTCGACGCAGCGCGCGGCCTTCTTGCCGTGGCCGACGGCGACGGTGACGGTGCGCTCCGAGGGCGCCATGTCGCCGCCGGCGAAGACGCCCTTGCGCCCGGTCATCATGTCGGGCCCGACCTTGACGACGCCGTTCTCGATGGCGATGCCCGGCGCGTTGTTCAACAGCGAGAGATCGACGTCCTGGCCGAGCGCGAGCACCAGCGAATCGGCCTCCAGCGTCTCGAATTCGCCGGTCGGCTGCGGGAAGCCCTTGTCGTCGAGCTTCATCTTTTCGATGGTCATCGCGCCGCCGTCGACGGCTTTGATGGTCGACAGCCATTTCATCGACACGCCTTCCTGCAGCGCCTCTTCGAGTTCGAAGTCGTGCGCCGGCATTTTCTCGCGCGTGCGGCGATAAACGATGATTGCCTCGTCGGCCCCTAACCGACGCGCGGTGCGCGCCGCGTCGAGCGCGGTGTTGCCGCCGCCGTAGATCACCACCTTGCGCCCCAGCAGCGGCGGCGCCTCGCCCTCCATCGAGCGCAGCAGCGTCACCGCGTCGAGGATCTTCGCCGCGCCGCCGGCCGGAATATAGGCGCGCCGCGCGATATGGGCGCCCACCGCGAGGAACGCCGCGTCGTAGCCGCCCTCGCGCATCGTCGCCTCGATGTCGTCGACCTTGGCGTTGAGTTCGAGCCTCACGCCCATCGTGGCGATGCGCGCGACCTCGGCGTCGAGCACGTCGCGCGGCAGGCGATATTTGGGAATGCCGAAGCGCATCATGCCGCCCGCGAGCGGGCCGGCTTCGCGGATCGTCACGCCATGGCCGAGACGGGCGAGATGATAGGCGGCCGAGAGGCCCGCCGGGCCGGCGCCGACGACGAGGACGCGCTTGCCGCTGAGCGCGGCGGGCCTATCGAAAGCCCAACCATGCTGGATCGCCAGGTCGCCGAGAAAGCGCTCGACCGAATTGATGCCGACCGCCTCGTCGATCTCGGCGCGATTGCACTTCGTTTCGCACGGGTGATAGCACACGCGGCCCATGATCGCCGGCAGCGGATTGTTCAGCGTCAGAGCGCGCCAGGCCGCTTCGTATTCGCCGGCTTCCGCATGCGAGAGCCAGCCCTGAATGTCCTCGCCGGCGGGGCACGCCGCGTTGCATGGCGGCAGCCGGTCGACATATTCGGGCCGCATCGTCCGCCACGAGCCGGTGTGGTTGAGCTTGCTCGTGCCGACTTCGAGCGTGATCGCGAAGGGGTGTTTCATGCGCTGTCTCCGCGACTAGCCTTCGGCTTCCAGAAGCCCGTATTCGGCGATGCGCTTGTCCGCCAGCGCCTGCAGGCGCGCCACGCGTGGGTCTTCGCGGCCGTCGCGAAACAGATGGGCGAAGCGGCGCTGCAACTTCAGATATTCGACGACCGGCGTCTTGCGGCGGATCTTGCGCACGTCGGTCACGCGACCGTGTTCGGCCTCGAAGATCGGAAAGAGCCCGGTCTCGATGGCGAGCCGCGCGAGCTTGACGGTGTCGTGCGAGGCCGCGCCCCAGCCGAGCGGGCAGGGCACGTTGATCTGGATGTAGCGCGCGCCGCGAAAGCCCATCGCCTTGGTCACCTTGGCCTCGAGATCGTGCAGGTCGGCGACGCTGGCGGTGGCGACGAAGGGAATTTCGTGCGCGACGGCGATTTTCGGCACGAACTTGCCGGTTCCGAAGACATTGCCGGGTTCCGGGCCGAGCGTCGGCGTCGTCGCGGTTCGCGCGGTCGGCGGCGTCGCCGAGGACCGCTGCACCCCGGTGTTCATGTAACCCTCGTTATCGTAGCAGATATACAGCACGTCGTCGTTGCGCTCGAACATGCCGCTGAGGCAGCCGAAGCCGATGTCGGTGGTGCCGCCGTCGCCGCCCTGCGCGACGACGCGCGTCTCGCGTTTCGTCACCCGCATCGCCGCCGCGACCCCGGTCGCGACCGCCGCCGCGTTGCCGAACAGCGAATGCATCCACGGCATTTGCCAGGACGTCTCGGGATAGGGCGTGGTGAACACTTCGAGGCAGCCGGTGGCGTTGACCGCGATGAGGTCGCCGCCGGTCGCGCGCATCGCCGCGTCGATGGCATAGCGCGCGCCGAGCGCCTCGCCGCAGCCCTGGCAGGCGCGATGGCCCGAGGTCAGCGAATTGGAGCGCGCGAGGCTCGCCTGCACGGTGCGCTCGGCCTCGTCGACGAGGCGGTTGCCGACGGTGAGCGTGCCCTTCTGGTAGAATTTGAGCTTCTGCACGTCGTTCATGGCGCGCGCTCCGCGATTTTCGCCTGCCGCTCGCGTTCGAGCTGCTTGAGGATGGCCTCCGCCGCCGGCCCGGCGCGGCGCGCCTTGCCGCGGCGATGGATTTCGCGCGCGACGACGCGCTCGTTGAGATCGAGGAAATGTGGGCCTTCCCACGGCTGGATCGTCGCCTGGCGGAAGAGGCGATGCAGCGAGGCCTTGGGAACGGGTCGTCCGCCCAGGCCGACGATCGCCGAATGCATCGCCGGCGCCTGCGGCAGGCCGCGCATGGCGATCGCGACGTTGCTCGCGAGCGGTCCGCCCATGCCGACGTCGAGCGCCTTGTCGATGACGATCACGTTGCGCGCGCGCGCCAGCGCCTCGCGCAGGGCGCGGGTGGGAAAGGGTCGAAACGTCACCAGCGTGACGAGCCCGACGCTGACGCCGTCGGCGCGCATCTCGTCGATCACGTCCTTGATGGTGCCGTTGAGCGAGCCCATCGCGACGACGATCAATTCGGCGTCGGCGGTCTCGTATTGGCGCAGCAGGCCGCCGCAAGCGCGGCCGAACCGGCGCTGGAATTCGGCGGCGAGCTTTTCGATGAGCGCCAACGCCGTGTGCTGCTTGAAATATTGGAGGTAGCGCACTTCGGTGAACGCGTCGGGCCCGACCATCGCGCCGATCGAAATCGGGTCCTCGGGGTCGAGGATCTGCATCGGTTCGTAGGGCGGCAGATAGGCGTCGACGGACGCCTGGTCGGGAATGTCGACGCGCTCGACGGCGTGGGTCAGGATGAAGCCGTCGACGCAGACCATCGTCGGCACCGAAAGCTCTTCGGCGAGTCGGAACGCCTGGATGTGCAGATCGGCCGCTTCCTGGTTCGTTTCGGCGAACAGTTGAATCCATCCGGATTCGCGTAGCGCCATCGCGTCGGAATGATCGTTCCAGATGTTGATCGGCGCGCCGATGGCGCGATTGCCGAGCGTCATGACGATGGGAAGGCCGAGGCCTGCCGCGTTGTAGACGGCTTCGGCCATGAACAGCAGGCCCTGGCTCGCCGTGGCGGTATAGGCGCGCGCGCCCGCCGCCGAGGCGCCGATGGCGACCGAAAGCGCGGCGAATTCGCTTTCGACGTTGATGAACTCGCAATTCTCGAGCCGGCCGAGGCGCACGAGGTCACCCAGGCCCTCGACGATATGGGTCTGCGGCGTGATCGGATAGGCGCAGACCACTTGCGGCCGGCACAGGCCGATCGTGCGGGCCATCGCCTTGGAGCCTTCGATTTGTTCGAGCATCGGGGCTTACGTCTCCTTGGGGTCAGGCCGCGGCTTTGGCCGTGACGAGGGCGTGGGCGGCCTTGGCGGCTTCGACATTGGCCTCGCCGACCTTGCCGGGAAAGGCGCGGCGGATCGCCTCGAGCACCGAGTCGAGCGAAACAATTCCGACGGAAGCGGCGAAGGCGCCGAGCAGCGCGGTGTTGGGCGCGGGGCGGCGGACATATTTCATCGCCAGTTCGGTCGCCGGCGAAGTCAGCGCGTGTCTGGGCGGAATGCGTGCGAGGATCGCCTCGACATGGAGTTCGGCGAAGCTTTTGGCGGTGTTGACGATGAGATAGCCCTGGGGATCGAGTCCCTCGGCGACGTCGAGCGCCTTGAACAAGGTCGGGTCCTGGACGATCACCGCGTCGGGATTCTGGATCGGCTCGCGCAGGCGGATTTCCTTGTCGGCGATGCGGCAGAAGGCGACCACCGGGGCGCCCATGCGCTCCGAGCCGAAGCTTGGAAAGGCCTGCGCATGCTTGCCCTCGAGGAACGCGGCGACCGAAAGCATTTCGGCCGCCGTCACCACGCCCTGGCCGCCGCGGCCATGGATTCGCACCTGAAACATGCCCGCTCCTTAGGCCCCCGCCCTTACCTCTGCGTGAGTTTATGCGCGATGGCGGGGCGGACAATTGAGCACGATCAATGTCGGCGGCGAGCGCGCCCTTGACTCCTGCCTCGTCCCCATTCAAAACTAGAACAAAGAGCGAACATATGGGACACAGATCGGATGTCGCGGGGCGACGGGGCTGAGGGGATGGCGCGTTTGCGGCGCGTCGTCGAGGAGATCGAGGCTCGCTCAGGGCCGGCCGATGCGCGCGCGCCGCCGTCCAAGCTTTCGCTGACCCGCGCGCTCGATCGCGCGCTCGGCGGCGGGCTTTCCGGCGACGCCCTGCACGAGATCGCGCCGGCGAGCCCCGGCGACGGCGCGGCGGCGATGGGCTTCGCGCTCGCGCTGGCGGCGCGCTTCATGGCCGAGCGGCGCGCGGCGGGGCTTGTCATCGCCGAGGATTTCGCTTTGCGCGAGATGGGCGCGCTCTATGGGCCGGGGCTCGTCGCGCACGGGATGGAGCTGAGCCGGCTCGTCTTCGTGCGCGCGCCCGACGCGCCGGCGCTGTTCCAGGCGATGGAGGAGGGCTTGAGGAGCGGCGCGCCGGCGGTCGTCGTCGGCGAAGTCTGGAGCCTGAGGAGCTATGGGCTCGCCGTCTCGCGCCGCCTGCTGCTCGCCGCGCGCGCCGGGGCCACGCCGGCGCTGCTGGTTCAGGCGAGCGCCTATGGCGCGGCCGAAAAACTCTCCAGCGCCGCCGAGACGCGCTTCGAGATCGCCGCCGCGCCGAGCGCGCGCCTCGCTTCGGCGGGCGGCGGACGCCCCCTTCCCGGGCCGCCCGCCTTCGCCGCGCGGCTCGTCAAGGCGCGCCTGACGTCGGCCGCGGGGCCGCCGCCAGGTCTCGACGCGACGAGGATCATCCGCCTGACATGGCGAAGCGAGGACAAGCAATTTGACGATCCGACGGTTTCTCTCCCTGTGGCTGCCGCGTCTGGCGACGGACCGCGCGCGGCGCGCGCGCGCCGTTGACGCGGCCGCGCCGCTGGCGGTCGTCGCGACGGTCAGACAAGCGCGTCGGCTCGTCGGCGTCGACGCAAACGCCGCGCGGCTCGGCCTGAGCGCGGGCCTGACGCTCGCCGACGCGCGCGCGCGCCATCCCGCCCTCGTCGCGCTCGACGCCGACCCGCAAGCGGAGGCGAGGCTGCTCGAGCGTCTCGCCGATTGGTGCGGGCGCTTCACGCCGCTCGTCGCGCTCGATGGCGGCGACGGGCTGATGCTCGACGTTTCCGGCGTCGCGCATCTCTTCGGCGGCGAGGCGGCGCTGGCGCAGGAGATCGAGGCGCGCTTGGCCGGCCAAGGCTTTTGCGTCGCGCTCGGCCTCGCCGACACGCCGCGCGCGGCTTCAGCGCTGGCGCGCTATTCCAGCGAGCGCGTCGCGCCCGCCGGCCTTTCCGGCAAGGCCTTCGCCAAGCTGTTTCACGAAATGCCGGTCGCCGCGCTGGGGCTCGACGACAGAATCGTCGCCGACATGGCGCGCGCCGGGCTCCGCCGCGTCGGCGATCTCGCGATGCGGCCGCGCGCGCCGATCGCCGCGCGCTTCGGCGCCGAAGCGATCGCCCGGCTCGACGCGTTGAGCGGCCTTAACCGCGACGCGATCACGCCGCGCTTCGCCGCGCCTGATTTTTGCGCCGAGCGGCGCTTCGCCAGCCCGATCGTCGCCAGCGAGGCGGTGATGGCGACGCTGGCTAAGCTCGCCGACGATCTCGTCGCGCTGCTCGCGCGCCAGGCCAAGGGCGCGCGCCGGCTGGAACTCGCCCTCTTTCGCGTCGACGGCGACGTGCGTCGCATTGTCGTGGGCGCCGGCCGGCCGCTCGGCGAGGCGCGCGCCATCGCGCGGCTGTTCGCCGAGCGCCTCGCCGGGGGCGCCGAGGAGGAGATCGACGCCGGCTTCGGCGTCGATCTGATGCGCCTGTCCTGTCTCCTCGCCGAGCCGCTGGAGCCCTCGCAGCGCGAATGGGAGAGCGCGCACGAGGCCGAGCGCTCGGCGCGGCTCGCCGATCTCCTGGACGGCTTGAGCGCGCGTCTGGGGCCGCGTCGCGTGACGCGGCAGCGCCTCGTCGAGGCCCATATTCCCGAACAGGCCGTCGTCGCCTCGCCGGCGGTTTTGGGCGCGGCGCGCGCGAGGGGGGAGGAGATCGAAGTCGCTGCATCGGCTGCGGCGCCGACGCGGCCCTTGCGCCTGTTCGAGCGGCCTGAGCCGATCGAGACCCTCGCCGAAGTCCCCGACGGCCCGCCCTTACGCTTCCGTTGGCGGCGCGTGCTGCATGAAGTCGCCGCGATCGAAGGGCCAGAGCGCATCGCTGCGCCGTGGTGGCGCCGGCTCGACGCGCCGACGCGCGACTATTTCCGCGCCGAGGACACTTTTGGGCGCCGCTTCTGGCTCTACCGCGAGGGGCTCTATGGGCGCGAGACGATGGGGGCGAAATGGTTTTTGCACGGGGTGTTCGGGTGAGAAGCCCTTCTCCCGCATAGCGGGAGAAGGCGGCCGCGCGAAGCGCGGCCGGATGGGGGTCTTGGGAACAGGAGGCGATGATGCGCGACGACATTCCATTCTCTGCGAAATCTCGCGCCCGAGCCATGCGGCGGGCGCTCACTGATGCGGAGCGAAAGCTTTGGCGCGCCCTGCGCGATCGGCGTATGCAGTCGCTCAAGTTTCGCCGTCAGGCGCCGGTTGGCCCTTACATTGTCGACTTCCTGTGTCTCGCGCACAAACTCGTCGTCGAGGCGGATGGTTCGCAACACGCCGAAAATCGTCGCGACGCCCGGCGCGACGCGTGGTTTGGGCGAGAGGGCTACAAAGTCCTGCGCTTTGGCAATCGCGACATGCTGACAGCGCAAGACAGCGCGCTGGCGACGATCGCAACGGCGTGTGGCTTGCCATGGTGACGCCGCAGGCCCTCACCCCAACCCCTCTCCCGCATAGGGCGTTCGGTAGAACGCCCGTCTTCCAGACGGACTATGCGGGAGAGGGGCTTCTCGCGGGGCGTCCATGATCCGCCTCGCTCCGCGCTTCGCCGAGCTCGCGACGACGACGAATTTTTCGTTCCTTCGCGGCGCTTCGCACCCGGAAGAGCTGGTCGCGCGCGCCGCCGAGCTCGGCCTGACGGGGATCGGCGTCGCCGATCGCAACACGCTCGCCGGCGTCGTGCGCGCGCATGTTTACGCACGCGAGAACCGCGCCGCGATCGGCGCGCTGCGCGTCGTCACGGGCGCGCGGCTGAGCTTTGGCGACGGCGCGCCCGACATGCTCGCCTATCCCCGGGATCGCGCCGCCTATGGGCGGCTGTGCCGACTGCTGACGAAGGGCAATCTGCGCGCGCCCAAGGGCGAGTGCCATTTGAATTTCGAGGATCTGCTGGAGCATGGCGAGGGCTTGCAGATCGTCGCGATGCCCCTCATCCGGCGCTTCGCGCCACCTTCTCCCGTAAACGGGGGAAGGGACGAGCCCCTCTCCCGCTCGCGGGAGAGGGGTTGGGGTGAGGGCCGGCTGCTCACGCAACTCCGCGAAGCCTTCCCCGGACGCCTGTGGCTCGGCGCGAGCCTGACCTATGGCGCGGATATGCGCGGCGGCCTCGCCGCTCGCGCGGCGCTCGCGCGCAAGATCGGCGCGGCGCTGCTGGCGACCAACGACGTTCTCATGCACGCGCCCGAGCGTCGCGCGCTCGCCGACGTTCTCGCTTGCATTCGCGAGAAGACGACGCTGGAGGCGGCGGGGCGGCTGATCCAGGCCAACGCCGAACGCCATCTCAAATCCGCTGATGAAATGGCGCGCCTGTTCGCCGAAGCGCCGCAGGCGGTGGAGGAGACGATCCGCTTCCTCGACGGCCTTGCCTTCAGCCTCGATGAGCTCGCGCACGACTATCCTCTGGAATTGCGCGAGGGCTATGCGAGCCCGCAAGCCGCGCTCGAAGCCTTCGCCGAGGCCGGCGCGCGCGCGCGCTATCCCGGCGGCGTTCCCGACGCCGTGCGCGCGGCGCTCGATCACGAACTCACGCTGATCGGCGCGCTGAATTACGCGCCCTATTTCCTCACCGTGCACGACATCGTGCGCTACGCGCGCAGCCGCGGAATCCTGTGCCAGGGGCGCGGCTCGGCGGCCAATTCGACGGTCTGCTACTGCTTAGGCGTCACCGAGGTCGATCCCGCCAAGTTCGATCTTCTGTTCGAGCGCTTCGTTTCGCCCGAGCGCAACGAGCCGCCCGACATCGACGTCGATTTCGAGCACGAACGGCGCGAGGAGGTGATCCAATATATCTACGCGCGCTACGGGCGCGAGCGCGCCGGCCTCGCGAGCGCGGTCACGACCTATCGCACGCGCTCGGCGATCCGCGAGACGGCCAAGGTCTTCGGCCTCTCCGACGACGTGATCGTCGCGCTCAACGGCACGGCCTGGGGCCACGGCTCCGCGCCGATCGGCGAGGAGCGCGCGCGCGCCGCCGGCCTCGATCCCGCCGATCCGACGCTTGGCGTAGCGCTGCAGCTGGCGGGCGAGCTGACCGGCTTTCCCCGCCATCTCACCCAGCACAGCGGCGGCTTCGTCATCACCCGCGACCGGCTCGACGAGGTCGCGCCGATCATGAACGCGGCGATGGAGGACCGCACGACGATCGAATGGGACAAGGACGATCTCGACGCGCTCGGGATTCTGAAGATCGACGTGCTCGCGCTCGGCATGCTCACGGCGATGAGCAAGAGCTTCGCGCTGCTGGAGAAGGGCTATGGCGAGCGGCTGACGCTCGCCTCGATCCCCTCCGAGGAGGCGTGCGTCTATGCGATGATCCAGCGCGCCGACACGATCGGCGTGTTCCAGATCGAGAGCCGCGCGCAAATGTCGATGCTGCCGCGCCTCAAACCGGAAAAATTCTACGATCTCGTCATCGAGGTGGCGATCGTGCGCCCCGGCCCGATCCAGGGCGACATGGTTCATCCTTACTTGCGCCGCCGGCAGGGCCTGGAGGACGTGATCTATCCCTCGAAGGAGCTGGAATCGGTGCTCGGCAAGACGCTCGGCGTGCCCTTGTTCCAGGAGCAGGCGATGAAGATCGCCATCGTCGCGGCGGGCTTCTCGCCCGCCGAGGCCGACAAATTGCGCCGCGCGATGGCGACCTTCCGCCGCGTCGGAACGATCGCGACCTTTCAGGCCAAGATGGTCGAGGGCATGGCGGCCAAGGGCTACGAGCGCGAATTCGCCGAGCGCTGCTTCCGCCAGATCGAGGGTTTTGGCGAATACGGTTTTCCCGAGAGCCACGCGGCGAGCTTCGCGCTGATCGTTTACGCCTCGTGCTGGATGAAATGCCGCTATCCCGACGTCTTCGCCGCCGCGATGCTCAATTCGCAGCCGCTCGGCTTCTACGCGCCCGCCCAGCTCGTGCGCGACGCGCGCGAACACGGCGTCGAGGTGAGGGAGGTCGACGTCAATCTGTCGGATTGGGATTGTACGCTGGAGCTTCTTCCCCCTCTCCCGCAAAGCCCGTCGAAGACGGGCGTCCTTCGGACGCCCTACGCGGGAGAGGGCCGGGGTGAGGGCAAGGGCCAGAGCGCTCATTTCCAAGACCCTCATCCGTCGCCTTCGGCGACACCTTCTCCCGCGCAGCGGGAGAAGGGACAAATCCACCCCCGCCACGCGTCGATGGCGGAGCATATCCGCGCCGCGCACGCCGTGCGGCTCGGCCTGCGCCAGATCGTCGGCGCCCGCGAAGAGGAGATGCGCAAGCTCGTCGATGCGCGCGGGGCTGGCTACGACTCGGTGCGCGATCTCTGGCTGCGCTCCTCTCTGAGCCCGGCCGTGCTGGAGCGCCTCGCCGACGCCGACGCGTTCCGCTCGCTCGGCCTCGACCGGCGCCAGGCGCTGTGGGCGGTGCGCGGCCTCGACCGCGTCGGCGATCAGGACGATCTGCCGCTGTTCGCGGCCAGCCGCCCGGAGCGCGAAAGCGAGCCAGACGCCAAATTGCCGCCGATGCCGCTCGGCGCTCATGTCGTCGAGGATTACCGGCGTCTTTCGCTGTCGTTGAAGGCCCATCCGGTGGCGTTCATGCGCGCGCGCCTCAATGCGCGCAGCGTGAAGCGCTCCGACGCGCTCGCTTCGCTGAAGAGCGGCGCGCGCGTCGCCGTCGCCGGCCTGGTGCTGGTGCGCCAGCGTCCCGGCACGGCCAAGGGCGTCATCTTCATGACGCTGGAGGACGAGGCGGGCGTCGCCAATCTCATCGTCTGGCCCAAGGCGTTCGAGCGCCTGCGCGCGATCGTCATCGGCGCGCGCTTCGTCGCCGCGACCGGCAAGTTGCAGAACGAGGCCGGCGTCATCCACCTCATCGTCGAGCGCATGGAGGATCTGACGCCGATGCTGGGGCTGCTTTCCGAAGAAGGGCGAACCATCGCAACGCCAGCGCCCGCCGACGAAGTTCGCCGCCCGCCAGTGTCGCCGCCGCAGAAGCGCCAAGGCGACCGCTTCGCGCAAGTGCAGCCGTTCGCCGACCCGCGCCTCGCCCCGCCGCCAGCCCAGAGCCAAGAACTCGAACGCGCGCTGCCGGCGGGACGGAATTTTCATTGAAGGGGCGGACGAGTGGTCGCACGACGCGATGCGCTCGCGCCTCGAAATTGCATCGACGCCATGCTATACGGCGAATGCTATCTAATGTTCACCTATGGCTCCTGTCCATGAAGCCCTCAGAATCGCTGCTCACGCATCGCGCCGCCATCCGCGCCATCGTCGCGGCTCATCGGGCCTCCAACGCCAGGGTGTTCGGCTCGGTGGCGCGCGGGCGCGACACCGAGGAGAGCGATCTCGATATTCTCGTCGATCCCGCGCCGGACGCCACGCTCTTCGACATCGGCGCGATGCGGCATGAATTGCGGCAATTGCTCGGCGTGAAGGTCGACGTGCTGACGCCCAACGGACTGCCCGACACCTTCCGCGAAGCCGTTCTGGCCGAAGCGGCGCCGGTATGAGCGGGACGGTCAACGGGTCGTCGGCTATCTCGGCGATATCCTGCAGGCCATCGAACGCATTCATCGTTACACCGACGACGTGGACGAAGTCGCCTTCTCTCGAGACGAGATGACGCAGGACGCCGTAATCCGAAATTTCGAGATCATTGGCGAAGCGTGCCGCAACATCGAACGAAACGACCCGAGCTTCGCGGCCGCTCATTCCGAGCTTCCGCTCTCCATCGCCTATGAAATGCGCAACGCGCTCGCCCACGGCTATTTCAAGGTCGATTTGGCGATTGTTTGGAGGAGCGTCGAAACCGATCTGCCGCCTTTGTACGAACAGGTGCGGTCTCTCCTCGGCGCGCTGACTCAAACGAACGACCACGACCCAGCACGCAACGCGTGACGCTTAGCCCGTTCACCCCTTGGCCGGCGCGCGCTTCTCGAGTTCGGCGATGAATTCGCGCGTCTCGCGCGTCGCCATGCCCGCCGCTTCGCGCGCGTCGGCGATCATCTTCAGGTTGTTGGCGGTGGTTTCCGCCTTCCAGGGCTCGTCGAGAACGGCGAGCGCGTCGGCGAGCGCGTCGCTCGCGGCGTCCCAGTCGCTCCCGATCACCGCGAGTTCGAGCAGCGTCGCGTGATCCCAATAGTCCGGCTTGGCGCCGAGCCGCCGACGCACGGCGTAAAGCACGACGCCCGCCATTTCCTTGGCTAAAGGGTCCTTGGGATCGGCGATCGTCATCAGCGTCACCGCATTGATGCCGGGATAGGCGTCGCGCCAGTCGGCTTCGAAGCCCGCGCGATACGCGGCGATCGCCCTCTTCAAGTGGCCGCGCGCGGCGAAGCCGTCGCCCGCTTTCAGCGCCTTCGCCCAGCGATCCTTGTGGATGCGCCCGAGAAGCGCGTTGGCCTCGCTCGAAGGTCCGCGCTCGGCGATCAGTTGCGTCAGCATCGTCTCCGCTTCGCGGTCGCGTCCAACGCGATTGAGCGCGAGCGCCCATTGCTCGCGCACGAGCTGGGTGCGCTGCAACGCCATGTCGAGCTTTGGGCAGAGGTCGACGATCCGATCCCACGCCGAAACCGCGCGATAGGACAAGAGAAGATCGACCGCTACGCCCGCCTGCACCGCGCTCATGTCGCCCAGGCTGTCGCGCAACTGGTCGAGCCCGGCCTGGCCGCTATCGCGCGCCTTGACGAGCCGCCCTTTCAGCTCCTCCTCCATCGCGATCTTGGTGCGAAAGACGTCGGTTTTCAGCCGGTCGATCGGCGCCGCCTGGTAACCCTCGAGCAGTTGGAACAGCGGCGAATCCATCGCGCGGTGCTGGCGCGATTCGATCAGGCGCTGCGTCAGCGCCGTCTTCGCGGCGGCGGGATCGGCCGGGGCGCCGTCTTCGTTGAGCGCATAGGGCAGCGCCCGCAAGGGACCGACGTCGAAGGGCAGGGGGCAGCCCAACGCGAGCGTCAGCACCGTCGTCTCCGGACGCGCCGCGTGGCGAATGCCGAGCTCATAGTAGACGTTGGCGTTGAGCAGGGTCAGGTCGGCGATCGCGTATTCGCTGAGCAGCAGGCGCTCATACATCAACTTGTGGATGAACCCGGCGCCCTGCTCCTCGTCGGCGCGGATGCCGTCGAGCCCAGCCGCCTCGACGGCCGGGGCGATCACCTCGGCATAGATGCGGTCGAAATCCACCATCCGCCCCGAGGCATCCGGCTTGCGGCCGAACGGCATGATGACGAAACAGACAGCCCGATGGCTCACGACCCACCTCCCGCCGCCTTCGCGCAGCGCGCGATCCTAGCCCGCTCGCGGCGCGGAGTCTCGCAAGGCATTCGCGGCGGCCGCGTTTGCTATCGCGGCGGGGCCTTGCTAGCGGTGCGCGCCCCGCCCGACAGGTTCCCCCTTTGCCCTACGCCATGCTCGCCTTCCTCACCCTGCTGTGGGGCTCGTCGTTCCTGCTCATCAAGATCGCGTCGCGGGCGTTCGATTCGGCCGGCTTCGCGTTCGGCCGCGCTGGGATCGCCGCCGCGGCGCTGGTCGTCGTGGCGCTCGCGATGCGCTGGCGCTGGCCGCGCTCGCCGCGCCTGTGGGGTCAGATGGCGGCGATGTCGCTTGCCGGCCAGGTTCTGCCCTTCCTGCTGTTCGGCGTCGCCGCGCATCTCACCACCAGCGCCGACATGGCGCTGATGATGGGCGGCGTGCCGATCTTCACCTTCGTCATCGCCCGGCTGTTCGCGCTGGGCGAGGTGTGGAACGCGCGCGCCGCGTTCGGTCTCGCGCTCGGCCTTATCGGCGTCGCCGTTTCGCTCGCTTCGCCGCTCGGTTCGGCGGCCGTCGCGACGGCGTCCGAGCCGGGCCTCGGCCGCGCTCTGGCGCTGCTCGGGGCCTTGGGATATGCGACGGGCGCGCTGTTGTCGCGCCCGGTTTCGCGCGAGATCGGGGCCGCCATGGCCGCGACGGGCTCGATGGCGGTCTCGGCCGGACTTTTGCTCGTCCTCGTTCTGGCGCTGGACGGCCTGCCGTCGCCGGCCGCGCTCGCAGCGACGCCGCTCGGGCCGCTCGCCGCGCTTTGCGCGCTCGGGCTGTTCAACACCGCGCTCGCCTATTTCATCTATTTCCGGCTGATCGCCAGCGCGGGCGCGACCTTCGCGGCGCTCAACAATTACATCGTGCCCTGCTTCGGACTGCTGGCGGGCGCCTGGACGCTCGGCGAACCCGTCGGCCCGTCGTCGTGGATCGGCATGGCCTGCGTGCTCGGCGGCGTCGTGGTCACGGGATCGGCGGCGAACGCCTCGCGCGTCATCGCCAAGCGCTAGCGCCGTCTCGTCGCCCTTACGCGACCTCGAATAGCCCCGCCGCGCCCATGCCGCCGCCGACGCACATCGTCACCACGACATATTTGACGCCGCGCCGCTTGCCTTCGATCAGGGCATGGCCGACGAGCCGCGAGCCGCTCATGCCATAGGGATGGCCGACCGCGACCGCGCCGCCGTCGACGTTGAGCTTGTCGCCGTCGATGCCGAGCCGGTCGCGGCAATAGATCACCTGCACGGCGAAGGCCTCGTTGAGTTCCCACAGGCCGATGTCGTCGACCTTCAGGCCGTGCGCGCTCAGCAGCTTCGGCACGGCGAACACCGGGCCGATGCCCATTTCGTCGGGATCGCAGCCGGCGACTGCGATGCCGCGGTAGATCCCCAGCGGCTCGAGATCGCGCTCGCGCGCGATCTTTGCCTCCATCAGCACGCAGGCGCTGGCGCCGTCCGACAATTGCGACGCGTTGCCGGCGGTGATGAACGATCCGTCCCTCTTCAAATGCCGTCCGCCCGCGAAGACCGGCTTCAGGGCGGCGAGCCCGGCGAGCGTGGTGTCGGGGCGATTGCCCTCGTCATGCGCGAGCGTGACCGGCTTTTCGTGCGTCGCCCCGCTCGCCTTGTCGACGACCTTCATCACGGAGGGCAGGGGAACGATTTCGGCGTCGAAGCGCCCCTCCGCCTGAGCCCGCGCCGTGCGCTGCTGCGATTGCAGCGCGTATTCGTCCTGGCGCTCGCGCGAAATCCCATAGCGTTCGGCGACGACCTCGGCGGTCTCCAGCATCGACATGTAGACGTCGTCGCGATGATGGAGCAGCCAGGGATCATGCGCGCGGTGCCGATTCATCGTGTCGTTCTGCACCAGCGAAATCGATTCCAGGCCGCCTCCGACCACGATTTGCATGCCGTCGGCGACGATCTGCTTGGCCGCGATGGCGATCGCCATCAGGCCCGAGGCGCATTGCCGGTCCACCGACATACCGGCGACGCTGGTCGGCAGCCCCGCGCGCAACGCGCATTGGCGCGCGACGTTCGAGCCCGTGGCGCCCTGCTGCAACGCCGCGCCCATCACGACGTCGTCGATCTCGGCTCCGGCGACGCCGGCGCGCCCGACCGCGGCGGCGATCGCGTGGCCGCCCAGCGTCTGGGCCGGCGTGTCGTTGAAGGCGCCGCGATAGGCCTTGCCGATCGGCGTCCGGGCGGTTGAAACGATGACGGCTTCACGCATTGTCCAGCTCCTATTTCAGCGTTGCGACGCCCTTCGCCCTGGCGGCGGCGGCGGCGAATTTGAATGTCTGCGCGAAGGCGTTTTCCAAGGGAACCGCGGCGCTGCGATCGGCGATCTCGGCAAAGCGCGCCGCGATTGTCTCGGGCGTGCGCTCGGCTTCGCCGAGATAGACGCCCGGCGTCTCCGCGATGTGGGTCACCGCGAAGACCCCGGCGCCGGCGCCGAGAATGACGCGCGAGGGCGCCTGTTCGCTGACGAGAAACAGCACGCCGGGCGTCACCGATTCCGGGGTCAGCAGCGCGGCGGCTTCGGGCGGCAGCAGCCCGGCGGTCATCGCGGTGGCGGCGGTCGGCGCGAGCACGTTGACGCGGATGTCGTTCTTGGCGCCTTCGAGATGCAGCACGTTCATCAGGCCGATCATCGCCGCCTTCGCCGCGCCGTAGTTGGCCTGGCCGAAATTGCCGTAAATGCCCGACGCCGACGAGGTGAAGACGATGCGGCCGTAGTTGCGCTCGCGCATGCCCGCCCAGACCGCCTTGGCTGAGATCGCCGAACCCATGAGATGCACGTTCACGACGCGCTCGAAATCGGCGAGCTCCATCTTGGCGAAGGTCTTGTCGCGCAGGACGCCGGCGTTGGCGACGAGAATGTCGACGCCGCCCCATCGCTCCTGCGCGCCCTTCACCATCGCTTCGACCTGAGCCGGGTCGCAGACGTCGGCGCCGTCGGCGACGGCGACGCCGCCCGCGCGTTCGATTTCCTCGGCGACGCGGAGCGCCGATTGCGGAGGAGCGCCGCCGGGTCCCAGATCGTTGACGACGATCCTCGCGCCGCGCGCGGCGAGTCCGAGCGCATGACAGCGCCCGAGGCCGCCGCCGGCGCCCGTGACGATCGCGACGCGGCCGTCAAAACGAATTTCCATCAGTTCTCGATCTCTTGGCTCGGGTCGGCGGTCAGGCGCGGCGGCCGTGCGGGTCGATGGCGATGCGCGCGGGGGTCGGTCGCGGCCGAGGCGCCGATCTCAGGCGCAGGCCTCTCCGCTTTCCCAGGGAATCGTCGTCCGAACCGAAGCTCATCACCGCCGCGGCGCAGACGACGCCGCCGAAGGTGAAGGCGAAGCTGGCGCAAAGCAGCACGAGGCCGGGAATCAGCGCGTCCGAGCGCCACAGCAGCGATCGAAGGCCGACGAAATCGAACGCGAGGATCAGCAGCGCGCAAAACACCCCGATCGCCATGCCGAACGCCCAATTCACCATCATCGCGCGCACCAGCGGCTGGCGCGCTCCCCAGCGCCGCCAGGCCGCGTTCAAACGGCTTCGCTTGCCCTGCATCGCTTCTTCTCCTCCGGCGATCCCTGTCGGCCGCGCGCTCGCGCGCCCAGCGCCGAGCCGACGGCAATCTTATGCCGATTCGCGCCCGCGTCTAGCGTGGCCGCACAACGCGTCACGCTCGCTCCGGACGGGTCGCAATCCAGATCCTATGCCGCGCGCCGCCGCGCGCGCCTCTCGCGCGCGCCGGGATTTCCTCCGCCGCGAAGCCGGCGTCGCGAAGCCTTTGGGTGAATCGCCGGTCGGGCCCCGAGGACCATACGGCCAAAACGCCGCCGGGCCGCAGCGCCGCGCGCGCGGCGGCGAGCCCGCGCGCGTCGTAGAGCCGATCGTTGGCTGCGCGGGTCAGTCCTTCCGGGCCATTGTCGACGTCGAGCAGAATCGCGTCGTAAGTCGACTTGGCGGCGCCGATGACCTCGGCGACGTCGGACAGTTCGACGCGCGCGCGCGGATCGCCGAGCGACCCGGCGAAGATCTCCGCCATCGGGCCCTCGGCCCATTGCAAGACCGCGGGGACGAGTTCGGCGACTTCGACCCGCGCGGAAGCGTCGAGCGCCCGAAGCGCGGCGCGCAGGGTGAAGCCCATGCCCAGCCCGCCGATCAGGACGCGCGGCCGGGGGCGCTGGCGAATTCTCTCGCAGGCGAGGGCGGCGAGCGCTTCCTCCGAACCGCTGAGGCGGCTGTTCATCAATTCGTTGGCGCCGAGCCGGATCGAGAATTCGGCGCCCCGCCGCATCAGGCGCAGTTCGCCGCCCCCGCCGGGGATCGGCGCCTTGGCGAGCAAGATCCAGGGAATCACGGATCGTCTTTGCGCGCGTTGAGCGCGTCGGCGAGGCGCATCGCGGCCGAGCCGGGCTTCAGCGGCTTGGGCTGGCTTTCGTGCGGCGCCCAGCCGGTGAGCCAGATCGTGTCGAAGGTCGCGCGCAGGCGTCCGTCGGAATCGGCGAAGCGCTCGGCGTAGACCGAAGCCGCGCGCAGCAGCACGGCGCGGCGCAGCGGCTTGCGGCTGCGCAGGGTCAAGGCGTTGGTCGCCCCGAAAGCCCTGAGATCGCGCATCAGCGCGAAGAGGTCGTCATAGCGCGCGACGACGCTGTCGGCGTCGACCACCGGCAGCGCGAACCCGGCGCGCTGCATCAGGCTCCCGAGCGCGCGCACCTCGGCGAAAGGGGCGACGCGCGGCGCCGCGCCGCCGAGGATTTCGCTCTCGGCGATCATCAGGCTCTGGCGCAATTCGGTCAGCGTGTCGCCGCCGGCGAGGGCCGCCAGAAAGAGCCCGTCCGGCCTCAGCGCGCGGCGAATCTGGATCAGCGCGCCCGGCAGGTCGTTGACGTGATGCAGCGCCATCAGCGAGACGACGAGATCGCAGCTCTCGGCCGCCAGCGGCAGGCTCTCGAGGTCGCCGACGGCGCTCGCGTACGCGCCGCGCCCGACGCCGAGCGGCGAGGGCGCGAGGCGCAACGTCAGCCCGCCTCCGCTTCGCGCCGCGAGCGTCTCGGCGGCGTGCGGCCCCGGCGCGCCGACGTCCGCCGCCACGGCGAAGACGCGGCGCACCAGGCTCAGGCGATCGGCGAGCTCCTCGGCGGCCCGCCGCAGCAGGAAGTCGGCGCCCGGGTTGGCGGGCGCGGTACGGTAGGCGCGTTCGAGCCGCGCGGCGAGAAGCGCGCGGTCGAACAGGAGATGGGGCTCAGGCTTCGGCACGCCGCCCTTATGCCCCGGGCGCGCCGTGCGCGCAAAGGCGGGCGCGCCGGGTCGGAAACGGCCGCGTCGGGTCGCCACGACGGGAAAAGCGTCGCCGAAATCCGCATCGCCGGCTTGACGTGAGTCAACGGGCTCGGGCGCTCGTCGTTATAGCGTTGTTAAAATTGATCTGCTGTCCGCTTCAGGTCCTTCGCCCGTCAAAGGAAGCGTAAGGTTCCGATCCTCGATCGGGGTCGAGGGCGCAGGGCGATGCGCGGTCATCGAAGGCGAGATTTACGAAGCCGGAACGAAGCTCGCATGGCTCTAAACTGTTCGGCGCCGCCGGTTGAGCGAAGAGGCGGATGGGAACACTTTCCGCATGGCGCCGACGTGGGGCTGCGAGGGTGGGGCGCGACGCCCGCGGAAGCCTTCGAGGCGGCGGCCCACGCTCTAACCGTCGCCGTCACCGATGCGCGGGTGGAGCCGAGAGATTCCGTTCACGTGACGTGCGAGGCGCCCGACCTCGAACTCCTTTTCGTCGAATGGCTCAACGCCGTCATTTATGAGATGGCGGTGCGGAACATGCTGTTTGGTCGTTTTGCGGTTCGCATCGAGGGCGCTCGCCTCGAAGGAACGCTGTGGGGCGAGCCGGTCGATGTCGTGCGGCACGCTCCGGCGTGCGAGCCGAAGGGCGCGACATACACCGAGCTGAAGGTCGCCAGGGAGGCCGACGGCGTGTGGTCGGCCGCGTGCATTGTGGACGTGTGACGGAGATCGGCGATGGATCCAGGCCGCTTCACGCGTGTCGATTCCGCCACATGGCGCATCGAAACGACAGGCTCCATGCGCGTCCCGGCGATCATCTACGCCGACGAGAGCCTAATCGCGGACATGGACGATAAGGTTGGCGAACAGGCCGTGAACGTTGCGACCCTGCCGGGGATCGTGCAGGCGTCGTATGTCATGCCCGACGCGCACTGGGGATACGGCTTCCCGATTGGCGGCGTCGCGGCGTTCGATGCGGATCGCGGCGGAGTCGTGTCCGGGGGCGGCGTCGGTTTCGACATTTCTTGCGGCGTGCGCACGATGCTGACCGGGCTAACGGCCTCCGACATCGTTCTCGTGCAGAAGTCGCTTGCCGAGTCGCTGTTTCATCAGATCCCGGCCGGCCTCGGCAGCGAGGGAGCGATTGCGCTCGATGCGAGCGAGATGGACGCCATGCTCGCCGGCGGCGCCCAATGGGCGGTCGAACGCGGGTGGGGCGCGGCGCACGACCTCGAGCGGATCGAGGAAGCGGGGCGGATGGCCGGCGCCAGGCCCGATTTCGTTTCCGACCATGCCAAGGAACGCCAGCGCCGCGAGATGGGGACGCTGGGCTCCGGCAATCACTATCTCGAGGTCCAGGCGGTGGCCGAGATACTCGACACGACCGTCGCCGGCGTCTTCGGGCTCGCGCGGGACGACGCTGTCGTTACGATTCATTGCGGCTCGCGCGGCCTCGGCCATCAGATCGGAACCGAGTTCCTGAAAGAAATGCTGGCGACGGCGAAGGGGGCGGGCATCGCGCTTGCCGACCGCGAACTCGCCTGCGCCCCGATTCATTCCGAGGTCGGCCAACGCTATCTCGGCGCCATGCGAGCGGGGGTCAATTGCGCGCTCGCCAATCGCGAGATTCTCGGTCACTACGCTCGGCGCGTTTTCACCCACTTCTTCCCGAACAGCGACCTGCGTCTTCTGTTCGACGTCTCGCACAACACCTGCAAGGTCGAGTCTCACCTCGTTGACGGTAAGCGACGCGACCTGTTCGTTCATCGCAAGGGCGCAACCCGAGCCTTCGGACCCGGCCATGAGAGCCTGCCGGCGGCGCTGCGCTCCGTCGGCCAGCCCGTGCTTGTCGGCGGCAGCATGGGGACGGGCTCATACGTGCTCGTCGGCGAAGCGACGAGCGAAGCCAGGGCGTTCTCGTCGGCTTGCCACGGCGCCGGCCGGGCGATGTCGCGCCATGCGGCGCTCAGGCAATGGAGCGGGCGAGCGATTGTAGACGATCTCGCGTCACGGGGGATTCTGATCCGCTCGCCTTCGACGCGCGGCGTGGCGGAGGAAGCGCCCGGCGCCTACAAGGATGTCGACGCCGTCGTGGTCGCGGCGGAGCGCGCCGGGCTCGCTCGCAGGGTGGCGCGCTTGCGGCCGCTGATCTGCATTAAGGGATGAGTTCGCCCTCGGCGGCCGGCAATTGTGTGGCGCGCCGAATCTTTCGCGCAAATTCCGTTTCTCCGTCGCGAAATTCCTGCTTAACTCGCGGCATGACCTTGCCCTTCGCCGGCGACGCCGAAGTCGACGCCCCTCCCGCGCTACGCGCGCGGCTGCGCGGCCTCTTCGCCAGCCTCAGCCGCGCCGCCCTCGATACGCTCTATCCGCCGACGTGCCTGGCCTGCCGCGCGGCGACGGGAGAGGCGGATGCGTTGTGTCCGGCCTGCTGGCGGGCGATGCGCTTCATCGAGCGGCCGTTTTGCGAGCGGCTCGGCACGCCCTTCGAGCAGGATCTCGGGGCGGGGCTGCTGTCGCCGCAGGCGATCGCCGATCCGCCGGTGTTCCGGCGCGCGCGCGCCGTGGCGCGCTTCGAGGACGGGCCGGCGCGCCGCCTCGTGCATCGGCTCAAATATTCCGATCGCGGCGAACTCGCGGGGCCGCTCGGGGCCTGGATGGCCAGAGCCGGCGCCGACGTGCTGGCCGAGGCGGACGCGATCGTTCCCGTGCCGCTGCACGCGCTCAGGCTGTGGACGCGGCGGTTCAATCAGGCGGCGGCGCTGGCGCGCGCGATCGCCCGCCAGACCGGCAAGCCGTTCGAGCCGGGGCTCCTCGCCCGCGTCAAGGCGACGCGCAGCCAGGTGGGCCTCAGCCGCGAGCAGCGCGCTCAGAACGTCCAGGGGGCCTTTCGCACGCCGCTGGGGGCGCATGTGAAAGGGCGGCGGATCGCGCTCGTCGACGACGTGCTGACCTCCGGCGCCACCGCAAACGCCGCCGCGCGGGCGTTGCTGCGCGCCGGCGCGGTTCAGGTCGATCTCATCGTCTTCGCTCGGGTTGTGACGGGCGCGTGACCTCCCATATAGTGGTCGAACGCCAGCCGTCGGGCCCCTGAAGGAGTGAATTCGCCTTGCCGCCGATCGTCATCTACACCAAATCGAGCTGCCCCTATTGCCACGCCGCCAAGGATCTTCTGCGCCGCAAGGGCGCGCCGTTCGAGGAAATCGGCGTCGACGGCGATCGCGCCGGCCAGGCCGCGATGGCTCTCAAGGCGGGCGGACGGTCGAGCGTGCCGCAGATTTTCATCGGCGCCGCGCATGTCGGGGGCTGCGACGACCTCTACGATCTCGAAGGGGCGGGGCGGCTCGACGCGCTGCTCGCGGGATGAACGATGATCAAATTCGCGCTCGCCTGCGATAAGGGCCACGACTTCGAAAGCTGGTTTCCCGACGGCGCGGCTTACGAGAAGCAAGCGCGGCGCGGCCTGATCGCCTGCCCGGAATGCGGCTCGACGCGCGTCGCCAAGGCGATCATGGCGCCGGCGGTTCTCGGCGCCGGCCGGCCCGAACGCGAGGCGAGCCCGGCGGCGGCGGTTCCCGTCGCGCTCATCGACCAGCGCCAGCGCGCGTTGCGCGAGGCGGTGCGGAACTTGCGGCGCGAGATCGAAACCCATACCGACGACGTCGGCGCGAAGTTTCCCGAGGTGGCGCGGGCGATCCATGCCGGCGAGGCGCCGGAGCGCGCCATCCGCGGTCAGGCGAGCCGAGCGGAGGTCGAGGCGCTGATCGAGGACGGCGTCGGCGTCCTGCCGATCCCCTTCGCCCCCGACGACTTCAATTGAAGGGCGAAAGGCCGCCTATTCCGCGGCGACGCTGAACTCGGACGCCTCGATCACGGTCGTGCCGATCATGGTGCGCACGGAGACGCGGAACGGCATCAGCACGCGCGCGCCGTCGATCGGCGCCAGCCAGACTTCGAGATCCGTGTTGTCGGCCATGAATTTTGTCGCGGGACGATCGCGCCGATGGCCGGCGATCGGCACGTAGCGCACGGCGCAGACCGCCACCGGGCCCTTGTAGCCCTTGGCCGAAAC
>Ga0187852_1001144_pt1 | contig 26174 bp, 23 predicted proteins | sample June2016WEW_6_40_FD_134511 | JGI IMG/M metagenome (GOLD analysis project Ga0187852, IMG submission 134511) | Peatland microbial communities from SPRUCE experiment site at the Marcell Experimental Forest, Minnesota, USA - June2016WEW_6_40 | ecosystem: Environmental > Terrestrial > Soil > Wetlands...
CCACTTTACTCATGGCATTGCTGCCACTTTCTCGTTCGACTTGCATGTGTTAGGCACGCCGCCAGCGTTGATTCTGAGCCAGGATCAAACTCTCGTTTGAAACCTGATGTCACACCTAGCTGACGGAGGTCAGCTTGGTGCGACCGCGCCCCACATCCGAAGATATGCGGCGCCTTACCTTGTGAGAATGATCAAGCCAAACCTGATCGTATCTCACGACTGGCACGTTCAACCATTTTGTCAAAGATCCTTACGGTTTATCCGCCTGAGCGGGGCCGTTTGGATCGAGGCCCAGGCCGTGAAGCCGGGGTGTCCTCGAACTTGTTGCGCTCGCCGGTGTGGCCTTCCAGGACAACATCCGGCGTTTTTGCGCGAACCCTCCAAGACTACTAAACTTCCGTGTTGGCGTCAAGCTCAGTCTGTTCCTCTCCTGAGGCCGCTCCAACAGGTTGTTGGGGGCAAGTTCCTCAGTTCAAGAAGATCGAGCGGACGGAAGGGAGACGTTCCATTCAAAGCAGGAGAACGCTCCATTCAAAACAGGGAAACGTTCCATTTACAGCAGGAGAACGCTCCATTCAAAGGCGTCGCGCAGCGCAAAATATCAAAGAGCGACCAGCAAAACGCGCCCGAGCCACCAGGGCTCGCAGGAGTCGAACTCCTGGGTCATGCAATGGATTGTTCTCTGCGGGATTCCCTACAGGGGTTCAGGGGCTACAGCCTCACCTGATCCAGCGAACCATTCCATTACTTTAGCTTCCCACTTCCCTCAAAGGGGCAGGCCACACGGCCACCGGGAGGCTCCACTGCTCATCTCGTACTTCAAAAGAGTAGCACACGCCACCCTTTATTGCAAACTTTGTCTACGAGCGGCGACCGGCTGAACCGTACCCGCCCTGGCTGCAACCCTATGAGAATAGCAACCCGCCGGCCGCATGGCAAGCGCGGGAGCTGTGGGAAACCGGCCCGCACGGGCGCGCAATCAGCCGCAAGTCCTTGATTCCATTGTGGAAACCGCTGTGGGTAAAAGAGGCTGCCTGGAGGCAGACATTTTGGGGGAGTGTGGCCGCGGGGATGCACAGATTTTTGCGGTTTTTGGACAATTGGGAAAAAACGGGAGGGGTTTTTGTCTGCAAGCCATTGAAAATAGTAAAGATAGATGCAATTCAAAAGGAGGGATGCTGTAACCTATTGAAAATGAAGAGGATTTTTCGCGTGTGTCCGCCTGCAGGCCGTCAAAAAATGCGCAGATCGGTGCAGTATGCGATTGAGGCCGCGGGAGGCATCGCAGTAACCTATTGAAAAAGAAAGGCCTGGCAACGAAAAGGCGACCTGTACGTCGGCTGTTTTTTTGCCACTGAGTCGGCCTGTAGGCGGAGTGTTTTCTTGCGTGCATTTTCGACGCTGGGAGAGGCTCTGGGGGATTAGAGATCAGGGGGCAGGGGTCGGGGAACAGGGATAAGGGATCGGTTGTTAGGGGTCAGCGGCATGGGCCAGGGAACAGCCGCCACGACGACTCGCCGCGGCGAGGAGCAGGGAATAGAAGGTCGTGCTGCACGAGAGGACGTTTGAGGAACTGGGGTTGTTGCAACTGGGGAACATGTTCAAGCGGAGTTTAGGCTATATCCCCTATTTGAGGAATTTCTTCAGCCTGGATGCAAGGGCTTTCTCGTCCGCAAGCTCGCATGCCCACACCGTGAGGGTAGCCCACCCCGCATCACGTAGCAACTGTGCATTTCTTCGGTCCCGCTCGACATTGCACCTGAGTTTCGGACCCCAGTATGAGAGCCGGGATTTCGGCAGGTGAGCGTCGTGGCAGCCCTTGTGCTGATGCCAAAAGCATCCGTGGACGAATAATGCCTTTCTCCGGCTCCTGAACACAATATCTGGGCATCCAGGGAGAGATTTCACATGGAGCCGGTACCGGTGCCCCAGCCCATAGAGTAGCAGCCGGACACGCATCTCAGGCTTCGTATCCTTGCTGCGGATACTCCTCATGTTCTGACTCCGGGCCGGGGTCGAAATCCTGTCTGTCATGGTCCTCCTGAGCCGGGTCATTTTTCTTTCGCCAAATCTCCCGGTTCGCTGTAAAATTGCCAATTAAGCGCCATGAGCCAGACGATAAAAGCGATCTCCCTTTTTAGCGGATGCGGTGGATCTGATGTGGCCTTGTCGGATTTGGGCGTCGATATAGTCTGGGCTAATGACGTCTGCGAAGCTGCATGCCAAACATATCAAGACAACATCCCTAACGCAAAGATCGAATGCGGCGATATTTCGGATTTTGACGATTTTCCGTCCGCCGATCTGCTGGTGGGCTGCTATCCCTGCCAGGGGTTCACCCAAGGTGGCCGGCGCGACTGGGGAGAATCTGTCAATTTTTTATATCAGCAGTTTGACCGCGTTCTGCGGCGAACCAAGCCCAAGGCCTTTGTGGTTGAAAATGTCAATGGCATGGCCTACGGCCCAAACCAAAGGCTATTAGCCAATCAGCTTTGTAGGTATAGATTGGCTGGATATAGGGTCAAATGGAAGGTCTTGAACGCGCAAGATTATGGCGTCGCCCAATCAAGACGACGGGTATTCATCGTCGGTGTTCGATCCAACCTGGCATACGATTATGTATTTCCTGAACCAACGCATGGGTCCGATTCGCGCCAGGCCCTGGTGTCCCAACGCGACGTTCTCAAGGGCTTTCCGGAATGGCCGATCGGTGATTTTAATGAGGAACCGTTCCACTGGTACTATCTGTCGCGAAATCGTAGAAGGGATTGGATGGAACCCAGCCCCTGCATAGTAGGACATTGGCGACATGTCCCTCTGCATCCCTCAAGCCCTCCGCTGCGTCGCATCCACACAGATAAATGGGTCTTCGCGAAAAAGGAGCCTGCAAGACGATTCTCTTATCGGGAGTGCGCTGCGTTGCAAGGATTTAGACGAGACTTTATTTGGAAGAGAGGCACTGTGCGCGAGCGATTCCAAATGATCGGGAACGCCGTCCCTCCGCCCCTATTCAAGGCAGTTGTAGCAAACCTGCAAGAAATATGGAGGGGAAATGGCTGATCCGGTCACCATCAAATTAGAGTACCTCTCACCGGATTCTCTGCACTTTGATCCTGAAAATCCGCGCTTTGGTGGCAGCCTCAAGGATAAATCTCAACCTGAAATACAAAAGGCAATCTTCGGCGCGCCCCACTACGCATCAGAACTCGTAGATTCTTTTCTCGAAAACGGATTCATTGACTACGAGCCGCTCGTCGTTAGACGCCAAGGGGACCACTACGTTGTTGTTGAGGGCAATCGGCGCCTAGCTGCCGTTAACGAGATACGTGCCAACCCTGAGAAATACGAACGCCAAAAAAATGATTTCGATAAAGTGCCGGCGATCGTATTCCCGGATCAAGCGGATGATGAACAGCAACAGAGTCAGATGCGGATCTACCTTGGGGTGCGCCATATGCTTGGATTTCGAGAATGGCCGCCTCTCGCTAAGGCGCAATTCTTGGAGCGGGAGATCCAACGTGTGGGCAGCCTAGAGCGCACTATCAAAGAGGTGCGAATCAAAAAGCAGGAGGCGCGCCGGTTCCTTCTGCCCTTTCGGCTTTTGAAAAAGGCGGGGATGCCGCTCCCGGACAGCGAGGACTTTTGGGTCTTGGCGGAAGCGATCTCGAGGACAGGGGTAAAGAAATTTTTGCAACTCGATGTCGATCCAGATACCTTGCAAATCCTCGACTACGATAAGGCCAATTTGAAGGTCTTGCTCGACGATCTTTACGGTCCGCGTATGGCCTCGACGAGGCAGCGAAATACCGCTGAGAAAAAAGTCCATGACACCCGTGAGCTTTCTACCTATGCTTCGGTCCTTTCCTCCGAGAAGGCGTCTGCGTTGCTCCACGGGGGGAAGTCGTTGCGCGAGGCGGAAATCTACGTGGACACGCGAGAGGAGAGCCGCAACAAGCTTTCTAAGGTCGTAAGGGAGCTGGGTTTGCTGATTCAAAAGGTGCTGGAAAAGGATAAAACGCCCGAAGCAACCGCTGTGCTGCAAGCGTTTAAGGAGCTTAACTCGGCGGTCAAGGCGTACCTGAAAAAACATGCCTAAGTTCAATTCGAAATTTGCATTTTTCGAGGTCGTCGCAGAAGAGCTTTCCTCCGAGCCTTCCCGGGTGATCACACGGGCAGGCTCGCGGCTTGGTGATGAAGATGATCCTTTGTTTGATGGTTTGAAGGCCGAGACGCATAGCTCGTCCTCTGAGGATGCGATTCGGGCCGCAGTGGATTGGCTCGATATGCATTTTCGTGGGAAGGGCTCGTCCCTTCCGTTCGCGTATGATTCTGAGAGTGGACGATTTACCGCGCTCGATGTTCCTTATCTTCAATTCATAGAGCGGATGAAGGGTATTCGCACCATCGGAAAGCGTTCTCAGCAATTTGAGTTAGAGGTAATGGAGAAGCTGAGGGGCCGGGTAACTGGATCTCTTCACAGGGTCGGAGATCCACGGACGATGATGCCCAAGAAAGCTGAGTTTAACGCATACTTGAAAACTCTCGGGTTTACAGGGAATGTCCTGTTAGGGAAAGATAGGGACGGCGGTTTCGATATTTTATGGCTCCTGCCTCTTGGTTCCAAGCCTCATCGGCCAATAGTTTCAGTGCAATGTAAGAATGGCTTGTACGATATGGGCGAGGGCGCCAAATCTGTAAATGTCGGCCTCATGTCTTTAGGTCTTCATGGTAGACTTCAGGCTACTGTGCATGTGCCATGTGTTTTGTATAACGACTATTTATTCCCTGAGAGGGTGACGCCGAAGCCCATGAATTTTGTGCCTTTGGGACTTACCGATTTATCTCCATTGACGGTTCTCCTAACAGCAGAAGCAATCTAGATAGTTTGTCTTTGTTCTACTGGATGTTTGAAATGCGGGGTGTCGGGCGCGGCTTTCGCCGCGCTGGTTGATTTTCCAAAATGGGTGGGTGGTTTTATGCGGGGGTTGAAACACCCACCTCCCTCCGGAAATATCTTTCCTCAGGGGCTAAAGCCCGCGTTTTGCGGCCCTTTTCGGCACGACTAATGTCGTGCCCTGACACAAAGCAACCCTCCGGGGCTAAAGCCCGCGTTAGTATTGCGGCATTATGCGGGGGTTGAAGCCCCCGCCTCCCTCCAGAAAAATCTTTCCTCAGGGGATCGAAGGGATGAGTTGAAGCCCGTAGCTATCAACGTGCGTTGGAGATTCTGCGAGTTGCCATTAAGCGCTTGGGGCGGGTGGCTTGACGGGGCGGAAGAGCCATAGGTTGAGCAGCGTAAAGAGCAGCCCGCCGACGGTGAACTTGAGCCAGGCGGGGGCTTGCGAGGGGGAGAAGAAGCCTTCGAGGCATCCGGCGACGACGAGCAGGGGAATGATGCCGGAGACCAGGCGGGTGGCCTCGACGCCGCCGCTGGCGACCGAGTCTTTCCAGCGCAGTGCTCCGGGAAAGAGCATGGCGTGGCCGAGGCGGAATCCGGCGGCTCCGGCGATGAGGATGGAGGGCAGCTCGAGGGAGCCGTGGGGCGCGACGAAGCTCCACAGAGCTATGGACATGCCGTATTGGCGGCAGGCGGCGGCGATGACTCCCAGCATGATGCCGTTGACGGAGAGGTAGAAGAAGGTTCCCAGGCCGAAGACGATGCCGCCGGCGAAGGTGACAAAGCTGACGGAGAGGTTGTTGGTCATGATGGCGCTGGTGGCCTGGGGCGCGACGCTGACGATGGAGTGAGTCCACATCTGGTGGCGCTCCAGGGTGTCGATCATGGCGGGGCCGAGAAAGTGGCGCATGAACTCGGGGCGGGCGGTGGTGAGGGCGGCGCCGAGCAGTCCCCAGGCGAGGGTGACGAGGACCGAGGCGGCCACGTAGCCGATGTGGCGCTGGAAGATGACGGGATACTGGTCGCGGAGAAAGCGAAAAAGCGTGAGCAAATTGGTTTTTCTGCCGGAATAGATGATATGGTGGGCGCGAGCCAGCAACTGATTCACATGCGCGGCATAGGCGCGGGCGGTCGCGTCCTGGCGGAGGACGGAGAGGTCGGCGGCGACCTGGCGGTAGAGCAGGGCCATCTCCCGCAACTCGGCGCGGGAAAGCCGGCCGAGGCCGCTGGAGCCGGATTGGGCCAGCAGGGACGAGAGCCGGTCCCAGTGGGGCCGGCGCTTGAGAATCCACTGGTTGGAGAGGATTTGCGCCATGGAGTTGAGTTCCGACCAGCTTAGCATTGAAACGCCGGAGCTGGTGGCGATCGAGATGCCGCTGGCGGGGATCGGGAGCCGCTTTATCGCGCTGCTGGTGGATTACCTGATCTGGGGCGCCGGGCTGATCATGCTTTTGCTGCTGGTCGGGTTGCTTCTGCCTGGCGTGCACGCGTTCTCGAAGAACTCCGGGCAATGGGCAGTCGCGATCATCATTTTCTTCGTTTTTCTAGTGAACTGGGGCTACTTCACGCTGTTTGAGGCCTTCTGGAACGGGCGGACTCCGGGCAAGCGTGTGGCCAGGATTCGCGTCATCCAGCGCTCGGGGCGGGCTATCGGGCTGTTCGAGTCGATGGCGCGGAATCTGGTGCGCTATGTGGACTGGCTTCCCGGCTTCTATGCGGTGGGGGTGATCGCCGTGTTCGCCACCCGCCAGCACCAGCGGCTGGGGGACCTGGCTGCCGGAACCCTGGTGGTGCGGGATCGCGAGGTGGAGAGTCCACTGTGGGGGGAGCGGGGCGCGCGGACCTTCACCGCGGAGATTTTTGCTCCCAGCGCTCCGATCCCCGAGCCGCATACCGCCCTGACGCTGCCCGCCACCGGCATCGCCAAACTCTCGGCGGCCGACCTAGGGGTGCTGGAGGGGTTCTTCTCACGGCGGCTGGATATGAGCCTGCCGACGCGTCAGGCCCTGGCGCTGCGGATCGCTTCCGCGATCCAGGCCAAGTCAGGGCTGGAAGCGCCCGCCGGGGCCAGCATGGAGACGTTTCTAGAGGCCACGGCGCGGCAATTGCGAGATATCGCGCCGTTGCAATAGGGCATTTCATCCAATAGGGAATTTTCAGACGCCTTTAGAAGCCAGCTCCCGCCGGAGAGTTGTCCCGGGTGAGGAAAACACGTGAGATTTGCGATTTTTTGCCGGGAACCCGCCGCCGACGCAGCTTTGCCGCAGCAAGTGACACCATGCGGGGTGGGATCAGCCCTGGCAATTCCGCTGTAACTCTAGTATATACATATAGTTACTGATGATGACGCGAGGAGCTGCCCGGATTCGGAAACGGGCGGCTTAAATTCATTGAAAGTTGGACTTGACAACTACCCCCCATTGAGCATTAAATGTTTCGCGGCTCAGTGTAGGTGTTCTTGCGCGCAGTGAACTTAAACGATTGAGCGCAAGGATTCCAGAAAATGGAGAAGTTGAATATTTCTTCTTCCATTACACGGAGAAATCGGGCTGTTTTAGAAGCCTGGGCGGATGTCTTCACAGCCTGGGCAGAGGGGCCCGAGGAAACGGATTTCGGTTTCATCCTGCCGGCTTCATTCCGACCGAGGGGGAAGCGATCGAAGTACGAAACACCAACAGAAAGAAACTTGAAAAGGAAGGTCACATGAGACAAGCGAAATACAGGTATTTCCTGTTGCCGTTGTTTTTAGTGTTGGCATGCGTAGGACTCTATGCGCAGGCCAACTCCGACCTCACCGGCATCGTTACTGACCAGACGGGAGCGGTCATCGCGGGAGCGAAGGTCGTCCTCACCAGTACGGCCACTAATGACGTGCACACAACCACAAGCAGCGGCACCGGCTTGTATGACGTCGCCGGCCTGAACCCCGCCACTTACAACCTGAAGGTCACGGCCAAGGGCTTCGAGACGTACGTGCAGAACGGCATCGTGATCGCGACTTCCGCCACGGTCCGCGCAGACATCAAGCTCACCGTCGGCGCCGAAACCCAGACGGTCACCGTCCAGGCCGACGCCCTGACGGTGCAGGCCGACTCCAACGTGGTCAGCACGCTGATCACCTCCGAGCAGATCAGCGAAATCGCCACCGAGAACCGCAACTTTGCAGCTCTGGCGGCCCTGGGCCTGGGCGTAAGCTCCGCCCTGCCCGACAACAACACTCCCGGCTCGGTGGGATCCAACTTCACCATCAGCATCAACGGACTCCGTCAGAGCCACAACATCTGGCTCATCGACGGCGGCGAGTCTGACGACCGCGGCGGCGCTGGGGGCATGCAGATCCAGCCTTCGCAGGACGCCATCGCCGAGTTCACGATGCTGACCTCGAACTATCCTCCGGATTACGGCATTTCCTCGGGCGCCACCATCAGCCTTTCGCTGAAGAGCGGCACGCAGAAGTTCCACGGCTCAGCCTACGAGGAAAACCGCAACACCGACTACGACGCCAACAAATATTTCGACAAACTAACTACCCCGGTGACCCCGACGCCGGCGGTGCACTACAACATCTACGGCTTCAACGTGGGCGGCCCGTTGTACATCCCCAAGACGTACAACGTCAACAAGCAGAAGACCTTCTTCTTCTGGAACGAAGAATGGCGCAAGACTGTAAACCAGGCATCCAGCAACAACGCCACGGTCGACGCGGCTGACATTCCCGCGATTGGCCAGACCACGCCTCTCACCTATGTGGCGCCCGGGTTCGCTTCGGGCACCTCGCTGGTGGTTCCGAAACTTGCAGCCGGTTCCGCGTGGTTTTCGCCGGGCCAGCCCGGTCATGGCCTGACGCCAGGGGCGGCGTTCGCGAACAACCAGATTCCGGCTTCGATGTTCGATCCCAACTGGATTCTCTACTTGCACTCAGGCGCACTTCCCGCGTCGAACGTAACCGTCGGGGGTGTTGCCCAGGACAAGAACATCTCCTCTATATCGCTCCCGTTCGTGGTGCGCGACGACATCGTCCGCGTCGATCATAAGTTCACCGACAAGTGGGCTATCCTGGGCCACTACATCGGCGACATTGAGAAGGAGAATTTCGGCGCACCGGAACTGGGCTGGTGCTGGTGCAACTACAACACCCTGCAAAGCGTCCTTTCCTCTCCGTCCCACAGCGCGGCCATCAAGTTGACCGGCCAAATGTCACCCAACCTGCTGCTCGAAGTCAGCGCGAACTACGACGGCAACCAGATCGACATCACCCCCACCGCGAACAGCTACAAGCCAGCCAGCTGGAGCGTCCAACCGGTGGTGGCGGCCTATGCCATCACCCGGAAGACCCTCCCGGGCATCTCCGGTTTCGGCGGACCCTACTGGACGGCTGAAGACACGGCCACCGAGCCGTATCACAACGCGGCCCAGGACTATGAGCCCAAGTTAGACCTCTCGTACACCAGCGGCAGGCACGCCATGAAGTTCGGGTTCAGCTACAACCGCTACACCAAGAACCAGATGCTTTACGGCGACGAGCAGGGCGACTACGGCAGCAACACGGTGTCGAACGACGGCATCATGGACCTGCTGATGGGCCTGGCGGGCGGCTACAGCCAAGCCCAGGGCGCGCCCATCCGCCACTACGTCAACCAGACTACTTCGGTTTACGTCATGGACAACTGGCACGTAACTCCAAGGCTGAGCTTGCAGTTGGGCATCCGTTACGACGCCCTGCCGCACGCTTGGGAGCGCGGCAACTTTGTTGGCAACTTCGCTCAAGCCCTGTACGTCCCAACCCAGGCTCCGATCTGGGACAACAGCGGCGCCATCGATCCAGCCAGCCCGGACCTGTATACCTTCGGCGGCATACCCTCCTACATCAACGGTACGGGCCTAGCCGGCCAGAATCACTTCCCGAGGGGCCTAGTCAACAACGACTACCTGACCTGGCAGCCTCGCCTTGGATTCTCTGAAGACATCAGCGGCAACGGCAAGACCGTTCTCCGCGGCGGCTTCGGAACCTTCTACGAGCGCATGCAAGGCAACGACGTCTACGACACCGCCGCCAGCCCTCCGTTCGATCCTGCGCTGAGTGTCGGCAACCCCAACTTCAGCAACCCTGGTTACAACTATGTAACCGGCCAGTCGATCACGCCGAACTCTCTGATCTTCGCGGGCGGCGCGGCCAGCATGGCGCAGTATTACCGCGCGCCGGCGTCAGCCATGTACAGCCTGGGCGTGCAGCGTGAGCTGGCTCCCTCGCTCATCTGGGTCGTCCAGTACGTGGGCAACCTGGCGTGGCATCAGAACATCGGCAACCACGTCAACAACTTCCCAGTCAACTCCGGGTTCATCAACCCGAATACTGGGGGGCCCATCAGTAACTCACCCGGCCCCGGCCTTGTCTCAATCGAGTGCCTGGCGGGTGATTCCAGCGCAAACTACGGAGCTATAGACAACCCCTGCAAGCCCGGCTTCGGCGCCACAATCGGCGGCGTCCCGGTCTTTCCTGGCGGCGGAAACCAATTCCGGCAATTCCAGGGCTACACCGACATCAACCAGAATCAAATGGATACCAACGGCAATTACAACGGTTTCCAGACTGGTGTCCGCGTGCAGAACAGGTGGGGTCTGAGCGGTGAAGTCGATTACACGTGGTCGCACGAGATCGATATCACCAGTTACGACAACGGCGGCGGCGGCGCTGTGGACAATCCCTGGAACTTCAAGTTTGATAAGGGATCGGGCAACCTCGATCGCCGGCACATGCTGAGCATCAACTACGTCTACAAGCTGCCCTTCTTCGCCAAGAGCAGCGGCTTGGTCCACTCGATCGCGGGCGGATGGGAGTTTGCCGGAACCGTGATCGATGAGTCCGGCACGCCTAGTCCTTCGGGCTTGACGCTCAACTACGACCCAGTCGGCCTCGACGGCGGATATGGCAACCGTCCGAACCTGGTCGGCAAGATGACCTACAACAAGAAATTGAACGACTACTTCCGCGACACCGGGTTCTCCGCTCCGGTTCCGGAATATGATGGCGGATCCAACCTGGGCTTCGGCAGTTCCGGCAAGGACGCAATCGTCGGTCCCGGCCGCGTGAACTTCACGACTTCGATGTATAAGTCGTTCGCGATTACCGACAAGGCCCGCTTCGAGCTCCGCTTCGAGTCGTTCAACACCTTCAACCATACCGAGCCCAGCGGCATCAACACGGGCTACAACCCATCGAACAATGGCGGATTGAACAGCGGCATACTCAATTCGGGCAATACGTTCGGCCAGGTCACGAGCACGTGGGATCCCCGCGCACTCGAGCTTGGCGGCAAGTTCATTTTCTAACCCAACCCTCAACCGGGGCGCGGCAGGCAATCCCTGCCGCGCCCTTTTTCTTTGCCCGGCAATTGCCGGCAGACCTGTCACAGAGAGAGAATCAAAGAACGAAAGGGAATCTGTCAGAGGACGCATTTTGGGGCAGGACGGGGCCGGCGGGCCGGACGAAAGCCAGCTAAGGAAGGGAACCACGTGAAGCGGGTTGTACAACTTGGAATCGGCGTGGCTTTGGCTGCCGCCGCAGCGGGCTGCCTGGGCCAGGCAAAACCGGCTTCCGACCGTCTGCGGCAGACGGCGCTGACCCTGGAGCGGCAGGGCAAGAATCCCGAAGCGGAGGCCGCGTGGCGCGCGGTTGCGAAGGCTCATCCTTCAAGCCAGGAGCCTTACGCACACCTGGGGTTGCTGGAGGCCCGCCAGGAACACTACAAGGAGGCCGTGCCCCTGTATCGCAAGGCCCTGGAGATGGGTCCCGACGTTCCCGGACTGCGGCTGAATCTGGGTCTGGCGCTTTTCAAGGGCGGAGATTTCAAGGAGGCCATCCAGGAGTTCAACCCGCTGCTCAAGAGCGAACCCGCGTCCTCTCCCCAGGCCCAGCGCCTGACCATCCTGATCGGGATGGCTCACTACAGCCTGACCGAATACGCCGCAGCGGTTCCCTATCTGAAGGAGGCGGCCGCGCACGATGCGCAGAACCTGCCGCTGAGGCTGGCCCTGGCGCACAGTTGCCTGTGGTCCAAGCAGAATCAATGCGTCCTGGATGTCTCCAAGGAGATTCTTACGCTGGACCCGGATTCGGCCGAGGCTGAGATGCTGGCAGGCGAAGCGTCGGATGGCCTGAAAGACAATGGCGGCGCCATAAACCACTTCCGCGCCGCCATCAAGGCCAATCCCAAAGAGCCGAACGCGCACTTTGGCCTGGGCTACCTGCTGTGGACCCTCAAGCAGTACAAGGAGGCGGCGAACGAGTTTCAGGCCGAGCTGGCCAACGATCCGGCGCACGTTCAGGCCATGGTCTATCTGGCCGATACGGAGATCCAGATGAACCAGATGGACGAGGCGACACCCTTGCTCAAGAAGGTCGTCGAGCTCGATCCGTCGATCGGCCTGGGGCAACTGGATTTAGGGATCGTGGATTCGGAGGCCGGCCGCAATGAGGATGCGCTGCGGGAACTGACCGCGGCCGCCGGTCTCATTCCGGACGACGTAAACGTGCATTGGCGGCTGGGGCGGCTTTACCGGACGCTGGGAAGAAAGGACGAGGCGAAGGCCGAGTTCGACAAGGCCAGCACCCTGCACAAGGCGGCCGATGAAGACTTGCACAACAAGATCGCCAATGCCCATGCGCGGCCGGCGCAGACGGAGACGCCGGCAGCAGCGCCGGCTGACAAATGATCGGGGATTTTCAGTTGGGCCGGGGGTGGGATTCGACGGCCCTGGCGCGTGCCAGCAGATCCGCCAGGATCCTTTCCGGGCAGATGTGCCCGGCCTCCAGCCGATCCAGTTCCTGTTCGCTCTCGACGGCAGAGGCGATGGTCATGAAGCAGTACAGGCAGCGGGTATTGTGCGTCCCGTTCTCGTTTTGGGTGTGGCTATACATCGCTCCTCGAAAGTGTGCGAGATTTAACGATGCTAGCTGCCCTTGCGTTTCCACGGCGTGATTCGCGTCACTTGACTTTGTGATGCGCGACCGGCTCTGTGCTGCTGCTGTCCGGCGAAATACGATCTCCCAGGAAAATATTCAGAGAGTAGTTCTCTGATTCGGGTTTCGCCGCAGTTGCCAGCAGGGGCTTCGGCCCGCCTGCGGAAAAAGGGAGACCGAGCAGGACACATCCTCGGAGCCGAGATAGTCGTATTCCAGCTTGTTGCCCTTGAGCGGGACGGTCAGGAAGCGGTAGACGGTAACTTTGGATTGGGGCGAGCCGCGCAGCCTGAAGATGGCCCAGTCGCCTCCGTAGGCGGCCACAAAGCCCGCCACCAACAACACCATCCCGCGCAGCAACCAACGCTTCATCCGGTCTCGACCTTTCGTTTCGCGTTCCCAGGGCGCGGTCAAGGCTCGCTGGATCGCATCTTCAGAATAGCGGCAAACCGGGGTGGGGGAGGCACGGCCTTCGGTGCGACGTATTCGCAGCCAATGCCCGGAGACTGGAACCTGCACGACTCTCGCAACCGCCGGGGCTCATCCGCCGCCTGCGGGCGCAAGACCAGGGCCTGCTAACACCAGCTGGTTAACTGGCCTGAACGCGAGCTTTATCGACGGTGACGATGTGGAAGCGATTCCGGCCACTCTTCTTGGCATGGTAGAGGGCAACATCCGCGTCCCTGAGCATGTCATCGGCATCCACATGTTCCCCGGTGGCGGCGCAAACGCCGACACTGACGGAAACCTGCGCCAGATGCCCGTTAATGGGAACTGGAAGCGCCAGAGTCTGGACAATCTTCGCGGCGACCACCTCGACGGCCTGCAGATCATTGAGCTCGGGAACGAGCACGACGAACTCGTCTCCTCCTATCCTGGCTACGGTATCCTCCCTGCGCACGCCCTTCAAGAGGCGATTCGCCGTAACCCGCAAGACTTCGTCACCGGCCTGGTGGCCATAGGTATCGTTCACCTCCTTGAACTTGTCCAGGTCGATCATGAGGACAGCCAGGCCAGTACGGCGCCGCTTGGCGCTTTCCAATGCGACATCCAGCCGGTCCTGCATGAGCAGGCGGGTGGCCAGTCCGGTCAAAGCATCGTGCAGCGCCATGTGGCGAAATTGCTCTTCGCTCTTGCGGAGAAGATTCGCCTGCAACTCGATGCGCCGTCTGAGCACCACGACCCATACCAGTACTGCCAGCGTGGCGGCCAGCACCAAGGCCAGCACCACGAGCGCATGGGCCGGCGTCCACCAGGAGGGCTGTTCCAGAATGGTTACATCGGCCGGAGAGCGCATGAGGACACGAAAGGACTTGGTGACGGCCACGCCCCCGCGCACATTGCTCTGGACATCGACGATACGGACCGAGCAGATGCCGGTGACGCGCAGCCTGCTCCCGATCTTCCAGACGCCAATTTCGGAACCCGCGAGGCTCTTGGGCAGAATCGCAGGGAAGAGGGTGTCGCCGGAGGAGAGCTGAAGGGTGACGTCGGAAGAGGTCAGATCGTAGCCGATCAGCAGGCCATCGATCTGGATCAGTTCGGAGCCGAATCCCCTGTCCAGAATCTTGCCGGTGGTCGCCGGCAGGGGCGCCAGCGGGGGGTTCTTCCCTGCGATTTGGAAGACCGCGTCGGTGATGACCGGGGCGTTATTGTCAGTCTCCACGAATCCGGCCATGTCGACCAGATCGCCCGCGGCGACAGGGGTAGTCTGGGTTGTCTGCGCGCAGATTCCGCGCGTCGCGTCGCGAATGCAGAGCATGGAACCGGGCCATTGGAGTGTCACGGTTCCACGCAGGTGGACACGATGCATGGGCGTGGTGTAGTGCCCCCACTGCAACAACCCTTCGATGGGGATGGGGGAACTCGCAAAGGGATCGCTGGGAGCGGGTTCGACCACTTGCAGGGCGGAGAGGTTCGGCTCCTGCAGGTGGATGCCGATCATCTGGCCGTCGGTATTCATGGTGGGAGCGGCGTGGGCATGAATTCTGACTTGGGCGTCGACCAGGTTGGAGTATGTTGCGCCCGGGTCCCTCATCATAATGATGGGTATGGGTCCATCCGCCATCTCCAGGAGCAGCGTCACGGCGTGGGGATATTCGATGACGCGATGGACGGAGCCCTCGACCTCGACCCATTGGGCGTCATAAGCGCCGGTCTTGAGAAGGGCAAGGCTGACCCGCGGCGCGTACGGGGGAAGAGGAGCGCGACCGAGAACGCGTATCTGCGGGTTGCTAACGATAGGACCGAAGCCTCCGGGCGCACTGACACCCCGCACGTCCACCAACGCTCCGGCAAAGAGCCCCTTTGCGAGTTCGGAAGTCTGACTGACAAAGACGCTGCCGGTGGCATCGTGAATGAAGATGGCCGCACGTCCGGTGCCGTAGTCGGGATCGAAGTAGGTAACGACCCCGCGCAGATGGACGGGATAGCCGCGCTTGGCTTGATCATCGCTGAGGCTGTGCGCTTCGCGCGCTGTGGTCAGAGTGCGCAATCCCTCCGCAGGATTCTTTGCTGGTTCGGGGTGCGCCGCGGGGCTCAAACCAGCCTGACCGGCCGCGAAAAGAGCTGGAAGCAGAAGAAAAGCAATCGCGCGCCGAGGAACAGAGCGGGGACGCAGGGGGCGAACGGCAGCCTGCTTCTCCCCGTGTGCGGTTATCGTGTGTGTTGACCGGAAGTGCAGGGTTACGATTCCCCCAATCGCAAATAATGTTTCGATTCTCAAGCCGACGTGCAATTCTCCCCCGGGGCCCGTCGCCGCTCACAACTGCAACTACAGGTATTCTATCGGCCAGAGAAGAAGGCAGCATTACCCCTGGGCTGGATTATAGGCCAGGGGGAATAAACATCGCTCCGGGCCTGTCCGGGCGCACATCCGAGGGGGTGAAGGAATCAACCTGGCGACACCGCGGAGTGTTTGCCGCCTCATTCGCATCATCGATTCTTTAGAACTTGACTGACGCGGCGCGGGGGGAGATGCCGCTGAGTTCTGCGGCGCGGGCTTCAGCGTAGGCGGCAGCGCCCAACAGGGCGGCGCGGCTCTCCAGGATGATGCGCACGGGCATGTTGATGAGCAACTGGCTCAAGCGTCCCTTGTCGGTGAAGGCTTTCATGAATGCGCCGTCCTTGAGCTTCTCCAGGATGCGGGGCGCAATGCCGCCGCCGATGTAGATGCCGCCGACCGACAGCACCTTGAGCGCCAGATTACCGGCCTCGGCGCCATAGGCGGAGACGAACATATCCAGGGCCTTCTCGCAGATCCCGCTCTTTGCGGCCAGGGCCAGTTCAGTGATCACGGCGTTGGGGTCCGGGACGGCGGCGATGCGCGCGGCCAGCCAGGCCGGCTCTTCCATGCCGCGGATCTGGCGCAGGAACTCGTAGATGTTGGTCAGGCCCATGCCGCTGACGACGCGCTCATAGCTGACGCGCCCATCGTACTTCCGCGTGAGAAAATGCAGCAGATCAACCTCGTCGTCGTTGCGGGGCGCGTAGTCCACATGGCCGCCTTCGGAGGGATAGGGAACATGACTGCGGCCGTTCCAGACCAGAAAGCCCTCGCCCAGGCCGGTTCCGGCGGCGATGAGGGCGCGGTTGCCGATCCGGCCGGCGTCCCCCTCGCTGAGGGTGAATATCTGATCGGCGGAGAGTTCGGCAATGCCGTAGCCGTTGGCTTCGAGGTCGTTGATGAGGAAGATGTGGTCGATGGCGAGCCCGAGGGACAGCTCGCGGCTGTCCAGCGTCCAGGGCAGGTTGGTGAGGCGGAGACGACCGTCGCGCACCGGACCCGGCACGCCAAAACAGGCCGCGGTTACCTTGTCCGCACTTAGAAACTCTTTTACGATCACTTCCAGCCCGGAATATTCTTTTACCGGAAACTGTTTATCTCGGGTGTGCTTGAGTTTGCCATCGATAAAGTCATACAGCGCCAAATGGACCTTGGTGCCGCCTACATCACCCGCCAGAATCATCGTTCCCTCTCTAAAAACCCGCAGCCTTCCCTGTCTGTCGCGGGTAGCAGCGCAGCTGCGGCCCGATCCAGAATAAGTGTAAGTATACCGCTGCAAGGCCATATCAATTGACTTGGCATGCGCTCTGGATCGCGCGGCCCAGTTAAAACTTTCATTAAAATTTCGGCCTTATCGGCTCCGGCGATGAGGAAGAAGACAGAACTGGCGTGGTTGATGACGGGCCAGGTGAGCGTGATGCGCCAGACGTCTTTCTGCGGCACGTGGTTGGCCGTGACCAAGCGGCTCATTTCGTGGATGGCCTGGGTGTGCGGGAAGAGCGAGGCGGTGTGGCCGTCGGGACCCATGCCCAGGGCGATGAGATCGAAGCGCGGGCTCTGGGCGCCCTCCAGGCGGAAGCTCGACCGCAACTCCGACTCATAGCGAGCAGCGGCGATTTCCGGCTCCAACTCGCCCTCGATGCGGTGAATCTGCCCGGGCTTGAGCGGCACGTGGTCCAGCAGGGCCTCGCGGGTCATGCGGTAGTTGCTGTCGGCGTGGCCGGGAGGGACGGCGCGCTCGTCGACCCAGTAGAGGTCGAGCTGCTCCCAGGGCATGCGCCACCGCCAGGGCTGATTGGGGTCGGCGAGCAACTCGAAGGCAGCCTTGGGCGTGGAGCCGCCGCTGATAGCGATGCGCGCGCGCCCACGGCCAGCGACGGCCTCCCCGGCCATCTCGACGAGATACTGGACTGCGCGGCGGGCCAGGGCTGGCGGGTCCGGCTCCACGTAGTATTTGATACTGAGCTTTCTGGGCATGGGGATGCCTCTCATCTCTACGTTACACGGGAGCAGGGCGGCGACTCACCACTTTTCATCAGACAGGTGCGAGACGACTGAAAAGCATGGAGCCCGCGACTAACTGGCTCATCGCCCCAGATAGACCCGGTACTGCTGCTCGATGACGCCGGCGGCGCGGGCCAGGGCCAGCTTGGAGAGGTTGTACTGGAAGAGGCTTTCGACAAGATTGCTCTGAGCGGAGGCCAGCGTGGCCTGCGCGGCGACTAGGGGAAGATTGTCGTCCACGCCGGCGTTGACGCGGTCGGATTCGTCGGAGAGGGCGCGAGTGGCCAGCTCGACGTTGGAGCGGGCGACCTCAACCAATTTGGCCGTGGCGTCCACGTCCAGCAGAGCGGAGCGCACCTGCTGGTCGATGCTGGTCCTCAGGTCGGCCAGTTGGGCGTCTACGGCGGATAACTGAGCCTGGGCCGTCTCAGTATCGCCACGCAGCCTGGCCTCGCGGAAGAGCGGGAGGCTGAGCGTACCCTGTACGGCAAAGTTGCCGTGGGAGCCGACGCCGTTGACCTGGCTGACGCCATAGTAGCCGCCGAAGCTGAGGCTGGGCAGCCGCTCGCTGCGATAGGCGGCGTGAACGGCTTTGAACTCGACCGCCTGATTTTGCAGGCTCAGGTAATCCTGGCGGTTCCGGTAGGCGAGGGCACGCAACTCTTCCCGGGTTTGCGCGGCGAGATCGTTGTAGGGAGCCGGGTCAGTCAGCACGATCTTCTGGCCGGGATCGACGCCGGTCTCGCGCTTGAGCAGGATCAGGTCCTTCTCCAGGCTGTTTTCAGCGGCGATCAGGGCCTGTTGCTGGGCCTGGAGCTGGACTCGCGCCCGCAGCTCATCCAAATTGGACGCGGTTCCGGCCTGGTGGGCGGCGTGGGCCTGGCTGAGCAGCACCTGGCCGGTCGCCTCCAGCGCTTTGGCGTTATCCACCTCGCTGGCGGCGGCAATGGCATGCAGATAAGCCGCGGCCACTTGCCGGACGACCTCGCCGCGCGCCGACAATTTGTCGAACCAGGCCGCTTTCTGCGCCGCGCTGGCCGCCTTGTAGCCTGCGATGACCGGGCCGGAGAAGAGCATCTGGCTGTAATGGATTTGTCCCTCGGTCAGGTCGTCGCGAGTGATTTCGGAGAGCCCGGGAGGCACCACGCCGCCGGGAAAGAGCGGCGCGAACGCGGCGATCACGCCCGGCCCAAAACCCATCGCTTCCAGGTTTTGCTGGTGGACGCCGAGGTCGCCGCTGACCGTGATGGCGGGCAGGAAGTTCTGCAGGGCCTGGTTCTTTTGCCCCTGAAGCGCCTTTTCGCCGCTCTCGGCCTCCTTCAAGCCAAGATTGTTCTCGAGGCCGCGGCGCACAGCCTCATCCAACGAGAGCTTGAGGATCTCATCGCTGGCTGGATGGGCAGTCACGCTGCCGAAAAACGGGTTGGCGGCGGAGGTCGGGTTGGGCGACTGGGCGCGAGCAGCCACTCCCGCCCCGGCTAAAGACAGCATGGAAAGAAGCGCCGGCGTGGCTGCCCGCCAGAAGACAAAATGTTGCGCTCGATTCACTGTCATCATTCTCTCAGATGAGCCAACCGGCGGGAGGATTTCAGTTGAGGGGGAGAAGCTGCGGGACATGGGGGATCCTGTATTTCTCCAGGCTCCCCTATACCATCGCCCGTTCCTTGACGGTCAGGTACTGGTTGAGGACGGACGAAGTGAGGGCCTCGGGGTTGAGGTCAAGGGTGAGCGCGCCCTGCTCGTGGAGGCGGGCGAGGAGCAGCTCGCGGCGAGCGGCCATCTCCTGCGCGGCGGCGGCGCGGAACATCTGCTCAACGTTTTTTGGCCGGGCCTGGGCGATGAGCTCCACCTCCGGCTGAGCCATGGCGACAAACAAGAGCACGTGGCGGCGCAAGAGTTGGACAGCGCCGTCGATGACTTCAGGGCGCATGGCGGTCTCAGCCAGGTCGGTGACCCACAAGATCAAGGAGCGGCGGGGCTGCAGGCGGTTGAGCACTGCGGTAGCGCGCAGATGGTCGGCCTCGGCGGACTCGGCATGGACCTGGGCTAGCGACTCGATCAACTGGCGTAGGTGCGCCGCGCCGCGGCCGGGCAGCAGGCGCTGTTGAATGCTTTGGCCATAGGCCAGCAAGCCCACACGGTCACCGGAGAAGAGCGCCAGTTGGGCCAGAGCGACGGCTGTGGCGCAGGCGTGGTCGAGCTTGGATCTGCTGGGCGCAGGGCCGGGCTTTTGGATGAGTTCGCGGGCCATGGCGACGCGGGAGCGCATCAGCCGCCCGCAGTCGAGGACGATCCAGACGGGCTGACTGCGCTCGGTCTGGTACTGGCGGGTGATGAGGCTGCCGCGCCGCGCGGTAGCTGTCCAGCAGATGTCGCGCAGGTCGTCGCCCTCGCGGTACTCACGCAGGCTTTCGAAGTCGCGGCCCAGGCCCCGCTGCTGAACCCGGCGCAGTTGCAGGTCGATCTGGCGGCTGCGGGCCAGGAATATCTGCTGCTGCTCGCCGGCGCGCAGGACGGGGTAAACGCGGACCGTCTGGGTGAGGGGCGCCTTGGCCCAGCGCTCGGCCAGTCCCAGCGGCGAGCGGTAACGCACGTAGAGCCAGCCAGTCTCCCAGTCGCCGCGCTCCTGGGGTTCGAAGCGGTAGCGCAGGCTGGCAGGCACGCGAGGAAATGCGGTCAGCTGGTGAATAGACGGCTGGGCCACAAGCGCCGGCGGCAGATCGTCGACGAGGCGGCATTCGACGATCGTTTGGCCCTGATTTTCTATGGTCAGCTCGATCTCCGTTTCGCTGTCGAGGGCCGGGGCGTTGGACCAGGAGCGGCTGGCAATCAGTTGTCCGGCGCGCGGCAGGCGCAAGCCGTCGAGCAGCGCGGCTGTCAGCACCACCGCGTCCCAGGCCAGCATGGCGTAGGCCAACCGCCCGTACCAGAAGCCGGGAATAAGCCACACGAAGCCCGCCACCAGCAGCCCGATGCTCCGCGCCGTGAGTCCAAAAGCCCAACGCCGCCGCCGTTCACAAACGGCGCTCACCGGGTCGGGATGAAGGGAGGGCGAAATCATAGGGGGACTCAAATCAAATCAATTGCGAATGCGAGGGCGCGATTGAACTCCGCCAGCTTTGCCCCCGAAAGGGAACCGACGTACTGCCTCAACTCGGATTTTCGAATACTGGTTAGCCCATCACACCAAATCCAGCAATCATACTTCATGCCCTCGTCGATCCCAATGCTAACTTGCGTCGAGGCGCCGTATCCGTTCGTGAATACCGGCGCGCAAATCACAGTTGAAAATCGCGAATCGATTGCGGATTGGCGGCTTGCAATGGCAAACGTTCGGTATTCTTTCGGATCTCCCGGCGGCTGGTGCACGCGATAAAGCTCGCCTCGGCGCATGTATCCTCACTCTTCTGATTCGGACGTAATCGGCGCCTGATAGCGAAGCACGTCTTCCATTTCGCGATTGAAGTAATCGGCGTTGGCGTTGAGGATTTGAAGGTCGCGTTCGTTGATGGCACGGCGGACCTTCTCTTTGAGATACTCGCGCATGACCGCTTCGATAAAGGCCGAGCGCGACACCCTGGAGCCGGCGTTGCGGTCAATCTCTTTAAGCAGGTCGGATGAAAGTGTGATAGATGTCTTCAGTTTCATACTACCTATATACTACCACGAATACTTCCCAGGTCAAGAAGATTTGCGCAACCCTTTTCCTACCCACCGTTCCGGCGCTCGCGATCCGGCTCGGTGTGCCACTCCATTTCTCCCTGGGTTGAATTGAAAACTGGAGTCTACCCCAACACAGAGAATGGTAAACTTGCCGCGAACGACTGGAGATCGCCGACCCGACTGCCATGCCGGGAAACAGGGAGGCAAAATTATCATGGTCAATGCGCGACATTTATTGCAAAGCGGCCTCCAGAGTGGAGTATACCGATTTGCAGAAACAGCAGCAGACCTGCCCTGAATAGTAATATTAGGCTCTCAAACCAACGGATGATATGCAACGGGATCAAGCGCGGAAAGAAAGGATAAAAGGTCGCCATGAAAAAGGAAAGTAACCGGGTATTTTATCGGACAGACGCTGCAGTCAAAAAGGGAGATGAGTTTTACCAGATTGTCTGGAAACACTTTCCTGAATTGAAGGTAAAGGGCTTTCGAGTCGAGGTGTTTCATGGAGTGGCTGGTAAACCACCGAAAAAGGTGGAGAGTGACTTTGCTTTTGACACACAAAAAGCTGCGGACGATAAGATAAACGGGCTTGTGGCAGAGATTGAAGGGCGCGGGTTTGTTCGATACTCTCCGCTGATTCACGGTGACCGGATTTTTGAATCGCGACGTTAACTAACTCAGCGAGATAAGAATCCGATCAGCGCCGAAGTTTCGTGATCTACATCCCATCGATTCTTCATAAGGGCGCACGTCTGCTCGTATGCCGGTATATAGCCGGTGACACCGGGAGTAGTCACTATGGCGGCGTTCTCATCCCAAATCTTGTCTATATCCTTAAACGTCGGCCATTCGACCCTGCAAACTGTCACGGGATCGCGGTCCTTTCCACCTTCGCTTGTGATGCGGTAGTACACCCAGTCTTTCGTTTCACCCGAATTCCTGCGATTCAGGTAAATAGAATCAATCACCATTTCTGTTGCCTCCTATCTTAATGAACTAATTCCCAAAATGCCGTCAGGCGCGATAGAAGAAACGCGCGTAGACGTAAAGCCAAACCCACCATCCGAAGAAGATAACAAGGATCACCCAATCGGGGGCATCGTGAGCATAAGCGACTATCATCAACACGCCATCTAACATCAGCGTAATCACCGGCCATGCGATTTTGGTCCTGTTCTGGTTCATGGCTGCCAATCTCCTCATTGCCGGGGTACCGGCACGGCGGCGACTACGTCGGCGAGGACGCGGTCGGCGTCGAAACCTTCAAGTTCGGCCTCGGGCTTGAGCATGACGCGATGGCGCAGGACGGGTTGGACGGCACGCTTAACGTCGTCGGGAACCAGGTAATCGCGGCCGTCGAAGGCGGCAGCAGCCTGAGCGACGAGCATCAGGCTGAGGGCGGCGCGGGGGCTTGCGCCCAGCAGCAGCGTGGGCCACTCGCGGGTGCGCAGCGCCAGCGACAGGATGTAGGTATACAGCTCCGGCTCGATGCGGATGGAGCGGACTTCGGATCGGGCGCGCGCGAGGAGGCCTTCTGGAATGGGCGCGATGGAGGCATCTTCGAGGAGTCCCGCGCCCGAGCCGGCGTGGTGCATCTCAAGAATCTGCAGCTCCTCGGCCTGCGAGGGGTAAGCCACGCGAATCTTCAAGAGAAACCGGTCCAACTGCGCCTCGGGCAAGGGATAGGTGCCTTCGAAATCCACCGGATTCTGCGTGGCGAAGACGGTGAACCAGGCGGGCAGTACACGGCGCACGCCGTCGCTGGTGACCTGCCGCTCCTCCATGCATTCGAGGAGCGCGGCCTGGGTGCGCGGCGGCATGCGGTTGATCTCGTCCACCAGCAGCAGGTCAGTGAAGACGGGTCCGGGGTGGAAGCTGAAGCTCTCCGAACCGGGGCGCAGGATGGTGGTGCCGAGAATGTCGGCGGGCATCAGGTCGGGGGTGGCCTGCACGCGCTGGAAGCCGAGGCCCAACAGCCGGCCCAGGGCTTTGACGATCAGCGTCTTGGCAATGCCCGGCACGCCTTCAAGCAGAGCATGGCCCTGGCAGAGGACGGCGATCAGCACCTCCTCGATCACTTGACCCTGGCCGGCGATGACGCGGCCCAGCTCCCGGCGGGCGTGGGCGATGAGTTGGCTGGTTGCGCGCAAGCCCTCCGGGCTTTTGGCGTTTTGGTTTGCATCTTGAAATTGATTGGTTTCCTGGCTCATGAAGCCCTTTCCTGCTGATTGTATTGAATCTTCTCAGATTGAGTGGCTAAAACCATGGTTTTTCTTTCCTGATACTGGCCAGTGCGGCCGAATTCAGTGAGAACGTAATACTCACTCACTGCTTACTTTTTGATCTCGTTCAGTGCTGACTTCGCATCTCTTGCAATATCAGGGTCGGAGTTATCGGCAAATTGCTTGATGGTTGCTATGGACCGCTGATCTCCAATCTCAATAAGCAGAGCAAATCCCTTGCGACGCCAGTATTCGTCTCCGCTTTTGATCCAGTAGATTGCAAGACTCCGCAGCGTTAACTCCGCTTCTTCGGCAACTTCATGGTCGGAGTCCTTGACATAACGCTGGAGAACCGCTAAGGACTGCTGATCTCCTATATCGGCAAGCACAGCAAATCCTCTGTTGCGTAAATAATCGTCACCGCTTTTAATCCAAGCAATTGCTTTGTTCTCGCCAGCATTCGGAGAGATGCCGAGAAAACGTTTGATTTTGTCAGACTCCATTTGAATACAAATGACAGCGTCGGCATCGTGATAGTTTTCATACTTCTTCGCTTTCGCTTGTTGCATCTCAGCGTTCAGTGAAACGAGAAGCTCCTTATAAAAATCTTTGAAGGCGGCGCTTCGGTCGACAAGAGAGCCCGACTGCAAACTATAGATTCGGTCCCAAGCCCCGGTACACCTCGCGCCCGCATATTCAGAGAGTTCGCCTGGAATGACAAGCTCGTTCTTTCCATTCTTGCCGAGGTCACGGACGATATCCTTCACGTCATCAACCTCCAACGCAAATATCGACTGCGTCGTGAGTCTGTTCGCTCCGAAATGAATCACTTCAACGTCGTTACAGAAACGCCGCCCGTTGACATCAAACGATGCGACAAGGTTATAACCATTACTCCCCGCGATCTTGAAAAAACCGGCACTGCAAACGCCGTCTTCTACGGAATGCGCACCCCAATTATTTCCGATCATCGCCATTGCAAATGACTTGATTTGCTCATCTGAAGGTGGTTGAGTTGTGTGTAATTTCGAGATCAGAACATTCCAGTCGCGCTCTGCATGTATGTAACTGCTCTTCACGGGAGGCGACAGCTTCTCCGTCACTTGAGCGGGATTCTGAGGCGCGGCAGTTTGCGCTCCAAGAGGAGCGTTGCCCGTATTGGCCGCGAGGATCACAACCAGAGAAAACACAAATGACAGTCTCTTCATACTCCTCCTCTATCTCTTCACGCAGAGCCGCTGCTTTTAGCGTCCGGCCTGGCGGCTTCTTTCAACTTTTCGGCGTGCCCATGCAGCGTTTGAATCAGTTTGAGCGCCTGGCGGGGGTTGATGGTCTCACCCCACGCGGCTTCTTCGCAGGCGGCCAGATCGGTTTCCAGGCTGGCGTCGGCCCCAGGAAAGCGGCGGCGAATCATCGCAGCCAGATCAGCCGAGCCCATTGGGGCGCCTCGCAGGCCGTCCGCCGCGGCGGACTGCAACGTATGGCGGCGAAACCGCTCCCAGGCAATCGAGACGGCTGTCGATGCGGCTCCGGCATTGCGATAGAGGGAGCCCAGCGCATCGAGAAACTCGATGGGCGTGGCCCGAGCCGGGGAGGGAAGATCGCGCACAGGACCGCTGCGCCGGCTGAAGCTGAATACCACGAGCAGCCCCAAAACCGGCAGACCGATCCAAAGCAGGGTCAGCGACGGCCCGGCGGCGTAGCTCCAAATAGAGCGGATCTCCCCGTGCAGCGACTCGTCCCAGTAGAAGCGATGGCCCTCGCGCGGCCCGAGCGAGTTGAGAAAGAGGTCGAGATTGCGGGCGCGGGCGAGCGAGCCGTTTTCAAGGGGCGTGGAACTGGCCCACCATACCGCGTGGCCCCTGCCCCAGTCGTACTCGACGACCGCCGGCAGCCCGGCACAACTATATTCGACGCGGTGCGCGGGGTTGCCGACAGCCCAAGTGGCTTCGGAGACCATCCACGCCTCGCCTGAACTGGAGAGAGCATCGAGCCCCTCGGGCTCGAGCTGGCAGGCGGCAAAGTTGAACTCATCCTGCGTGTGGCTGGCCTGGCCGGGCAGAATGTAGCCGCCCCAGAAGCCGGTGGAGAGCACACGGCCCCCGCGCTCCAGAATCGCGCGCACCGCCTTGATGTCGCTCCCTTCGCGAGTAAACGGCTCGGCGAAGATCACTACCGTCTCCGGTCCCGCCGTGGCGGCCAACTCGCTCAGCGGGCGCTCCCAGCGTTGCAGAGAGTAGCCGGAGCGGAGAAGGGTCTCATAGGCGGCGCGGGCGCCGTGCCGGCCGGAAAGATAGGTTGAGGGCACAGGGCTTTCTTCCCTGGGCGTCAGGAAACCAGTCAGCGCCGCCAACGTCAATCCGATACCCACGCACCAGAGCAGGAGCCGGCGATCCTTGGCGTCGAGGGAGGAGAGAAACTTCATTGCGCGCCGCCTCCCCCAATACCAGTAACCGGGGCTCCGCTTCCTGAGATCAGCGCAGCGGCAAGTTGCTCAGCCTTCCGGTAGTCGCCCTCTGCGGCCGCGCGGCCGCCGTACCAGACGCGCTCGAAGCTGCCGGTCAGCGTGGCCAGGCCCGCCTTGCGCGGATCATCCGGGGACACCAGGGCAAGATACTCGCGGGGAGTGCGGGCGCGGTC
>Ga0187852_1001151_pt1 | contig 26114 bp, 25 predicted proteins | sample June2016WEW_6_40_FD_134511 | JGI IMG/M metagenome (GOLD analysis project Ga0187852, IMG submission 134511) | Peatland microbial communities from SPRUCE experiment site at the Marcell Experimental Forest, Minnesota, USA - June2016WEW_6_40 | ecosystem: Environmental > Terrestrial > Soil > Wetlands...
ATCGATTCCATTGTGGCGGAGTTGAATGCGTGGGTTCCCGAGCTTGAATCGCAGGGGCGCATGGTCGAGGCGCAGCGCATTCATCAGCGCACGCGTTACGACCTGGAGATGATCAAGTCCATGGGCTATTGCCACGGCATCGAGAACTATTCGCGGCACTTCAGCGGGCGGCTGCCGGGCGAGGCGCCGCCCACCCTGCTGGATTACTTTCCCCGCGATTTTCTGCTCTTTGTGGACGAGAGCCACGCCACCATTCCCCAGGTGCACGGAATGTGGCATGGGGACCGCAGCCGCAAGCAGACACTCATCGATTACGGCTTCCGGCTCCCCTCCGCGTTGGACAACCGTCCGCTGAAGTTCGATGAGTTCGAGAACCGCGTGCAGCAGGCGATCTACGTCTCGGCCACGCCGGGGCCGTATGAACTGACCCGCTCGGCGGGAGTCGTGGTGGAGCAGGTGATCCGCCCCACTGGCCTCGTCGATCCGCAGGTCGAGATTCGCCCCGTGAAGGGACAGATCGACGACCTGCTGGCGGAGATTCGCGACCGCGCCAAGCGCAACGAGCGCGTGCTGGTGACCACTCTCACCAAGCGCATGGCCGAGGACCTGGCCGGATACTACACCGAGATCGGCGTCCGCTGCCGCTACATGCACTCCGAGATCGAGACTCTGGAACGGGTGAAGCTCCTCTCCGGGCTGCGCCGGGGCGAGTTCGACGTGTTGATCGGCATCAACCTGCTCCGCGAGGGGCTGGATTTGCCCGAAGTTTCGCTGGTGGCCATTCTGGACGCCGACAAGGAGGGTTTTCTGCGCTCCGCGGGCTCGCTGATCCAGACCATGGGCCGCGCGGCGCGCCACATCGAGGGCCGTGCGATTCTTTATGCCGACCACGTGACCGACTCCATGCGCCGGGCCATCGACGAGACCGACCGGCGCCGGGCCATCCAGAGCGCCTACAACCAGGAAAACGGCATCACGCCGCAATCGATCGTCAGCCAGGTGGAGATGGGGCTGGCCGCAATTCTCAAGGCCGAGTACGGCGATGTAGCCGACGAAGAGACTGCGGGATTGCCGGAACTCCGCTCTCAGGCCGACCTTGACGCCTATATTGTCCGCCTGGAGGCCGACATGCGCGACGCCGCCCGCAAGTTCGAGTTCGAGCGCGCCGCACGCCTCCGCGACTCCCTCAAAGAACTGCGGGAGAAGGAGTTCCTCTTCGGGTGAGGACCCCGGCGAGCCCGGTCCCTATCCGGATGCCAGGATGCCGCTGCGCCACTCCCTCGCGGCATTCCCCACAATATCTCCTGGTTCATGGGCCATAAAACAGTCCTTTCGGGCAACCGGACCGGGACTAGTAACATCTGAGTTGCTTAGTTAGTCAATAGAGCGCCCGTCCATTGCACGGGGCGTGGGGTATGCGGGGACGCCATGGCAATCATCTTATTGGTGGATAACGATCCGCTCCAGGCATTCCTGCGCAAGTCGGCTCTGGAGCGGCGATTTCACCATGTGCAGCGGGTTGGCGATGCCGCCGAGGCTCTTTGCCTGGTGGAGCAGCCCCTGTTTGCGGGGAATCTCGGGCTGGTGATCTCCGGGCTGCACATGCCGGGGATCGGCGGGCCGGCGTTTGTGGCAGAGTTGCATGAGCGGCTGCCCCAAGTACCAGTTCTGGTGCTGGGCAACGGCAGTGAAGCGGCAGACGACTACTCCAGCGATGGCGTACGCTTTCTGGCGCGGCCCATCAGCGGCGAAGAGATTGTGGCCGCGGCGGGCGAGATGTTGGCGCAGCTCGCCTGAGTCGCGATTCAGGAGGCGGAAGCACTCTTGGCTACTCACTCGATGCGCGCAACGGCCGGCGTAGCGCTTTCATGAGAGATGTCCGCTCAAGTTCTCAAGAGGGTCCGGCTGCGGGCGCTCGATCCCCAGTTGTGGCAATGCAAAGAGCGGGCCCTCGAAGCTACGGCACGGACAGCACTTCGAGCAAATAGAAACCTTCGTTGGACGGGGAGCTGGTATAGCGGATTCTGGCGCGGATGGTCGCCTCCGAGGAGAGCCGCTCAAGAGTGTCCTTCGGCGCTTTCCTGTAGAAGTCCTTCAAAAGGTCAAAGCCGTTGCTGTTTCCCAGCGAGCGAAGGACGAGGCTGATCGCGCGTCGCGGCTGCATGCCGGGCGGGTAGTGGGGCAGGCGGGCGCGGGGTATGCCGAGATTCCTGCATTGGGGGCCATTCGGGTTAGTGGTGCGAATGCAGAAATCGATGTTGACGCATTCCTTTATCGTTCTCCCGAGGCAGGTGCTCTCGAGGGGCTCGGGAAGCCAGACCAGGACTATGCTGTTAGCCCCGCCAGCGAAGTCTGGCGCCTGCACATAGAGCGTCTGTTCCATCTCGGTGGAGTCCGGCTGGCTGGCAGACGCCGGAGCCGAGATAACGGGGGAAGGCGACGCAGCAAGCGCAGGCGCCACGGCGCAGACGAACGCGGCGAGGAGGGCATTTACGAATCGAGCAGAAGACACTGGTGTGGGTTTCATAGCGGTGGAAACAATGCAGCTATTGTGCCACAGGGCGAAGCGCTCCAGTGAGATTTCCGCGGCGTGATTGACCGCAATATTCCCTCCACCCTTAGTGTGAGCCAAATCACTCAAGAAGAGCTTATGATGGATTGAGAACACCCTCGTTGGGAGGCCATTTGGCTCCCCGCTCACGTGCGAGAATCATCGTGGAGTCTGAATGGCAGCGTTCGGTAGTCTTGCTCTTCTCATTGCCTTGGCGCTGGCCGCCTACAATCTGCTGGCGGGGGCACTGGCGCTGCGGCTGATTGCGACCGGACAGCCGGCGGCGATCTCGCCCGAGCGGCTGGCCGATACGGCGCGGCGGGCCGGGATCGCCGGCTTTCTCGCCGTCACTGCGGCCGCCTTCGCGCTGGTCTGGTCGGTTTTTGCCAACGATTTTTCCATTGCCTACATCACGGAGCACTCGAATCGCGCTCTGCCCGGAGCGTATAAATTTTCTGCGCTGTGGAGCGGCCAGGAGGGCTCGCTGTTGTTGTGGGCGTGGCTGCTGGCGGCCTACGGCTTTGTCTTGCGGCTGACGCACAAGACCGACGTGAAGCTATACGCCTACGCGGGGACGATTCTGGCCGGAATTCAGGTGTTTTTCCTGGCGGTGCTCAACTTTGCCGCGCCGCCGTTCGCGCTGCTGCAGGGCGCCGTCCCGGACGACGGCAACGGGCTGAATCCGCTGCTTCAGTACCCGGAGATGGTGATTCATCCGCCCATGCTTTACCTGGGCTATGTGGGCTTCTCTGTTCCCTTCGCCTTTGCCCTGGGCGCGCTCATGATGCGCTATCCCGGCGAGAAATGGATCAAGGTGACGCGCGTCTGGACCATGGTGACCTGGCTGTTTCTCACCGCGGGCATTTTCCTGGGCATGCACTGGGCCTACGCCGTGCTGGGTTGGGGCGGCTACTGGGGATGGGACCCGGTGGAGAACGCCAGCTTCATGCCCTGGCTGACCGGAACCGCCTTTTTGCACTCCGTGATGATGCAGGAGAAGAAAGGCATGATGAAGAGCTGGAACGTCTGGCTCATCTTCTCTACCTTCCTGCTGACGATGCTGGGCACGCTGCTGACTCGCGCCGGGCTGGTGAGTTCGGTACACGCGTTTGCGGAGTCGCCCATCGGCACGTGGTTTGTGGTCTTCATGGGGATCGCGCTGGCGGTGTGCATCTTCACTTACGTCCTGCAGCGCAGCCACCTGAAGAGCGAACATCATCTGGAGTCGCTGGTGAGCCGCGAGTCCAGCTTCCTGTTCAACAATCTTGTGCTCCTGACCGCCTGCTTCGTGATTCTGTGGGGAACGCTGTTTCCGATTCTTTCGGAGTACGTGGTGGGCAACAAGGTCACGGTGGGCGCTCCGTGGTATAACCGCGTGGCCGTGCCCATCGGCCTGTTTCTGCTGTTTTTGACCGGAGTTGGCCCGCTGCTGCCGTGGAGGGCCACGTCGTTCCGGAGCATACGGCGGAATTTTGTGCTGCCGGTGATCGCGCTTTGGGCCACGGTGCTCGTCTGCCTTGCCGTGGGCGTGCGGCCATGGAAAGATGGCGCCTTCGACACCGGCAACTTCTACGCGCTGGTGGCCTTTGCGGTGAGCGCGGGCGTGTTGACCGCCATCCTGAGCGAGTTTCTGCGCGGAGCCGGGGTCATCTCGCGCCAGACCAGGCGCAACCTGGTTGTGGCTACGTGGCTGCTGACGCGCCGCAATACACGCCGCTATGGGGGCTACATCATCCATATCGGCGTGGTGATTATCGTGGTGGGGCTGGCCGGCTCGGCCTTCAATCGCAATGTGGAAAGCGAGCTGGGGTTGCACGACAAGCTGGCAATCGGCCCCTATACGCTGGAGTGCGTCGGCTTTACGCAGGATTCCAATCTGAACTACAACTCCGAATACGCCATGCTCGATGTCTGGAAGGACGGCAAGAAGCAATTCCAGATGACTCCGGAGAAGCGGGTCTACCTGGCCAGCGGACAGCCGCAGACCATGGTGGCCATTCACTCGACTCCGAACTGGGACCTGTACGTGGTGTATGAAGGCACAAATCCTGACAGTGGGCAACCGATTATCAAGGCGTTTCTGAATCCTCTGGTGGGATGGATCTGGGCCGGACTGGCAGTGCTGGTCTTTGGCACGCTGGTGGCGCTGGTTCCCAGTTTGAGCCCAGCAATGGCTGCTCTGCGCGTGCCGGCACGCACGATTCCCTCAGAGCCGGCGCTGAAGGGGGGCAGCTTATGAGAACCTTCCGGTCTCTTACTTTTTGGATGAGAGCTGTGCAGGCGGGTGTGCTGGCCGTGGCCGTCTGCTTTTCGATGGGCGCCACAGATGCAAGTTCGCGCTTCAACGATCTGGGGCACCGGCTGATGTGCACTTGCGGCTGCGCGCAACTGCTGGGCGAGTGCAACCATGTGGGCTGCCCGGAGTCCGGGCGAATGCGCGACGAGCTGAGCGCGGCCATCGCCGCAGGCAAGAGCGACAAGGAGATTCTGGCCTCGTTTGCAGCCAAGTACGGGGCGACGGTGCTGGCCGCGCCCACCACGCAAGGCTTCGATCTGGTGGCCTGGATCGCGCCCTTCGCGGTCTTCGCGGCGGCGCTCCTGGGCACCATTCTGCTGGTGCGGCGGTGGGCGAATTTGTCAGTGGGCAAGACGCAGACTGCCATCCCCGACCCGGCGAATGAGGACCCGGCCGACCGGGCGCGGCGCGAAAAGATTCGCCGGGAGACCGGCATCGACGGAGGGTTTTGAGCGATGACGGAAAACAGTGGACAGTGGTCAGTGAACAGTGAACAGTGGACATTAGCGCCTTGGGCGGAGGTCATTGCACCATGACGCCGACTATGGGCTTGATTTGCGGATTGCTGTTGACGTTCGCGCTCGTCGTGTACACCTTCTGGCCGGAGAACGGCTTTGCCAGCCAGCGCGAGAAGACCCGCCTGGATTACCTGCTGGAACGCAAGGAGCAGCTTTACGAGAACCTGCGCGACCTGAACTTCGAGTACCGCGCCGGCAAGTATCCTGAAGAGGATTTTCAAGCCCAGCGGGCGCAGCTTGAAAACGAGACGGCGCTGCTGATGGCCGAGATCGAGCATTTGCAGCAAGCATGAGAACCGCCAGGCTGCGCGCACATTTCGATGCACCTTACGACTGAAGGATTCCCTCACGACCATGAAATCGACCCGGATTATTCTTCGCATTTTTGCTTTGAGCCTGCTGTTCGCAGGCGCATTGGCGCAGGCCGCAACCGTCACCGGCACGGTGACCGACAAGACCACCGGCAAGCCCGCCGTGGGCGATGCCGTGGTGCTGGTGGACGTGCAGGCCGGCATGGGCGAAGTGGCCCATGCGACGACCGACGCCCACGGACACTATTCGCTGAACGAGCCCGGCAGCGGTCCCTATCTGGTGCGGGTAACCCACCAGGGCGCCGGCTACTTCATCGCCGCGCCGCAGGGCGGCGCGCATGGCGACATTCCCGTGTATGACGTGGCCGCCAAGGTCCAGGGCGTCTTTATCGAGGCGGACGTGCTGGAGGTGGAGAGCCAGAACGGCCAGCTCACGATGACCGAGCGGTACTTCGTCCACAACACCAGTTCGCCTCCTCTGACGCAGTGGAGCGCGCGTTCCTTCGAGATCGTGGTGCCCGTCGAGGCGGTGATTGACGGCGCGGAGGCGCAGCGGCCCAGCGGCCTGCCCACCAGCATCAAGCTGGACCCCGATGGGCCAAAAGGGCATTATGCGTTCAACTTCCCCATCCAGCCCGACGACGGCGAGAAGGACACGCTCTTCCAGTTGAGCTATCACCAGCCCTACGCGAGCGGCAAGTTCACTTTTAAGGCGGAGGAGACCCTGCCTGCCGATAACGTGGCTATCATCTTGCCCAAGAGCATGACGTTCACGCCCGGGTCGGGAACGGCATTCAAGCCCGTTCCGCAGGACCCCGGCGTCCAGACCTTCGTGGCCAAGAACGCGATTCCGGGCAAGGCAGTGGAATTCACCATTTCAGGGGAAGGGTCTATTCCACGCGAAGCGCAGGGTGCGCAGGCCGGGGACAATGGCGCGTCTGACACCAGCGGGCCGGGCTCGAGCGTAGCGGGCAACCAGCCTGGCGGCGGCATCGGTAACCCCATCAATACACCCGACCCGCTGAGCAAGTACAAGAGTTGGATTCTGGGCGGGCTGGGACTTTTGCTGGTCGTTGCCGCGGCCTTCCTGCTGCGCAAGCCGGCAGGCTTACCCGCCACTGGCGCAGCGGCCGATGCCGGAACAGGAGCTTACCCGGCCTTTGGTTCACAGGCGGCAAAGCACACCGCCCTGCTCAATGCGCTGAAGGAAGAACTGTTTGCTCTGGAAAGCGAAAAGATCTCCGGCACGATTGCGCCTGAGGAGTACGCGCAGATGAAAGCGGCGCTGGAGACTGTGCTGCGGCGGGCGTTGAAGAGAAGCTAGTTGTCAGTTTTCAGTGGTCAGTTGAGTGTTTTCCCTGCCGGGGGCTGCACCAACCTCCGTGGATGCGCTACGCTGAGTTCGTAAAGAGCAAATGACAAGCTTCCAGGTCCGCAATCTTCTCATCTGGCCACTGACCTCGGACGACTGACAACTGACCACTGAAAACTGAGAACCGGATTTATGAAGACCCTCCTTCGCACGCTGCTTTATCTCGCGCTTATCGTATGGCTGGGCGCGGAAATCTTCTTTCCCGTCGTGGCCGCCATCACTTTCACCGCGCTGCGGCCGGACACGCATACGGCCGGGTCGATTGTGGGCGAGTTGCTGCGGATTCTGCACGGCATGGGACTGGTGTCGGGGATGGTGGCTCTGGCTTTGCTGGCGCTGGCCCCGGCCTGGGCCATCTACAAGCCGCGAACGGTGCTGGCGCCGATGGGACTGATCGTGCTGATGATCGGCCTCACCATCTACTCGCAGTTCGCGATCATTCCGGCCATGGAGCGCGATCGGATCGCCGCCGGCGGAGCCATCGATGCGGTGGATGCCGCCAATCCCAGCCGCGTGCATTTCAACAAGCTCCACAACCGCAGCGAGCACGCGGAGGAAGCGATCTTGCTGCTGGGGCTGGCGGTGGTGGTGCTGCTGGCTAAGGCGGAGACAGCGCGTGTCTGAGCACACCGGCGTCTTGAGTGCGTCACAGCCCCTCGCGTCCGGCTCCTGCTAGACTTTTCCCACAGGAGACAGATCGGCATGCCGCCCGCACGTGAAATTGCAACCTCCGCCACCATCCTGACTAACTCGCCCGCTCAGATACGGGAGCGCATGGCTGCCGGGCGCATTTCATGGACCGGCCCGCTGCTGCTGGTGGCTGGGCGCTCCGCCCTGTGGCTGGCATTGCAATCCCTGCTGGCGCTGGTTTTTCTTGCCCAGCACCGCCCCCATCCAATGCAGGCGGCCGGCCAATGGTGGCCCATCTACGCCAACCTCGGCGACCTCGGCTGTCTTCTCGGCATGCGGTACTTCACGCGCAAGGAAGGCATCCGTCTCCGCGACCTCATCGGCCCGATTCGCATGCGCTGGGGACGCGACCTCTTCCTCGGGCTCGGCCTTTTGATCCTCGCCTTTCCGTGCGCCATGTTCGGCAGTTATCTCGCGCAGATATTGGTGTACGGCTCCCTGGCCAGGACCCCCGTGGAGTTCATCCTGCAACGGCACTCCCTGCCCCTCTGGGCCACGGTGTACAGCTTGACCGTGTGGTGGATCATCCAATCGCCCACCGAGGACATGACTTACCAGGGATATGTGCTCCCCCGGCTGGAGGCGCTCACGGGCCGCACCTGGATCGCCTTCTCCATCGTCGCGTTCTGGTTTTCCGCGCAACACTGCATGTTCCCCTTCATTCCCGATTGGCGATACGTGGCGTATCGCTCCATTATGATGCTTCCTATCGTCCTTTTCGCCATGCTGGTCTATCTGCGCATCCGCCGTCTGTCGCCCCTGATCCTTGCGCATTGGCCCATGGACATTTCGGTTGCGATCATGACCGGCACCCATCTCGGGGCCGTAATGATGGCCGGTACCCATTAGAGCGGCTCCACAATTGCTGTACCCCGAAGCCACTGCCGCTGTGTGGCTTTTTCCTCAAGAAAAAGCCACGTTGCTCGATGCCGGCTAGGGCACGTGAATTGTGGAACTGCTATAGAGAACCTCGCGCAGGCGCCGGAATCTGCCGCCACGAAAGATTCTCCGGCCCCTGATCTCTGTATGATTGAAGTGCATGAAGACTGGCATTATCGGACTGCCGCAGGTAGGCAAGACATCGCTGTTCAAGATTCTGACCAAGGCTAGGCTGGAAAGCGGCCACGCGAACCCGCGTGAGGCGCATATCGGCGTGGCGCGCGTGCCCGACGAGCGGCTGGACAAGCTGTCGGCGCTTTATTCGCCGAAGAAGACCACCTACGCCTCGGTTGAATTCGTGGACGTGGCCGCCATCGGGCAAGAGGCGCTGAAGGAGACCGCGTTCCTGGCCAGCCTGCGCCAGGTGGATGCGCTGATTCACGTGCTCCGCGTCTTTGCCGACGACTCGATTCCGCACGTCGGCCCCATCGATCCCTTACGCGACATCAAGAACGTCGAGTTCGATCTGATGGTCAGCGACCTGACGCAAATTGAGAAGCGTCTGGATCGCGTGGAAAAGGACCTGAAAAAGCAGCGCCGGCGAGCTGGAGCGGGAACATGCGCTGCTGTTGCGGTCGAAAGAGTCGCTCGAAAAGGAGCAGCCGCTGCGCGAACTGGAGATGACGGCCGAGGAGAAGAAGCTCATCAAAGGCTTTATGTTCCTTTCGCAGAAGCCCATCCTGTATGCGCTCAACATCGGCGAGAGCGCCACGCTAGGCGCGGACTTGGAGGCGGCGGTAAGCCGCTTCAAGCTGGAGGACGCAGCCCACCGGCCCAACGCAGGGGCCACCGCCATCTGCGGCAAGGTGGAGGCCGAACTGGCGGAGATGGACGAAGCCGAGGCGGCGGATTTCCTGGAGAGTTACGGGCTGCGCGAGAGCGGCCTGGTGCGACTGATTCGCAAGAGCTACGAACTGCAAGGACTCATCAGTTTCTTCACCGCCGGAGAGGACGAATGCCGCGCCTGGACGGTGCCGGTGGGATCGAAAGCTCCGCAGGCCGCCGGAGTCATCCACACGGACCTGGAGCATCACTTTATTCGCGCCGAAACCATCCGCTGGGACAACCTGCTGGCCGCGGGCTCCGAGGCGGCGGCGAGAGCCAGGGGCACGCTGCGCCTGGAAGGCAAGGAGTACGTGGTGCAGGACGGCGATGTGTTGCACATCCGGCACAGCGGTTAAGGTTGTGTTTTATAAGGATGGTAGGCTGTATGAATGACGAAAGGCTCTTGGCGCCTCGACCGCTCACTTCAGAAGAATTGGCGTTGCTGAATTGGGTCCTGGAGCATGGGTTGCCAGAAGCCAAGATCTTTGCGCCGCAAGTCGAGAAGATTCGCGCCACTCGCTGGTGTGATTGCGGATGCCCGAGCATTAAATTGCATGTTGATAAAGATGCTCCGTTGGGCGCGAGTTCCGACAGCGTTATTTCAGATGTTCTTGGACTGACACCCGAAGGGAAGAGAATAGGCGTGCTCCTTTTTCAGAAAGAAGGAAAGCTCTCCATTCTGGAGGTATATTCGTTGGATATTATCGAGGGGGACTGGGGATTTCCCGTTTACGATAGTCTGCAAACATGGGAGGATATGGGTCGTTCCACGATGAGAATCTCGCCGTAAGGAATGCACCATTGCTGAAGCTCTCCCTCATTCTCGGCGCGATTGCCGGGCTGGCTGCCGTTCGGATTGCCGCTCTCTGGCGGCGTGGCGCTTTACGTCGCCGCCACCGGCCTGGCGCCCGAGGTCAACCGCAAGCGGGGCATCCGCATGGCGCTGGTGTTTTTCGCGGGCGTGGGCGCATTCCTATTGCTGCGCTTGATTTTGCCTGCGCTCTAGCTTGAGCCGCTGCGTCCCAAGCCGAATCTTCCCGCGTAGAGCCTTGCCAACAGCCGCGCGTAGTCCCAGGCTACCTTGAAGTTGGCTTTGCTTGCGCCCCGGTAGCGTTGCCCGAAGGCGAACGGAATCTCTGCGACCGACCGGATGCGCCCGCGCACCAGAACCTCCAGCAACAGCTTGAAGCCGGACGGCTGGAAGGCAATTCCGTCGATGCACTCGCGCCGCACCAGGAAGAATCCGGTCATGGGGTCTTTGGCGCGAATCCCCGATCGCTGTATTGGCCATGTGGCCCAGACTGCGAGGGCGGAGAGCAGCTTTCTGACCGGATTCCACGCGCCCAGCTGCCCGCCCGCGGTGTAGCGGCTGCCGATCGCCAGGTCGTGGCCCGCCTGGATGGCCGCTAGCAATTGCGGCAGCAGCTCCGGCGGATGCTGCAGATCGGCGTCCATCACGCCCAGAATCGCGGCATCCGTGCGTTGCCAGCCGTAGAGGACGGCGCCAGATAATCCCCTCTCCCCCTTGCGCACCAGCAGGCGCACGCGCGGGTCTTCAATCGCAATGGCGGAGACCACTTCGCCGGTTCCGTCGCGGCTGTCATCATCGACGACCAGAATCTCGTAGGAAATCTCGAGGGGATCGAGGACGGAACGGACATGATCGAGCAAGCCGCCGATGTTCCCGGCTTCGCAGAGCGTGGGAATCACGAGCGCCAGCTTTTCCCGCGCGCATTCCGGCTCGCGAGCCGACGGCGTGACCAGCGTTGTCCCTCTATCCCCGTACATGTAGGATCGTTTTATCACTGCGAATGAAGTTTTGTAGCCGAAGGTAAGTATACGGAGTTCCTACGCTTGAAGCGACACAATTTCCTCGCCGATTTTCTGCTGATCCTGGTTTTTACCGCGCTTGGCTTTGCGGCCATGGGCTACCATCCCGGCGCGGAAGATGACGGCGTTTATTTGACAGCGGTCAAGGCGGATTTGAACCCGCATCTCTTTCCCCACGATGCGGCCTTCTTTCAGTTGCAGATGCGCAGCAGCGCCTTCGACGCGTGGATGGCGCACTTTGTGCGTTTCACCGGGACTCCCCTGGCCTGGGCGGAACTACTGTGGCAGTTGACCTCCATCTTCCTGGTCTTGTGGGCCTGTTGGAGCATTGTCCGCCGGCTCTTTGATGGAGCCGCGGCGCGCTGGGCGGGAGTTGCCATGGTGGCGGCCATGTTGACGCTGCCGGTGGCCGGGACCGCGTTGTGCCTCATGGACCAGTATCTGCAACCGCGCAATCCGGCCACGGCTCTGATCCTGTTTGGCGTCTCGCGGATTTTAGCCGGGAGACGATGGCAGGCCGTGCCGTTTTTGGGACTCGCAGTCTTGCTGCACCCGCTGATGGCGGTTTTCGGCATTTCTTTCTGCGCCGTGCTGACGCTGACGCTCTCTGAACCTTTGCGCGCGCGGCTTCGGCGTCTGCGCGCACGCATGCTTCCGGAGCAAGCCGCTCCGGTTGCGGCGGTCCTTCCCTTCGGATGGATCTTCGATCCCCCCACGTCAACCTGGCTGGAGGCATTGCGCAGCAGGCGCTGGTTTCGCCTCTACCAGTGGAAGTGGTACGAATGGGTGGGCGCCATCGCGCCGCTGGCGCTGTTCTGGCTTGTGGCACGCATCGCCCGCAAACGCGGGGAAACGAATCTGGCCCGTTTCGCGACGGCGATTTTCATCTTTGGCGTCTTCCACCAAGCAGTGGCGATGGTCCTTCTCGGTCCCCGTGCGCTCATCGTCTTCAGCGCCCTGGAGCCGATGCGCTACCTTCACCTGGTTTATGTTTTCTTGGCGCTGGTGGGCGGCGCCTACCTGGGCAGATATGTTCTGAAGGCGCGAATCTGGCGCTGGGCGCTCTTCCTGCTGCTGGCCAACGGCGGCATGTGCCTGGCGCAACGGCAACTCTTTCCGGCCAGCGAACACCTTGAGCTCCCCTTCTCGGCGTCTGCCAATCCATGGCTGCAAGCCTTCGATTGGATCAAGCGCCATACGCCCGAAGACGCGTACTTCGCTCTGGACCCGCGGTACATGGCCGCTCCCGGCGAAGACTTTCACAGCTTCCGGGCTTTGGCTGAGCGCAGCCAGTTGGCCGATGACATCAAGGACACCGTGGTCATCACCAAGGTTCCCGAGCTGGGGCCCGCGTGGAAACGGCAGTTGGAGGCGCAGGAAGGCTGGCCGCGCTTTCGGCTTGCGGACTTCGAGCGGCTGAAGGCGGAGTTCGGCGTGGACTGGGTGCTGGTTTCGTATCCCGCGCCGCCAGGCCTGGCCTGTCCATGGCACAACGGCGTTCTGGCGGTCTGCCGGATTCCGTAGACGGTAGACAGTTATTAGTGGTCAATGAACAGTGGTTAGTTCCCTGCCTGCGCTGTCTGTCCTCCGGGGATGAAAAGAGTTAGGATCAGGAAACTGCCGGTACAATGAATGTACTGTTTCATGTAGCCAGGATGCGGCAATTCCTGACCACTGATCGCTGTTCACTGTTCCGGCACGGAGACGCTCGATGCTCAACCTTTCCCAGCGGCTGATTCTCGGCTGTGTGCTGCTAGCCGGCCTCATGGTGGGGCTGGTGGCGGTTGCTCACCGTGCCCTTGCGGCGGCGGGGCAGGTCAAATTGGCATGGGCCTTCGTTCTGGCTGCGCTGCTGGTTGAGGCCCTGACCGTCTTCTTTGTGCTGGGCCCCATCCACATGCTGGCCAGGGACACCCGCAAGATTGCCGGGGGCAACCTGGAGCACCGCATCGAGTGGCGCAGCCGCGACGACTTCGGCGTCATTGCCACCGAGTTGAACCGCATCGCTCTCCGGCTCAGGGATCTGCGCGATTCCGAGGCCGGACGGCGGCAGATGGAGTTTCAACTCTCCGACGCGGTGCTGCAATCCATCTTCGAGCCCATTATCGTGACCGACGGCAAGGGCCACGTGCTCAAAGTGAACCAGGCCGCGGCCGATATCCTGGGGGACGCCGCCACCGACCGCATGGCGCTGGCCAAAGCGCCCGGCGGCGACAAGATTCTGAGCGCCATCCGCGATGCCGTCTCCATGCAGAAAGCGGTGGCTGCCGAGGACGAAGCATCCATGCTGCCGATGCGGATCGGCAAGCAGGAGCGCAGCTTCCGCCTCCGCACTACGCCCATGCGCGACTCTGAGGGGCGGCTGCTGGGCACGGTTACCACGCTGGAAGACGTGACCAGCCTGCAGGACACCGACCGCTTCAAGACCCAGTTCATCACCGTGGCCAGCCGCAAGCTGCGCGACCCTCTGCTGCAGTTGCGGCGCGGGCTTTATGCCCTGAGCCAGGGCTTTGGCGGGGAGTTGCAGCCGCTGCAGACTGAATTGGTGGCCCAGGCCAGCCAGGAGTCGGAAAAACTGGACGATATTATGGGCGACCTAATTGAAGTGGCCGAACTCGACACCGGCAAGCGCGAATTCAAACTGGAACGGCTGCGCCCTCTGCAGGCCCTGAGCGAGGCCCGCGACCGGTATTGCGACGAGGCTGCGCGGAGGCGTATCCGGGTGGAAGTGAAGGCCTACGCCGATCTGTCTGTTGTGCAGGCTGACCGCAGGGCGTTGCGCTCCATCCTGGACAACCTGCTGTCGAATGCCCTTCGCTATACAGAGGCAGAGGGCGAGATTCTGCTGGCCGCCGAGGAGGTAAAGGACTTTGTCCAGTTCACCGTGCGGGATACCGGCCGCGGCATCGAGACGGAGCGCCTGAGCACGATCTTTGACCGTTTCAGTGCATTTTCAGAGAGCGGCTCCGGCCTGGGGCTGGCGCTGGTGCGGCGGCTGGTTGAGTCGCTGGGCGGGCAGATCGCTGTGGAGAGCCGCCTGGGGCACGGAACCACCTTCCGGTTTACTCTTCCCGTGGCGGCGGTGGGTGAAGTCCATCATCCGGTAGAGGTGGGCTGAGCCATGGCAGAGATCCAATTAGAGAAGCAGCAGGAACCCGCCAGGCTGCGCATCTATATCGGGGCGGCGCCCGGCGTGGGCAAAACCTACGACATGCTCAACGACGCCTATAACCTGGTCCACCAGCAGGGAGTGGACGTGGTCATAGGCCTGGTGGAACCCCACGGCCGCAAAGAAACCGAAGACCGCATCCGCGACCTGGAGATCGTGCCCCAGCGCGTGATTCCCTACCGCGGCGTGAATCTGAAAGAGATGGACGTAGACGCCATTGTGGCCCGCCATCCCAACACCGTGGTGGTGGACGAGCTGGCCCACACCAACGTCCCGGGCAGCAAGAACCGCAAGCGCTACGAGGATGTGCTGGAGCTGCTCGATGCCGGCATCAACGTCATGACCGCGGTCAACATCCAGCACCTGGAAACGCTCAACGACGCCGTCAGCCGCTCGGCCAACACCACGATCCGCGAGACCATCCCCGACAGCTTCCTCAAGCGCGCCAATGAGGTGGTGAACGTGGATGTGACCGTGGACGAGCTGCGTAACCGCCTGCGCCAGGGAAAGATTTATGCCGCGGAAAAGGTGGAGCAGTCGCTGGCCAACTTCTTCCGCAAGGGCAACCTGAACCTGCTCCGCGAGCTGGCCCTGCGCACCACCGCCGAGCAGGTGGGCAACCAGGAATCTCAGTACCGCCGCACGCAGGGGCTGGAACAGGCGTCGATCCCGGAGAAGGTGATGGTGTGCCTCAGCCCGCGGCCGGGCACCGAGCGGCTGCTGCGCGTGGGCTCTCGCATCGCCGGACGCCTGGCCAGCAACTGGTACGCCGTCTACGTCACCCGCCCCGAAGATGACAAAGGCCACGGCGACCCCGAGGCCTACCAGCGGCTGGAAGTGTACCAACGCATGGCCCGCGACCTGGGCGCCAAGGTAGTCACGCTCACCGACCGCAACGTCTCCGACGCCCTCATCCGCTTTGCCCAGCAGGAGGGCATCTCGCATGTGGTCTTCGGCCAGACGGCCCGTTCCCGCTGGGAGATCTTCCTGCGCGGCTCGGTGCTCAACCGCTTTCTCTCCGAGGTCCGCGACGTGACGGTGCAGGTGGTTCCAATGGAGAAGCCGCTGCGCCGGGGCTGAGGCGGATATTGCTCGCAGAAGACCCGGATTCGTTTCTCAGTTTTGAAACAACGAGCCGATGGCGTCAACGATTATGGTGCCTGCGGCTAAATTCGATAAGTTATTCGGATTCTATGCTTGTTGGGGGTCGAGATCCCCAGGGAGCGGTTCTGTATACGGAATGCTGCCGTCGGAGGCGTGGACGATGCGCATGAGTTCGCCGCGATCAAGCCAAATGAGGCAGCACTCCTCGCAAGAGCCGATGACCACGTTGCCGGGGCCGGCATAGAAGTGCGCGTCCATCGGACGGTGACACTGTGGGCAGTCGATCTTGCGACGCAGGTCTTCGCTGTCGGATGCGGGCTGGACCGTAGTGGCTCTTCCGCCCGTATCGGCCTGCAACTCCTCGACAAGAACTTCAAATACCGGCATTGAAATCAACATGCCACGGCATCCGGTGCAGTAGATGATGCGCACTTTGGCAATGGCGGCGTGCACCAGAGGAACCTTGCATAACGGGCAGTCCTGGCCGGACGGCTCACCGAGAACTCGCACGCCGTCGTTGTCTTTCTCCGGGAAATAGACGCTCTGACAGTAGTCGCACCGGAAGCTTTCCATATCCGGTTTGAGGCGCATGGGAGCGCCGCAGGATGGACAGTTCATTGGGCTTTCCCGCATTCTGGACAGAATTTGGCAAGTTGAGGGATGGGCTTTCCGCAATCGATGCAGAACTTGGAAGCCCCTGGAGCGGAATAAGCCGCGGCTGATTCGGAGGCTGAGGCGCTGATCAGAACCGGAGCGGGAGTTGGCGCTGCACCCGGAGCGGTCATGGATGGCTTGAGCGCGTTGGAGAGCACCTGCGCGACGGCCGCGCCGGCGCCCAGGCCCATGCCCATGCCGGCTGCACCGCTGGTGTTCGCCGCCGAAAGGTCCAGAGATTCAGCCGCCGCATACAGCGTGTAGCGGCCCAGATCTCCCACCATGTTCATGCCGACGCGCTGGTCGAAGACCTTTTGCAGCTCTTCCGGGAGGGAGACGTTTTGCACGACGAACTGGTCCAGTCCAAGACCGAGCGCCGCAAAGGCCGGCTTCATCCGCTCGACAATCTTTTCGCCGAGAACGGTATGATTGGCGGCCATGTCCAGGAAAGATAGATCGCTCGCGGCAAAGACTTCCGTCATGCTGCCAACGATGGTGTCGCGCAACTGGCCTTCCAGGTCGGCGGCGCGGTAAATGTCGCGGGTGCCGCTGATCTGGTTGAAGAAGACGCGCGGATCGGCCACGCGGTAGGAGTAGATTCCGTAACTGCGCAGGCGGACCGCGCCGAACTCCTTGTCGCGGATGGTGATGGGCGTGGCCGTGCCCCACTTCTGGTCGGTCTGCAGGCGCGTCGAGAAAAAGTAGACCTCGGACTTGAACGGGGATTCAAACGCCTTATCCCAGTTCATCAGATCGGTAAGCAGGGGAAGGTTGCGGGTATTGAGCGTGTGCAGGCCGGGGCCGAAGACGTCGGCAATTTTGCCTTCGTTGACGAAGGCGGCCATCTGCGACTCGCTCACGGTGAGCTTGCCGCCGTTTTCTATCTCCAGGTCGCGCATGGGATAGCGATAGGAAAGAATGCCGTCTTCCGGTTCGTTCCACTCAATGACAGCGATGAATTGCTTGCCCAGAAACTGTCCGAGAGTCACGTGCTTCTCCTTGGGGGAATCTCTAACGGGAGACTATAGCACAGGGAGTGGCCGGGGCGTTCAAGCTGTCGACGCCTCCGGCGCGGCCCATCTGGCGCCCGGTGGAGCGGCAAGGCCGGCCCTGTGATACTTTGGAAGGAGCGGCCTTGAACGAGCTCGTAGCTCAGTTGGTAGAGCAACGCCCTTTTAAGGCGTGGGTCCTGGGTTCGATCCCCAGCGAGCTCACCACCCCTCCCGGCCGCAAACTCTTTCGATTCTGAATCGGATTCCTGGCTAGCCCCGCACTTAGGTTCTCGGCCAGAAATGTTCTTCGGAGCATGCGCGCAGCCGCTGGGCGGCGTCCTCGGGGGTTATATCCCGTTGCGGCATGCACAGCATCTCAAAGCCCACCATAAACTTGCGGACCGTGGCCGAGCGCAGGAGCGGCGGATAGAAGTGGGCATGGAAGTGCCACTCAAAATGCAGATCTCCATCCGTCGGTGACTGGTGGAAGCCCATGGTGTAGGGAAAACTGGTTTCGAAGAGATTGTCGAAGCGGGTGGTCAGGCGCTTGAGCGCGTCGGCCAGGCCGTCCCGCTCCGCGTTGTTGAATTCCGGCAGCGCCCTGGCGTGGCGGCGCGAAACCAGCAGCACCTCGAACGGCCACACGGCCCACCATGGCGCCAGAGCTATAAAGTGCTCGTTCTCAAAGACGATGCGTTCGCCGGTTGCGTGCTCGGCCTCAAGATATTCGCAGAGCAGGCAATGGCCGGTGCGCGCCAGGTGCTCACGCTGGGCCTGGGTCTCGGCGGCGGGTTCGTCGGGGATAAAGCCGGTGGACCAGATCTGGCCATGCGGATGAGGGTTGCTGGCGCCCATCATGGCGCCGCGATTCTCGAAGATCTGCACGTACTCGATCCAGTCCAGGCCGCCAACTTCGAGGTATTCGCGCGTCCAGGCGTCCACTACGCGGCGAATCTCCTCGCGGGTCATCCGGGCCAGGGTGAGGCTGTGGTCGGGATGATAACAAAGCACCGTACAGAGGCCGCGGGCCGGCTCGGCCTTGAGCAGCGGTGAAGCCTGCACATCGAGGTCGGCGGAGGGCTCGGGCAGCAGCGCGGCGTAATCATTTACAAAGGAAAACACACTGTCATACGCCGGGTTCACTGCCCCGCCCGCGCGCTGATTGCCGGGGCACAGGTAGCACTGAGGATCGTAGGCAACGCCCGGGGGCGCGGCCTTCTGCCCCACTTCCCCCTGCCAGGGCCGCTCTGTACGCTGCGGCGAAACCAACACCCACGACTGCCGCAGCGGATTCCAGCGCCGATGCGGAGACTGACTCTTGCCTCTCATGCTTGCTCCCGCATCGATTGTAATTCCCCGTTGAGGCCGGAGTGCTCAAGGCTCCAGATCGAAGGCGGGGCGCAGGCTGCCATCCATGTAAAAGGGTACGGAGGTGTGCTCGTGGACAATCCGCCAAACGCTTCCGTGCCGCCGGAAGCACAGCGTCTCGCGCATCCAGAAGCTGACCTTGCCCTCCGGCCCCTTCTTGGTTCCGTTCATGTGCAGGAAGCCGTGGCAGACGGCGAGGTCGCCGCTCACGATCACGCTGAGATCGCGCGGATCAATGTCGACCGGCGTCGACCAGCTATCGTACCAGGCCTGCTTTTCCTTGGCGTCGATTCCGCGATGAACGAGCGGCGGAGCGAGATTGTAGATGGCTGCGTCCGGCGCGAAGGGCGCGGCAAACGCAGCGGCATTCTTATCGTGGTTGGCTTTGAGCAATGACTCGGCGAGGGCCAGAATATCGGCCTCGTCCTTGGATACGGGGACGTTCAATGTTGCGGTGGACATGATGGGACCTCCTTAGGGTCGGGTTGAAGAGACGGGGATGCCGCCGCCGGAACGTCGCTCGCATCCTGAGCGACGGGCCCCGCCGGCGCGTGGGAAGTTCAAGCGGTTGGGAAGAGGATTTCGGTGATCAACTGCTCTTCCGGCGTCGTTGCCGGGTTGTTCACGTAGTTCTCGATGTTGAAGTCATCGCGCAGGGGAATCTTCTTCTCCGAGACAATCTTCACGGCGCGGCCGGTTGCTTCGGGCAGGTTGGAATAAGGTCCGGTCAAAACGAAGCGGCTGTACTTGCCGCCGTTGAAGTCCATGTATTGCAAGCCCTCGGCCAGCTCCACGGGCGGCGCGGCCAGCGAAACTCCCGCGCGGTAAACCTTCGGCCCCATCTTGTAGAGGCTCAGGAATCCAGTGATCTGATTCCTTTCCATGATCGCGGGAACAAGCCGGTGCAGCTCCTGCCAGACCTGCGCCGCAGTCTCCGGGAACGGCCCGATCCGTTCCAGAAACACGTAATGCGTTTGCGGCCAGGTCACGGTTTCGGGTTCGTGGGTGAGGTTCATTGCGTCTCCTTTTCCGGTTGTGGTGGATGGAAGAGCATTTCGATATACCGCCGCAGATGGTCGATGCAGTTGGCCGCGACGGCGGCGTTGTGTTTGGCTTTGGCCAGGATGAACGCGCCTTGAATGGTGGCCTGCGTGTAGAGAGCCAGGCTTTCGGCGGTCCAGCCGCCCTGGATGCCGCGCTGGCGCATGGCCTCTTCGATGTCCGGCTGGATAGTTGCGGCGTGTTCGCTGATGCTCTTGTTGCAGGCCTCGCGAAGCGCAGGGTGCGTCTCGTAGACCTCCTGCACCATGGTTCCCACGAGACAGGTAAAATCGGGCAGATCGCCCTGGATCAGAGCTTTTCGTAAGTCGATATAAGCGAGGAGACGATCGAGGGGATCTGACAATTCCGAGACGGCGCGATAGTGAGCGGCGGCGAACAGGGCGCCGGTGTTTTCTCCCCAATATTCTGCCGCTGCAAGAGCAAGCTCTTCCTTGCTGTCGAAGTGATGGAAGAAGCTCCCCTTCGTGAGTCCGGCGGCTTCGCATACGTCCTCAACCCGCGTAGCCGTGTAGCCCTTGGCGCGAATGACGTGCAGGGCGGCGTCGAGCAGCCGGGTTTTGGATTCGTGTCTATAGTCGATTGCGCTCATAAGATACCGACCAGTTGGTATGACAGCATACCGACAAGTCGGTATGCTGTCAAGTGCTTTCTTCAGACCGAGAAAATGGCCGGATCGCGTAGTGGACCGTCCGCGGCTCGCTTGTGGTATGCGCAAGCGCCGTACTATGCCGGCTTTGAGGAGCGTCGCGTGAAGTTTTGGTTGCTCTCCGCCGCCAGCAGGTCGGGCAGCATGCGGCGGGCACGGCTGCGCATGGCGAATGTGCCATCGCGGCGGGACAGTTCCAGCAGAAGCATAGCTTCTTCGCGCAACTCCGGTTCGGCTACGGCGAGGAGCGCGAAGGCCTCTAGCGCGATAGCGCGAACGGCAATGCGCTGGTCGTCAATCATGGAGCGCACCAGAAATGCCAGCCGCATGCGCTGTACATGCGTCGAGGCGTTCAAAGCCGCCGCCAGAGTCACGTATCCGCGAGTCTGCCATTGATCCAGTGGAAGCTCGGCAACGAGATCGATCATCACGCCGGCATATTGTCGCAGGATGCCCGGCTCGCGTGCGCTGACGCGGCGAGCCAGGTCGGCTGCGCAGCGGCTTGCAAACGGACTCCCCGACAGAAGTTCTTTCATCAGGTCGCGGATGGCGGCGCGGCGCGGCGGCGCCTGACAGAGAAAATCCCGCATGGCGGCCCTGCCATCGGCTTCTCTCCAACTGCGCGGGACTACCATCGATCTTCCTCGCGCCGTCAGTATAAACGGTTTATCGACGACGCTCGCCGAGCGACTGCTCACTGACTACTGACAACTTTGTGACGATAGTTCTACCATAGACGCTTGTACGAGAACGCAGGCTCACGCGCCCAGGACCACGTCAAGGATAGTCCAGAATGCTTTCAGCAGAGCTGATCGTCAATCTTCACGATCGCGAAACCCGTGCTTGGCACCAGCCGGCGGCGGGAGCCGCTGAACCCAAACCATACTCAGGCTCGGATTGGCTCAACCTGGTCAGCGAGCAGCATGGCGCCAACTTCGACCTCTGGCACATTGAAGACGAGGCTCGCGCGCCGGACGCAACCGACGCGGAACTGGCTGGCGTGAAGCGCCGGGTGGACCGGACCAACCAGCGCCGCAACGATCTGGCCGAGGAACTGGACCGCGCGCTGCTTGGCTGGCTTGAAACCCAGAGCCTGCCCAACCCGGAGGCCCCGCTCCACTCCGAGTCGCCGGGACTGATCATCGACCGGCTGTCGATCCTGGCGTTGAAGATCTACCACACGTGCGAAGAGGCCGAACGCACGGACGCGCCCACAGGCCACGCCGGCCGCAACCGCGAGCGGCTGGCCATATTGGAAGAACAGCGCGCCGACCTGGCCCGCTGTCTGGATGCCTTGTGGCGGGAGACCTTGGCGGGGACGCGGCGCTTCAAGATCTACAGGCAGTTGAAGATGTACAACGACCCGTCTCTGAACCCGGCGATTTACCGAAAACGATCCAATGAACCGAGCGTATAACTCGCACATTCACGACTGCCTTGACGTAGCACGGGGTTATGCGTATAAAGAGGGCCTGAGGAGCGCAATTCCCAAGCGCAGGTTTTCAGCCGGCGGCGATGCGGCTCAACTTGGCGTCCCGGTATGCGCGCTCACGGCAAACCCATGACGCACGAGGACAGATCCGGGACTCCCGGCCGCAAGAAAACAACCCCCGCGGGCACGGGACCCGCTTTCCAGCACTACCAGGCTGCCGTGCATCTGTTGCAGCAAGGAAAATACGAAAAGGCGCTGGCCGCCTTTCAAAAACTGCTTCCCGAGGCGCCGGCCGAAATCAAGGAGCGCTGCCAGATGTACATCAGCACCTGCCAGCGGCAACTGGAGCGGCCTAGTCTGGTCTTCGCCACGCCCGAGGAGCACTACGACTACGCCATCTCGCAGTTGAACACCGGCTACTACGAAGAGGCGCGCGAGCAGTTTAGCAACATTCTGGCTGCCCATCCCGGCGCAGACTACGCGTTTTACGGGCTGGCCCTGCTGGACTCGATCACCGGGCGCACGCAGGATTGCCTCAGCAATCTGGCCCGGGCCATCGAACTGAACCCCAGGAACCGGCTCCAGGCCCGCGCCGACAACGACTTCCAGAGCATGGTGGACGATCCTCGCTTTACCGAGTTGTTGTATCCTGAGATTCCCTAAGGCCTCTTTTGAACTCTGCGATCCCAACCAGCACCCCACCATCGAGTCAGGAACTGTCTCAGCAGCCGTCTGCCGAAACGGAAGAGCCGGCCTTCGTCCAGCCCTTGCGCGTAGTGGCCATCGGGGGCGGCACGGGGCTCTCAACGCTGCTGCGCGGATTGCGCCAGCATGTAACCGCGACCGGGCATCCCGCTGCCGCGCCGGGGCCGATTTCCGACCTGGCCGCCGTGGTCACCGTGACCGACGACGGAGGCTCCTCCGGCCGCTTGCGCAAAGGCTTCAACATGTTGCCCCCAGGCGACCTGCGCAACTGCATGGTGGCGCTCAGCGAGGAAGAGGACCTGCTGGCCCGGCTTTTCAACCATCGCTTCCGCGCCGGCGATGCGCTCAAAGGGCACAACTTCGGTAACCTCTTTGTGGCCGCGCTCACTGAGATTACCGGCGACTTTGGCCAGGCAATCCAACTGGCGTCGAGAATTCTGGCCACCCGTGGCCGCATCTACCCGGTGACCACTGCAAACGTTACTCTGGTGGCGCGCATGGATGATGGCTCGCTGGTGCGCGGCGAAACCAACATCACCGCCAGCCGCCGCCGGATCGTTGAGTTGATGCTCGACCCCGCGGACGCCGCGCCGCTGCCCGAGACGCTGGAGGCCATCGAACACGCCGGTCTCATCACTGTGGGGCCGGGCTCGCTCTATACCTCGCTGATCACCAATCTGCTGGTGCGGGGCATTCCCGCGGCCCTGGCCAGCGCCTGCGGCGTGCGCGTCTACATCTGCAACCTGATGTCCCAGGCCAACGAGAGCCTGAATCTCACCGCCTCCCAGCACATCGAGCGCATTTACGAGCACACCCGCGCGCCCATATTCGACTACGCGCTGGTCAACACTGCATCCTTTTCGCCCCAAACGCTGGCCCGCTATGCGGCTGAGGGAGCGTCGCCCATTATTCCCGACATCGAACGCATAGAAGCTCTCGGCGTGCGCGTCCTCGCCGGCAATTTCGCCAGCGAGGAAAGCGTCGTCCGCCACGCCGCCGGCCCGGTGATCGGCGCCCTGTTCGCGTTGGGACGCACCGTTCCTGCCCGGCGAACCTGGAAGATATAGCGGATTTCGCTTCCCCATCCCTCCCGCGTTGAAGTAAAGTAAAGCGGCGCGGCCAAGCGTCTGCGCTGCGTAGTCAAACAGGAGGAAGTATGCGCAAGACCCCAATTTGGATCACTTTGAGCTGTTGCCTGTTCGCCTTGGCTGTCGTCGCCCTGGCGCAAGCCGTTAGAAAGCCCGGCCTGTGGGAGATGACTGCGAACATGACCTGGCAGCAATCGCCCTTGCCGCCGGGCATAACACTGCCCCCGGGAATGAAGTCGCCTTACAGCGGCATGACCACCACCACGCAGGTTTGCCTGACCCAAGCCATGATCGACAAGTACGGTGCGCCGATGTCGCAGAACCGCGACTGCCAGATCACCAACATCCAACTGAGATCCTCCAGCATGAGCGCCGACATGGTGTGCAGCGGAAAGATGAGCGGCAAGGGAACGGTTGAGTCCTCGTGGACAGACGGCAACCACGCCAAGGGCAAGGTGCATTTTGCGGGAACGATGCAGTCTGGCCAGAACTCGATGCCGGTCGAGTGGACGGTTGAGTCTTCGTCTGTTTACAAAGGCCCCGATTGCGGCAGCGTCGCTCCGCTCCCCATGCCAGCCGGCAAGTAGCTTTGCGTCAACGGTTTACAGCTCTCGCTGAAGTATGCGGGGTGCTGGGTTCCCACATCTCGATTTTGAGATGTGGGAACCCTTACCCCTTCACCGTCCGCTTCAATTGCCCGCAGGCTGCGTAGATGTCGCGCCCGCGCGGCTTGCGCAGATAGGTGGGAATCCCCTCTGCAGTCAACCTGCGGCGGAACCGTTCTGCGGCTTCGGGTTCTGGAGTTGTGTAGTGGAAATCCGGGCCCGGGTTCCAGGCAATCAGGTTCACCTTGACGGGCAATCCCGTCCGCCGCACCAGCCGGGCGACCTCCAAAGCGTGCTCCTGCCGGTCGGTCACCCCGCCCAGCAGGACGTATTCAAAGGTAATTCGCTCGCGGGGGCGGAGCTGCACACTGCGCGCCGCGGCCATTACCGCCTCGATGGGCCACTTGCGGTTGATGGGCATGATCTCGCCGCGAATCGCATCGTTGGGCGCGTTCAGGCTGATAGCCAGCTTGGGCCGCACCTCTGCCGGTTCCAGGGCAAATCGCTCGATGCCGGGTACGATCCCCGAAGTTGATACCGTCATCCGCTGCGGGCTCAGCCCCACTTCCCGAACCAGCAGCCGCACCGCCGCCATGAAGTTGTCGTAGTTCAAGAACGGCTCGCCCATCCCCATAAAGACCAGGTTCACGCGCTCTCGGCCCACCTCCACACTGTGACGGTCAAGTACCACAATCACCTGGCCGGCAATCTCGCCCACGCTCAGGTTGCGCTGCAAGCCGAGTTTGGCCGTCAGGCAGAACCGGCAGTTGACGGCGCAGCCCACCTGGCTGGAGACGCAGATGGTGGCCCGGTCCCAGGTCTTCCCTGCTGCGTTCTTCCGGTCCCCCTCCTGCGAGCCTGGATCGCTCCCGTCCCCATCGCTCCCGTCGCCGGTTTCGCCGTCGTCGCCTTCAGGCATCCAGACAGTCTCCACCGTAAGGCCGTCGCCGCCGTGGCCCTGGACCAGATAACGCTCCGTCCCATCCACCGACTGGAAGACCTGCGCAATCCGTGGCCGACCCACCTCCCAGCCTTCAGCGGCCAGCCGCTGGCGCAGCGGTTTGGGTAAAGTAGTGATTTCATTTAATTCCGTAAGCCATTGGCGATACAGTGCTTCCGCCAGCTGGCTTCCACGCCACGCTGGCTCGCCAGTAGCTGCCATCCGGGCCGCCAGTGCTTCCGAGTCCAATCCAAAGAGCGGAATACGGCTCGCATCGGCCGGGTTTTTGGCGTCCAATGGAACGGGTTGGCTGGAATTTCCCTTCACGGCTGGGTCGAGCATAGAGCATTTCTTCCCCTCATGCAGCCCTGGCTAACCCAGCTGGGTTGAAATCCAGGCCTTTGTTCGCGGATCGCAGGCATTCATCGCAGGCCACGGCGCTGCGGGCAGCGTACCTGTTGAGCCCACATTGGCCTACAATCGAGCTTGAATCCGTGACTATGAACCCCGAGCGAAATCTTCGCCGCACCGTGCTGCCGAACGGCCTGATCGTCCTGACCGAGCGCATGGATCACCTCCGTTCTGTGGCCATGGGGGTGTGGATCAAGTCCGGCTCCCGCTGCGAGCTCGCCGAGACCAACGGAATCTCCCATTTCGTGGAGCACATGCTCTTCAAGGGCACCCGTTCCCGCACCGCCCAGCACATTGCCCGCGAGATGGATTCGATCGGCGGCAACCTGGACGCCTTCACCGGCAAGGAGACCATCTGCTTCAACGTCAAGTCGCTGGCCGAGCATGTTCCCATTGCGCTGGATGTGCTGGCCGACCTGGTCCTCAACCCGGTCTTCTCGCCTGCCGACATCGAGCGCGAGCGCGGCGTGATTTTGGAGGAGATCAAGATCGACGAGGACAACCCGGATGTGCTGGTCCATGAGCTGTTTACCCAGGCCTTCTGGAAGGGCCATCCGCTGGTCTGGCCGATTCTGGGCACCTCGAAAACGGTGGCTCGGCTAAGCC
>Ga0187852_1001160_pt1 | contig 26002 bp, 18 predicted proteins | sample June2016WEW_6_40_FD_134511 | JGI IMG/M metagenome (GOLD analysis project Ga0187852, IMG submission 134511) | Peatland microbial communities from SPRUCE experiment site at the Marcell Experimental Forest, Minnesota, USA - June2016WEW_6_40 | ecosystem: Environmental > Terrestrial > Soil > Wetlands...
CGGGCTTGTGCCTGCCTTAGAGGCTGCCCGCGCCTATCCCCAGCAAGGCTTGCGCGAGGGTGTCCGAGGTTCGACGGATACAGGCCTGCATCTTCGGCTGCGAAGCGTTCTAATTGTGGCCGAAGTCAGTCTGGCTTCGATCCTGCTGGCCGGCGCCGGGCTGATGCTGCGCAGTTTCGTCAATCTCTTGCGCATGGACCCCGGGTTCCGCCCGGATCATGTCCTGACCGCAGATCTCACCCTGCCTTACACCGAATACAAAACACCTGCCGCTGCGCGGGCGTTCGAGGACTCGCTAATCACGAACCTCTCCTCAGCTCCCGGGGTGAAGTACGCCGGCATTGGCACAGACCTGCCTTGGACGGGCTACGACGAGAACACCGGCGGCTTCACGATCGAAGGCAAGCATCCGCCGCCCGGGGAAGAATTTCACAGTAGGTATCACGCCGCGACACCGGGTTACTTTCGCGCCCTCGGCATACCGCTTGAGCGGGGCCGTTTCTTCACCAAGGCCGACAATCAAGGCGCCCCGCAGGTGATGATCATCAACTCCACCATGGCGCGGCTCTACTGGCCGCACGGCGATGCGCTGGGCGCTCGCATAGCGTTCAGCGATACTCCCAAAGAAAAGGACTGGATCACCGTGGTCGGAATCGTGGGCGATGTAAAAGACACTCCGACATCGAGTGGTGCGGAACCCGCCTTCTGGTGGCCCGCGTTCCAGGTGCCGTTCGTCATGAATAACGGGGTGATGTCCGTAGCTATTCGCTCCGGCTCCGACGCCTCGCAACTTGCCAACGTGCTGCGGCGCGAGGTGCACCGTCTTGACCCGGCTTTGGCAGTGTATGACATTCGCCTGTTGGATCAGATTACCGACGCCAACCTCGCCGGTGCACGGTTCGCGTTCTTCCTGGTGGGTCTGTTTGCTGCTCTGGCGGTCGGGCTGGCGGCCGTCGGGACTTATGGCGTAATCGCTTACTCGGTTAGCCGCCGCAACCACGAATTCGGGCTGCGCATGGCATTGGGCGCGAGCCGCTGGGACGTGGTGCGGCTCGTGTTCGGCAGAGGTGTTACCTTAGCTGCCATTGGCGTGGCCCTCGGCCTCCTGGCGGGGTTGGGTCTCGCGCGCGTGCTGCGAAGCCTGATCTACGAGGTCAGCCCGGCCGATCCTCTGACGTTTGGGTCGGTGGCGCTCCTGGTGTTTTCCGCGGCGGCTTTGGCTTGCTACCTCCCTGCACGCAGGGCTACAGAGGCCGACCCGATGACTGCCCTGCGAGCGGAGTGAAAAAACGGAACTCTCACGAAGGATCGGCTTCAAAGCACCTCGGCGAGAACCGAAAAGATTCGCATGGAGCATCGCTCCTGAATTGCCTCCCCTTGTTTGCCATAAGGCTTGCCAGTCATTTGGCCGGCTGGCGCGATGCCTGGAAACTAGCCTCTACCCAAATCCTTTTTAGCTTGGCAGCTAACCGGGCCGGGGTCCCATCGTCCAACCGGAGGGATGATGAGAACGGAAACCGAACAGCCAACGTGTGCCGTTTGAGACAATCGACGTGGTTGTTAGCGGAACTGAAAACGGGTGGAGGAATACATGCTGCGAGAGCTTCGATTTGCCATACGGATGCTGTTGAAGCAGCCGGGCTTCAGCCTGATTGCGATCCTGACGTTGGGGCTCGGAATCGGCGCGACTTCGGCGGTGTTCAGCCTGATCCAGGGCGTGCTGTTGACGCCGCCGCCGTACAAGAAGCCGCAGCAACTGGTGCTCATTCCGACGGCGCGGACGGACGGCCGCAAGATGGACAGTCCGCGAGGGTGGGCGGCCGAGCAGTGGCTGGAATGGCAAAAGGAGGCGAAGTCTTTTGAAGGAATCGCCGTGTACGACTGGACGTTCAACTTTCTGATTCGGGATGACGGCAGCCAATCGATGCAGGGCATGTGGGTCGCTAAAGACTACTTGCCGGTAATGGGGCTAAAAACAGTCGCCGGCCGTGGCTTCCAGGACTCGGACTATTCCCTGGGACCTACGAGGGCGATTTTGCTCGGATATGAGTTTTGGCAGCGGGCGTTCAACGGCGACCCGCAGATTATCGGCAAAACGGTGCGCGTCAGCAGGTGGAAAGTGTCGCCCACGGTGATTGGAGTGATGCAGCCCGGCGTACGCTTCCTTCCGTCGCCGGCAAATGCCAAAGAGCCAAACTACGACGTGAACGCAACGGTGGATTTCTGGGTTCCTGCGGTGCCCGACCCGGCCGAAATGAAGGATGCCTTCTGGAACCTTGTGGCGCGAGTGCGAGAAGGGACAAGGCCGCGGCAAGCCCAAGAAGAGTTAGCACTGCTGGCGAAAAGGGAGGGACAGTCAGAGCCGCAATTTGAAGGGTTCACACCGCAACTCGAGCCCCTGACCGAAGAAATGAATCGGGATGGGAGAAGGATTCTGCTGCCGCTGCTGGGGGCCGCGGCGATGGTTCTACTCATCGGGTGCGGGAACGCAGCGGCCCTGCTGCTGGTACGCGGGCTCGAGCGGCAGCAGGAATACGCGGTGCGTGGCGCACTGGGCATGGGGCAGGCGGCGCTTTTCCGGCAGGTCTTGACCGAGTGCTTGTTGCTGGCGTTGCCAGGGGGCACACTTGGAGTGGGGTTGGCGTTTGGTATCGTGAAGATATTCAAGTTGATTGCGGGACATGCGGTTCCGCGCCTGGACGGAGTGACAGCGGGCTGGGCCGTACTGGGGTGGGGATTCGGCGCGGCCCTCGTGGCTTCGGTTCTCGCGGGGATTTTTCCAGCGCTGCGGGCTTTCCGGCTGGATCCAATGGAGGTCCTCAAGAATGCCGGGCCGAAAGGCACCGCGGGAACAGGAGAACGCCGGCTTTTGCGCGGCGTGACTATGGCGCAGACGGCGCTGACTCTGGCGCTGCTGGTCGGCGCAGGACTATTGATTCGCACCATGGTGAAAATCGCGGGGGTGCCGTCGGGCTACAACACAAGACGGATCTTGACGATGAGTGTGACGGAGGTGCAGAGCTGGTCGAATTGGGGCAGCTTTCACCGGCAGGCTTTGGAGCGTGTTGCGGCGATTCCCGGCGTACAATACGCGGCGTTTGCGTGGGGAGTGCCGCTGACCGGAAACAACTGGCCGGCGACTTTGGAAATTGAGGGGCAGCCGCCCGCGGTCAAAGAGAGCGACAAGACAGCGCTTCCCCTGCGCGCAGTCACCCCCGACTATTTCAAATTGATGGGCGAGGTGTTGCTCGCGGGGAGGGAGTTCCGCGCGACAGATGACGATAAGGCGGCGAGGGTGGCTATCGTGAACCAGGCGTTTGTGGATCGCTATTTCCCGCATGAGAGTCCGGTTGGGCGGAAGTTCTGGCTGGACGGGCGGGAAAAAGCGGGCAACGAAATTGTGGGAGAGATTTCGAATAGCCGAACCGACGATTTGACGCAGGCAGCGTCTCCGGAGATTTACCTGCCGCTGTGGCAGGCACAAGCGTTTTCGAAGCATCTGGTGGTGAGAACGACGGCGGACCCGCGCACTGTAGTGCGGGCAGTTGAACGCGAACTGCGCTCTGTGGATCCTACGGCGGCGATTGAAAACGTGAAGACGCTGGAGGAGATTCGCGACGAATCGCTGGCCTCGCGGGCGTTCGCGATGCAACTGCTGGTTGGGTTTTCGGTTATGGGGAGCGTCTTGACGCTGGTGGGAATTTACGGCGTGCTTTCGCTGTCGGTGGCTTCGCGACGGAAGGAATTCGCGATTCGGAGCGCGGTTGGCGCGGAACCCAAAGACATTCGGAACCTGATCTTCGGCGAAGGATTTCGATTGATAGCGGCAGGCGTGCTCGCAGGGGTGGCGCTGGCAATGGTCTTGTCGCGCGTGCTGAGGTCGTTCCTGTTTGAGGTGCAACCCGGCGATCCGGTGACGTTGGTCGTGGTGGGGCTATTGTTTGTGGGCGTGGCGCTACTGGCGTGCTGGGTGCCCGTGCGGCGCGCTGCGAAGGTGGATCCGGTGGAGGCGTTGCGGTATGAGTGAGGGCTAGACCACGCTTCCCATAAAATCCCTACGGTTCATGTGTCATCCATTCCAGAATGAGGCTTTCATTAAACGACCGGCGATGCTCATACCTGAACCAACCCTTTCCTGCAGTCTCAGCGACGCGCTTGAATCGGGCGGCGATCTTTTCTATTCCCGGGGCGGAGTTGTCGCGCGCCTGGCAAAACAGGAGTCTGCGCGGCGCAATCAGGGAGGCGATTTCCGGCACGTCGGCAATTGCCAGTGCCCCAGGGATGACCGATCCGAAATCCACGTCGTAGTCGCCTGCATCGAGACGCCCGGTGACCTGCGGGTCGTTCCAGGACTCCGACATCTCTTTCCTTTCGCCTGATTTCCTCGCTCTCATTTGCGAGACGAAGCTGTGAACATACCCAACCACTGCCACCCGTTCGACTCGTTCGTCAACGGAACCTGCAAGAAGCGCCGGCAGGGCGTCGTCGCCGACTCCCACCACCGTCACACCATCCAGTCGTTGCCTCAACGCCAGATGATCCAAGGCACGCTGTAGGTCGTAAGCGCGCCTGCCGGCGAGGGGCTCTCCCAAATCCACCTGGTTGGCCAACAGACGGAAGTTGGTGCTCCACCTCGCGCCAAAATGCCCTAAGGTCTCGCCCCTCCCTCGCAAGTCGAGCGAGACCAACGCATATCCCGCTTCAATCAACGGCCGGACAAGCCCTGATTGCGCGGTGGTCGCCTTGCCCCGGTCGTCCACGATGATGATGGTCTTGCTCGGAACGGCGTCGGCGTCCGTCGTCCAGCGCCAACCTGGTATGTACACTCCATCTTCGCTGGAAAACGAGAATTTCTCGAGCCATCCGCCTTGAACCGGGAGCGGCTTGTCCCAGTCCGAATCCAAGAACTGCGGCAGTGCCTCCGGAGGAGCGATCAGTTCGCGGAGCCAGTTGCGAACGGACGAACTGGATCCACTCGAGCTACCTCCCTCAAACCCAGCTACACTTGTCATCGCCTTATGGCGCGCGAGATCGACCACGGACGGAGTGTGGGGGAAGGTTGAGCCATCGCGGTCGCAGAGCAACCGCGGGTCGTCTTCGCTTAGGTTTTGGACCGGCCCCTCCGCGATCGGGTCGCCGTTCCCTTGCCCCAGCAGGCGCCACGCCATCCATCCGTACATCTGCTCGCGGTACGGAGGTGAGTAGGCATGCGGTTGGCCGGCGAGCTCGCGGAAGCCGACCTGATCCGATGCCTCGAGCGCCTTATACACGGCTGCGGTGTTGTGCGCGGACCGCCTTGCGCCGCTGATGAGGAAAATGCCGTCGCGGTCGCCTTGCATCATCAGCAGCGCCCGGGGAGCGATGAGTCCCGCCACTTCAAACCACTCGAAGTTACGAAACATGGCGGGCAGGTGTGTACAGGTGCAGTGCGTACCGCCGTACTTCAGCCAGTTGTTAAATTCGAAGGTGAATCCAACCACCACGGCCGCCCGAACCCGTGCATCGAGCGCCGCGGTAAACAACGTGTTCAATCCCCCGCCGGAGTTGCCTGTGACGCCGATTCGGCCGCCGTCAACATCCTCGAGAGTCTCGAGGTAGTCGATCGCCCGCATGCTGTCCCAGACCATCCATCCGGCAATCGTTTCACCTAAAGGAAGCAACGCGAAGCCCGCGTCGTGGTGGATGTTCCCTGGGGCTAACCGTTCCCCCTGGCCGAGGGCGTCATAAGTTAAAACGACGAAGCCCATCCGAGCGAGATTGATGCACCGCGCCTGAACGTCGGTGAACGCTTTTCCCGCGGAAATATAGTGGCCGATCGGACACAGGATGGCCGGGCGCCTCTCGGAAGAAGCCGCCTTCGGCCGGTAAACATTGGCGGACACCGGGAACCCGGGACGGCTTTCGAAAAGAACGTTTTCGAGAGTGTAATCGTCCAGATCGTGGCGAGCCAGCACCCGCGCTTGTAAGGGCGTACGGGGTGGAAGCTCGCTCAATCCGATGGCCTTGCGGAATGCCGATTCCACCTCCACCCGGCGCGATTGCCAAGCCTCCGCGCTTGTGGACGGCCTCCAGCGCAAGACGTATTCGGCAGCATCGCCCAGGGATTTGACCAGCACTGAGGCGCCGGGAGTGCTGCTGAACCGCTCCATCAGGAGACCCTCTGGATTGACGAGAGACGGGTTCTCCTCGGGACCTCCATGCGCTACTTCCTCGCGTGCCGGTTCGCCGGCCTGCGCACGCGCTGGCCATGCGGCGAAGCCGAGAAGCTTGCTCCCCAGCGCCGAAGCCGCGCCCGTTCTCAAGAATTCCCTGCGTCGAACACTTTTGCTCATGCCGTCCCAACCGAAACGGAACTCCCACGCGCATCCCTGTGCCGCAGGCTCAGACTCACCCGCCCAGCATGCAACTTACTTCCCGGTGGCGCCCGCGTTCGCCGCCGTCCTGAAACTGAATGCCGGCCCCCAGTCGCCGATATCTCCGCGGCTATTGCGCGCCCGAACCCTCCAGTAGTAGGTGGTTCCAGGATTCAGAAACGTCGGCGGCACCGTCCATTCCAGTTTATCCGAACCCACGTGCTGTTCGAGGGTCGTGGAGACAGGCCAGCGACAGTCCGGACGGGGGCTCACCATCACTTGGTAGTCAACAATTCTGGCGGAAGGGTCGCGCTGGGGTGGGGGCGACCACTTCAAAGTTGGCGCCAGACTGGCCACTTCCGCGCCTTCCGTAGGAGTTACGGCGGCCGTGACTTTCCCCGGAGGCCAGCGTCCATCCACCTCCCGCCAGCGTTCGGTGATCCTGACTTTTACCGGCCCCTGCGATTCACTCCAGAAACGGACGGTATTCTTGCCCAAAGCCAGCGCCGGAATGCTTTGTGGGGAAATCTGCAGGTCAGTGACGGAGCGAAATGCCTCGACGCCGGCCTCGGTGGGCGGCATCGATTCAGCGTTCCCGCGCAGGGCAATGCCGATTCCATAGTGGCAAACAGCCCCCTCAGCCGCGAGCTTGTGGTCGAGGTAAAGATCCACACTCTCGGAGCCTTGGTCCCCGCGGAACGTGTGTAGATCGGCGGACTCCCAGCGCGGCGCCCCAAAATACACCGAGGCCTCGCCCGGCCCCGAAGATCCTTCCTTGACCAAGGTGCACGAGAAATGTCCGCCCACGATCGGATACGGGCTGACCACAGGAATGGTGAAGACCGAGGGCCGGGTGTAGACGGAATCCTGCAAGTCCGCAACATGAATGGCGGGGCCGCGCCCGTCCTGCTGGCGTGTCGCGATGTTGCTGTAGCTTTCGACGGTTAAGTAGGGCCGCGCGTCGATCCGCCGTAAATCGGGTTCCCAGATAAGCTGGCCGTTCGCGTAGCGCCAGGGAACTTCCGGGTTGGCGTCACGCGCCTCGTACTTGCCCAGTTCCGGCGTCCACCAGCGGATGAACTTCTCCCCAGGCTTCAGCGTCATGGCCATCGTGTAGTCCTTGGCGAGTTCCCGGTCGTACGAGTGCTCCTCATAGTTGTCCATGTAGGAAGTAATGTAGTGAACAAACTGCTGGTTGCGTTCCGGCGGATCGGGGCCTTGTAGCCAGGGATCATAAGGAATATCGCGCGGGTGAATGGCGCGCTGTATTAGCCACGGGTCGTGCTCGAGCGTGGCCAGGCTGGCAATGGTGCGATTGTCCCGGTCGAGGTAGAAAACCTTGACGTTGGCGTCCAGCATGTGCCATGCGCCGTCATAGTACACCTCGGAGACGGTGTGCCCCCAGAGTTCCTGGATGCGCGCCGGCAAGCCTGCGGCTGTCCAGAGGCACTTCATCCAGCAAGCAACATGCCCGCAGATTCCATAGCCAAAGCCGTTCATGGCCCGCACCGGGTGCACCGCCATCGGGTCCTGGGGCGATCTCTGGTAGGTCTTGTACCGCACCCAAGCCCATATCGCCCGCGCTTTCTCTTCGTCGGTTTTGCAGTTCCGCGTGATTTCAGCGGCCATCGATTTTGCGTCGTACCAGTCGTAGAGCCCATTGATCGTAAGCCGGGGGTTGACAATGGGCTTGTCGCCCAGATTCTCGATGGTGATTTCGAGGTTTTCAGGGTCCATCGTGCCGCCCACATCGACGATGTATTCTGCCGCAGGCTTGTCGATGATAACCGAGAAATCCTTGACATTGTTCTGTCCGGCCGCCGGTCGAACGACTAGCGTTGCCACAACCAATGTGAACACACCATAGTTTGTTCTGTGCATCAACCTAAACCTTCGCGGCTAGTCGCCGCCTTTGTATCTTTGGGCTTGAGCTCGGGCCGCCGCTCTCAAGAGCCTGAGTGAAAACGCAGGTGGCATGTCATCCTGAGGATCCGATGGCGACGAAGGATCCCCGCAGTTCCTTGATTTTACTAGCCACCACAAACTGCAGGGATCCTTCGCCGCCATGAAAATAGCGGGCTCGGACCCCCTCACCCGGCCCGCGCCGGCTGATGAAAGCGCCGTCGCAGGCCACCCTCTCCCCCAAGGGGGAGAGGGCATTTTCATGACCAGTGGTGAGCCAAAGGATCATGGAGTCTGCGCTCCGGATGACACGATGGGCGAGTTTCCACCGAGACTCTCAAGAGCCTCACGACTTCGCTTGTAGTCAATTCGCCTGCCGGGCGCGGAGCGTGCATTTCCCATCCTTTAGGCCGGGTGACGAAACCGTTACGGTAATGTCTCCCGCGCTGGGCTTCGACATCACGTTAATCGCGGCCATGCCCCACACGGCATCCAGCACTGGAGTGCCGAGCAGGCGCCCCGGCCCTTCGACGTGAAACGTCAGCCAGGGCATGGCGCTGGGCACCGGCACGCCGTCCTTATCCGCGATCACCGCCACAATGCGCACGGCATCGCGCCCATCGCCGGTTATGGAATCGCGGTCGGGCTGAAGAAGGATCTGGTAGGCATCGCCGGCCGTCTTTCGCTCATCCACAAACTGCTTGCCATTCTTTATCCCGACGGCGCGCAAGGCACCGGCGGCGTAGGCAACGTCTTTCCAGATGAAGGGGCCATGCCCGAGTTGTGTTCCCGGAGGCATGCCGGGCCAACTTTCCCACACCCCGTCGCTCTTCCACTCGGCAACAAGATTCGCCGTCGATTCGGGTTTCCGCCTGCCCAGCGACTTGCCGTTGAGGAAGAGTTCGACCTCGTCGCAAGTGGAATAGACGCGGATGGTTTTCGCCTTCCCTTCCTGGCCGGGCCAAGTCCAATGGCCCACGATGTAGACGAAGGGATCCTCCGTCCACTGGGCTTTCACGAACCAATAGCTTGCTTTGGGGATGCGCCACAAATCGCTCAAGCCGCGATAATCGCCGCCGTTGAAGTGCGTTCCCCAGGGGCGCCGTTCAGGCGGCCCGTAGTAGTCGAAAATGCCCTTCGTTCCGGTGCAGGCGGCGCAGCCGGCATCGAACATCTCCCACTTCGCAGTGGCCATCCAGGGCATTGCCTCAAACTTAATCCAGCTCGCCTCCTGGGCGATCGCGCCGAGCAGTTCGGAGGAATTGGTGCTGCGGCGGTATTCGGAGACTATGCCCACGCCATTTTCCGGACGCTCGTTCCCCTCCGGTTCGAGAATCAAGCCGCGTTCGTTCTTGAACGCCCCCCATTCGTTCCAGAGCCACATCCAGTCCGGGTGCTCCGCCGCGAGCTTTTGAAAATCGTAATAAGCGTTGTTGGTGGGATCGCGAACATCGGTCAGAGTGGGATTAACGCGCCCCGCCACCCAACGCGTGGGATCCAGCTGGTGGGCCTTTTCCACCATTTCACGCTGGTCCTGAAGGTAGGGGTATCCGGTATTGTCGTCGGCGATTCCCCAGATGATGACGGAAGGGTGATTGCGATCGCGCCGGATCATCTCCTCCATCGCCGCCAGGCAATTGTCAATGTACGCACGCGTGTATCGGGAGTCGCCCTGCTCGGTCATAGGACCGGGCTGGTAATCGTAAATCTTGATGTTGGGAATCTCTTCCCAGACCAGCAAGCCCAACTCGTCTGCCGCTTCCACAATGCTCTTGTCTTGAATGTAGTGCGCCGTCCGCACCAGGTTAGCGCCGAGTTCCTTGATGATTTCCATGTCGCGGCGGTTTAGAGCGTCGGGCAGCGCGTCGCCCAAGTATCCGTAATCCTGGCGCCGATCGACACCGTGCAGGTTAATGAACTCGCCGTTGATCGTATAACCTTTGCCGGGCACGTAGCCCATCACCCGTACGCCGAAGGGGGTGGAAACTTCGTCGGCAAGCGCTGCGTCGCGATAAAGCCGGCTGCGCAACGTGTAGAGGTAGGGATGATCGGGGCTCCAGAGTTTCGCGCCGCTTACGGTCAGTTCAGCCGGAGCGAAGGGGGCCGTCGAGTTGGGTGCGATCACCTTCTCCTGTTCAACCGTGGCGGCCACTTCGCCGCTGCTGGTCATCACCTGCGATATGACCTTGATCTGTGCGGCGGCAGCGAGCGAATTCCTGACCTCGGTCGTCACGCGGACCGTGGATTCCGTCTGGCTGATCCTCGGCGTGCTAATGGATATTCCCCCGTCCGGTATGAGAAGTGGCCCGGTAATATGCATCCAGACATCGCGGTACAAACCGCCGTAAATCGCAATGTTGGTCTCATTCGCCGGTGGGATGTCCGGGCTGTTGGTATCGTCCAACCTCACTGCGAGGAGGTTTTCCTGGCCCGGCTTGACCAGATCGGTGACATCGAAGACAAATCCCGTATAGCCGCCCACATGCTCGCCTGCCGGGCTGCCGTTCACCCATATTTTCGCGACTTGCATGGCGCCTTCGAATTCCAGGAAAACGCGCTGTCCGGCCGAGAGCGTAGGAACGTTGAACGACTTGCGATACCAGCCGATGCCGCGCCAGTGAGCGAGCGCCACCCACGGCATGTGCGCCGTCTGGTCCCAAGAGTGGGGAAGAAAGACTTTCGACCATGCGGAATCGTCGAACTCAGGCTTCCAGGCATCGCGAAATTGCCACTCTACTTCCGAACCCGGATTGACCTGGCGCTCGAATCGCCAGTCTTCGTTCAGGCAGAACTTTTGACGAACCGCTTGCGCCGGCAATAAGGCTGAGGAAAGCAGGAACGTGAGGGCGAGTTGCGGAAAGTACCTCATGAGTTTCTCTTGGTAAAAGGTAAATAGCGGACCTGAGATCAGGTGTGACCGTTTACGGGGGTGGCGCATACGTTGAGGTCAATGTATGCGCCATCCTCCCTATTGCAAGGAATTAGCCCGGACACCACACTAGAAGTCGTAGCGCAGGCCGATTTGAATCGTCCTCGGTCCGGCGCTCGAGACCAGCCAGTTCGTGCCGCTGATGGTGCCGGCATTGTAGTCGGTGATGGTGGTGTCGGGGCTCGAGAAATTCGGATGGTTGAACAGGTTGGTGGCCGTCACCCGCAATTGCAATCTCCCCTTCTCCTTGATCGTGAAGTATTTGAACAGTCCAAAGTCCATGGCCTTCACGCCAGGCCCCACAATCGTGTTGTTGGCCGCCGTGCCAAACCGCCCAACGTCCACCGGGGTGGTATTGGCGCAAACGGAACAGTGCGGGTGATTCCGGTCTGGGTTTCAGTGAGGGTGATCTCAGCGCCGGGAACCATCGCCGCGCTCGAGTCAGTGATAAGCCCTTCGACGGAGCCGAGGGAGGTTTGACCCATCAGGGCCGTTGCGCTTGCCAAAAACAAGATGCACAGAACCGCAAGCTTCACTGCGGCGCCGCGAGCACTATGAGCTCCATAGAGCATGTGGTTTTCCTTCCTTTCGGAACCTCTGCGGAGGCCTTTCGCGAGGAATTGCCTCTCTTGCTAATACCTAAGGGGAATGGGTGAGCAATTTCTGAACCGCATTGGTGGCTGGGGATGACATTCTGTCTTTGTGAAGCGCCGGGGTTTTGCGCCTTGGGTCGAGATTCCGTAATCAAATCATCGGTCTCTGCGGGATTGGGTTGGGATGGACATTATGTGACCTAACGCGTGATCTGAGCATTCGCGGGCGTTCGGAGAGTCTCGCAAGTGCTCATGTAACGTCGAACTAACGCCCTTAGACTGGTGCTTTCACGCAATTCAGGGTCTTTTTGCCCGCGTGAAGAGAGGAAGGATTTGGGGCTAGCAGGTTTCAGGGGGAGTTCCCGTACGTCTTACCGATAATCCTGCCGACGATGTCGACCCGACTTTCTCACCGGATGGTTCGACCATTGCCTATCGTGCGGAGGGTGCGGGGGATGGAATACTCCTGGTGCCCTGGCGGTCCGACCCATAAAAAGCGACATCCACCCGGACTTTGTTGCCGGCGCGTCGACCTACGCCGCGCCCTATATTCTCGGACCTTCGGTGATTCTTTCCAGATCATCCAACCAATTCCGTTCCCCGCCGCGCATCGACTAGTCGTCTTCGGGTATGGAGTTTTCACTTTCCGACAATAGGCCGAAGTGTAATGTCGTGGTATCGGAAGTATGCGGAGCGCATCATGCTGCCACGTGGCAAACGGCAGTCTGGGAAAGGAGCGCAATTCTTACCTCAGCCTGCACATTATGCACGCTTGTGGCTTCCACTCCCACTCAAGAACCCCCTGTTAGCGGAACAACTTACGAGGTTCGCAAGCATACTGCTTTGGTTACGGTGACGCGGCTTCTAGGCTAATGCAAGGGGTCTTCCCCGATGAACCGGCAATTACCCGTAGTTTGCATTGCATCGGTCCGCGCCAGGGTCCAAGGCTTGAGGAGAGTCAGGCATTTCCGGCTTGCCTTGGAATTAAGGAGACCGACATGAATAACGCATTCCGAAAGGCAAATTTAGCGGTTTGGGGATGGATTGTGATTTTCGCTTTTCTTCTACCCTCCGCCATATATGCGGGAAGAAATGATGTGATGGGAGAGGTCCGATTGACAGGAAAATCCGGAGTTGAAAAGACTTCCGGCGTCTGGGTGGACGGCCAGTACGTAGGCTACCTTAAAGAGCTCAAGGGATCGAAGAAGCTTCTGCTGTTGCCCGGTGAACACCTGATTGCCGTGCGCCAAGATGGCTACCAAGACTTCACCCAACAAGTGCAAATCCAGCCCCAAGAGACAGTGTGTGTTTATGTAGCGATGGAAAAGGCCGCGAGGGGGCCAGTCTCGGCGGTGATGTCCACGGTCAAGGTCGCGGTCAAACCGTCGCGTGCCGCAGTTTTTGTGGATGGCCTTTTCGTGGGACACGTGGCGGAGTTTGATGGTATGGGCCGAGGGATGCTCGTTGCGCCAGGGACGCATCAGATCAAGATTGCGCTTCCCGGTTACCAGACCTTTGCGACGGAGATCAATCCGTTGGCCAATCAAACGGTCGAGATTAAGACTGACCTGCTCAGGAGTGATGGCCCGCTGTCGGAGCCCCTTGTCAACAAGGAAACAAGTGCGGCCACGCCACGGACGAGTGACACAGCGACGGCTCAAGCCCAGTAAAATCTTGTACGCGATCTTAAGCGAGTAGCGCGGACCGCCGGCTTTGTGATCCGCGTCCTTTCCGTCGCGTGAAAGCGCCAGGCGGCGGATCATGGCAAGCGACAGGGCGCGATCGCGGCGGTGGGCTTCGTGGGGAACGCTGCCCACTCGCAAGCCGCTTAGCTTTCCTGGATCAAATCCGACAGTGCTCTCGCCCCGCTGTACCAGTACCATGACGCCAGCCTGACCGCGCGGACTACATCGGCCTCTTGGAGTGGCTTGCATAACACGTCGTATCCCCCGTTACGCAGTACCTCGTCGCGTAAGTACGTATCCAGTACGGTGGAGAGCAAAATGACACAAGCGCGGGCGGGTGACGCTGCCAACTCTTCCACCGTCTCACGCCATCCCTTCCCAGGCAGGTCGCGGTCGTACAGGATCACGGGCGCGTTCAGTCTGTCCAGGGCACTTTTGGCTTCCTCGCAGGTTTCCGCGAAAAACAGGCGCCAACGGTTTCCCTCGCAAATCCCATCAAGCAGTTGACGATCCTCGCGATTGGTCACGAGGCCAACAACCGCAATAGGCCCTACCGATGAAGGGCCTTCGAGCGACGGTGATGGAGCAACAGCAATACCAATCTTCCTGCGGTAAACGGCAGCAATTGTCCTGATGAGTGAACGCACCCCCTGAGCCTACCGTCCTGCCGCCGTCTGAACAATACCTGCTAGATGGTATGCCGGGCCCAAAAAATGCAGTAACCCTCCGATCAGCGAGGTTTTCAGCGGTACGCGGGGACTAGCACGCGTATAACTCAACTAAACAAGCAGTTTTCACGGTGTGCAAGTACCTCCAACACTGGATAGCAACTACCGCTCTTCCCAGTCGCAACTCATAGGCAGTTGGTATGAATTGACTCTTCGCGCCGCGCTAGCCTCACCTTCGCAGTTCCGCACATTTGTGAGGGGAAGTTGACCTTTCTATCGGTGTAACCTCTTATCCATCAAAGCAGTTACCAGGTCGACCTACGAGCAATAAACCCTACTCCCCCACCCGCATGAACGCTCGATAACCGATACGCGGGAGAGCGATTTTCGGGGTAGCCGCAGGAGACGAACGAACTGCGTAGTTCGTAGAAACTACAACTGGCGGGATTCTTCGCTGCGCTCAGAATGACAGTATTCAAGCGTTTTTGCGCAGCCTGTCCAAGCCAGAACTTGCCGACCCTTCGCTCTGCTCAGGGCAGGCTCTGAAGGTCGGCGCCGCGTTCAAGATAGGACAGAGCCTTTCTGAGTTAGCCGGTGTAGCCCCAGGCGAGAAGTGATAAACTGCAACGAGCGAGGTTCGATGCGGTGCGGACCGTCGAACTCCCGGGCAACTATGCACATCACTCTTAAGGATGAAGTTGTTCTGGTCACAGGCGGGTCCCGCGGGATTGGCGCGGCAACCGTCAGGGCATTTGTTGCGGCGGGTGCGAAGGTTGTATTCAACTATCGTCGAGATAACCACGCCGCCAAGCGAGTCATCGAAAGCTGTAGGGACCTGGAGGGCGAAGCCTTTGGGGTGCGGGCCGATGTGGCGAGCATGTCCGGCGCCAGGAGCCTGGTTGCGGCAGCGCTCAGCCGTTTTGAAAGGGTAGACACACTGGTGGCGAATGCGGGGATTTGGAATTACCTGCCCGCGCCTATCGAGAGAATGACGGAAGAGCAGTGGGATGAAATGATTGCCGTGAACCTCAAAGGCGTCTATGCGCCGGTGCACTACGTCGTTCCCGCGATGATCCGACAGAAAGGCGGCAAAATCATCGTGGTCTCCTCGACCGCGGGGCAACGCGGAGAGGCTTTTCACACCCACTACGCAGCCAGCAAGGGCGGCCTGATCAGCTTTGTTAAAGGGCTTTCGACAGAACTGGCGCGGCACGGCATTCTGGTAAACTGCGTCGCTCCCGGTTGGGTGGAAACTGATATGAGCGCTCCGGTGATGAAAGACAGGCGAGAGTATCGAAAGGTCCTATCAGTCATTCCCCTTCGCCGTTTCGCCCGGCCAGAGGAAATTGCATTGCCGATCCTGTTCTTGGCGTCGCCCATGGCGACGTTCATTACCGGCGAAGTGCTGAATGTAAACGGCGGGAGCGTGCTTTGCGGGTAGTTGTCGGGGCGGCCCTTGTGGCCGTCTGGGGCAACCGCAAGAACTACTCGCACCGACGAGCAGGTTTCACGCAAAGCCGCAAAGTGCGCAAAGCTCGCGAAGAACGAGACGAAAAGGGATGGATTATGGCCAGGCAACGGCGCAATCTCAGGGTTACAATCGGCTTGGGAGCGGCGCTGACTTTCATGCTCGGTGCGGCGAATTCAGCCAGATTGTGCGCGGGACAAAATCCTGCGGCGGCTCCTTCGAATCCCGCTGCTTCGAATTCGACCCCGCCTCCCTCTCACATCGATCCTAAAGCCCAACAAATCCTCGATCGTGTCATACAGGTTTTGGGCGGACCGGCCTTTCTGAAAGTGAGAAGGCTGACCACTCGCGGCCGCACCTTTTCCATCCGGGACGAGGCCACTTCCGCCTACGCCCCTTTTGAGAGCTATTTTGAATATCCGGACAAGCGCCGTTTCAGCTACGGAAAAAGTAAGCCGGTTATCCTCGTCAACAACGGGGATCAGGCGTGGGAACTGGACCAAATGGGCATGACCACCCAGTTGCCGGAGCAGGTGCGGCGCTGGAGAGTGTCCACTCGCTACTCGCTGGAGAATCTTCTCCGCCTGCGCATCCACGAGCCCGGCACTCTGATACAAATGGGAGGCGTTGACTTCGTGGATAACATCGCCACTCAGTCACTGGACATGGTGGACGCGCAACAGACTCAAGTGAAGCTGGACCTGAACCGTCAGACGCTTCTGCCGGTTAGCGTCACTTATCGTGTGCACGACCCAGAGACAGGGGGCTGGAACGATTTCGCGGACGTTTACAGTGAATACAAGAATGTTGACGGCGTCATGACCCCCATGCACATCGCAAGGTTCATAGATGGGGACCGGGTATCTGAGGTCTTTCGCAGTTTCGCCCACTATGATGACGATTACCCTGCAACTTATTTCCAGCCCGTCCGCTAGGAGTTTCATCTGCTATAATGGCTGGCTTGGGGCGCGCGTGAACAACCCTCTTCCAATGCGGCATACGACGATCCTTTGCGTCCGGCGCGATGGACGGCTCGCCATGGGAGGCGACGGTCAGGTGACCATGGGCGAGAATATCGTCAAGCAGAAGGCTCGTAAAATCCGGCGTCTGTACAATGAGAAAGTGGTGGCAGGCTTCGCTGGGAGCACCGCGGATGCCCTCTCGCTGTTCTCCAGGTTCGAGCAGAAGCTCGAGGAGTATCACGGCAACCTCAGCCGCTCCGTGGTTGAACTGGCTAAAGAGTGGCGCACAGATCGCGCCCTTCGACATCTCGAGGCATTGCTCCTGGTCGCCGACGAAAAGTACACTTACTTGTTAAGCGGCACCGGGGATGTGATCGAGCCTGATGACGGAATCGTGGCCATCGGCTCCGGCGGGCCTTTCGCGCTGGCGGCGGCACGCGCCCTGGCGAAACACACCGCCATGTCCGCCAAGGAGATCGTCGAGGAGGCCATGCGGTTGGCGGGGCAGATCTGCATCTATACGAATGATCAGGTAACGATCGAAGAATTGTGAAAACGAATGCACCACCCCTGAATCCCCTCCTCAGTGAGGAGGGGACCAACGGGTTGTGCCGGGGCGAGTGTTCAATCTTATGGTTTTCTATCTGCCGGAGAGTATTGAGACCGCAAGTTCGCTCGATGAGCTTACCCCCCGCCAGATCGTCACGGAATTGGATAAGTACGTGATCGGCCAGAATGAGGCCAAGCGATGCGTGGCCACGGCGCTGCGCAATCGACTGCGGCGGCAGAAGCTTCCGCCGGAGCAGGCGGAAGACATCCTTCCCAAGAACATCATCATGATTGGTCCCACCGGCGTGGGGAAGACCGAGATCGCGCGCCGCCTGGCTCGCCTGACGAATTCTCCCTTCCTGAAGGTGGAGGCCTCGCGTTTCACGGAAGTCGGCTACGTTGGCCGTGATGTCGAGTCGATGATCCGCGACCTGGTGGAAATTGCCATCGACATGGTGCGGGAAGAACGAGTCGACGAAGTCGCGGAAAAGGCCGAGCAGCAAGCAGAGGAGCGCTTGCTGGACCTTCTTTTGCCTCCTCCGCCTTCCGTGCGGCCCCACGAGAAGAACCCGGGGGAAGGCGATGAGCGCGCCACCTCTCAGGAACAGTTCCGTCGCACGCGGGAAAAGCTGCGCGCTCAGCTTCGGGAGGGAAAACTCGACGAACGGCAAGTGGATATTGAAGTGCGAGATCGCAGTTTCCCGGCGTTCGAAGTGATCTCTTCGCAAGGCATCGAAGAGATGGACATCAACATCAAGGACATACTCCCGGGGCTCTTTGGCTCGCGAACGAAGAAGCGCCGCATGCGCGTGGTCGAGGCGATGGATTACCTGACCCAGGAGGAAGAGAACCGGTTGATCGATATGGATCAGGTGACCCGCGTGGCGGTGGAGCGCGCCGAACAGTCGGGCATCATTTTTTTGGATGAAATCGACAAGATCGCCGGGCGCGAGCGCGGCCACGGCCCGGACGTGAGCCGGGAAGGAGTCCAGCGCGATATCCTGCCCATCGTGGAGGGCACCACGGTCAACACCCGGTACGGGATGGTGAGCACCGACCACATTCTCTTCGTCGCGGCCGGCGCTTTCCACGTCAGCAAGCCGTCTGATCTTATACCTGAACTTCAGGGGCGGTTTCCGATTCGTGTGGAGCTGCACTCGCTCACGACGGATGATTTTATTCGCATTTTGAAAGAGCCCAAGAGCGCCCTCGTCAAGCAGTATGCGGCGCTGCTCGAGACGGAGGGTATCAAGCTCTCTTTCACCGACGATGCGCTGGAGGAAATTGCCAAATTTGCCGCCGCTGTCAACGAACAGACAGAAAACATCGGGGCGCGCCGCCTGCACACAATCATGGAAAAACTCCTGGACGAAGTCTCCTTCGAGGGGCCGGACTTGAAGAAGAAAACCGTCCGCGTCGATGCCGCTTACGTCCAGAAGCAATTGGCGGATATCGTCAAGAATCAAGACCTCAGCCGGTATATATTGTGACCAGAGCGAGATTCCTCGCTTCGCTGCCACAAAGCTCTGTCATTCTGAGCGAAGCGAACGGGCTCAGGATGACAGCGACTTTCATCTCCATGGGTGGGCCGCAGGCCCATGACCACTCGGAATGACAAGACTCACAACGGGTTTGAAGAACTTCGGGGAAGGGGCGCGCTGCCTTTTCCCGATTCCACTCGTCCCTCTGCTTCTATTCGCGCAAGTCGTGGCAGCGGTGTTCCTGCTGAGTTGTGGTGTGCAGGGACCCCCGCAGCCTCCCCGCGTCGAGGTTCCGCAACGCATCACCGATCTCTCTGTATATCAAGTGGGGCAAAGGCTCGAGATCCGATTTACACTCCCCCAGCAGGCCCAGGATGGAGAACGGTTGACGAAACCTCTGGAGGTTGAGATTCACCGCGCCCGACTCACCCCAGGCGCGAACGCGCCAAAGTCCCCACCTTTGGCCCTCTGGATCAGCCTTGAACCGGGCCAATGGGCTCGCTACTCGAGCGAGCGAAGAGTCATTTACCCCGCCGCGCTTTCAGACGACGAATTCAAGAGCTGGCAGGGCAAGGACGCGGTTATTGCTGTCCGCACGCTTACTCGCGGGATTCGCCACCGCCCAGTGGAGAGCGCGGTCTCGAACCTTGCGAGGCTCCGGGTGCTGGACGTGTCACGCCCCGTGGAGCCAGTGGAGATCAAGGCCACAGAGAAGGCGATTGTGCTGCGCTGGCAGCCGCCGGGCAAAACGCTGGCAGGGCTTGAGGTCAAGTTTCTTGCCGGGTATCGTATTTACAGAAGCAACACAGGGAAGCCGGGATCATTCCAATTGGTAGGCGAGAGTATTGAGCCTTCCTACCTGGACAGTGACTTTGAATTCGGACGAGCCTACTCCTACGAGGTTGGCGCGGTGTTCAAAGAAAGCGGGACCACCGCCGAAAGCGAGCCCTCGCAACCCTACGAGGTGATCCCGCGCGATGTCTTTCCGCCCGCGCGCCCCACGGGGTTGACAGGTTTGTACACGAACGGTGCGGTGGAATTGGTTTGGGATGCCAACACGGAGAAGGACTTGGCCGGTTATTATGTTTACCGGCGCGAAAACCGCGAGCAACCTAAGAGGCTTGATAAGACGCTGCTGCCAACTCCCATCCTTCGCGATACCAGCGTCGAGCCGGGCCACACGTACTTTTATCAAGTGACCGCGGTTGATCTGTCGAACAATGAGAGCCGGCCTAGCCTGGAAGTCGAAGTTGAAACCGGAAACTAGAAGGCAGAAAGCAGAAGGCAAAAGGCAGAAATTACAAGGCAGTCGCTCATATTCGCCGGTTGGCGAACACCCAGAAATCATGAAATGTCATTCCGAGCGATGCGAGGAATCTTGCCCTGCGTCGGGCAGACCGAACCAAAAGGACCAGAGCGAGATTCTTCGCTCCGCTCAGAATGACAAGCGAAGGGCTCGGAATGACAGCGCATTTCAACGAAGACGGCGGAAGAAACCCGATGTTCGAGATCTATTTCGGATTCCCGTCGTTCCTTCATTCGCTGGGATTTGAATTCTGAAATCCGGAATGCCGCATGGTTCCGCGCCGTTTCCTCCGTGATGAAACACCATTCAGAAAGTCATGATCATAGGCGCACTGAGGAGGTTTTCGGCCTCGATGCGGGTTCCCGCGTTCTTCCGGTCCTTGTTTGGTTAGCCGCTTTCGTCGGCCTTTTGCTTCTTCATTACCCGTTGCTCCGCTTGCCCTATTATTGGGACGAGGCCGGGTACTACATTCCTGCGGCGGTGGATTTCTTCCGTTCGTGGCGGCTAGTCCCCGAGAGCACTCTTCACACGGGACACACCCCCCTGGTGATCGTCTACTTAGCTTTTGCCTGGCGGGCGTTTGGGTTTTCGCCGCTCGTCGCGCGCACAGCGATGCTGGCGCTCGCGGCGGGCACGCTGGCCTGTGTTTACGCGCTTGGGCGCCGTTTGGCCAACCGGGAAATCGCTTTCTGGAGCTTGCTGCTTCTGGCGCTTTCGCCGCTGTTCTTCGCGCAGAGCACGATGGCTCATCTCGATCTTGCGGCGGGATTGTTTACTCTGCTGGCCCTCTCAGCCCTGCTTGACGATCATCCTGCAAGGTTCGCGCTCGCTTCCACAGCGGCGGTTCTGAGCAAAGAGACCGCTGTGGTACTGCTGCCTGCAGCCTGGATTTTCGTTTGGTGGCAGGGCAGGCGATCGACGCGTTCCTCGCTCCGCGCCTGGTGGATTGCCTCTCTTGTTCCCCTTGCCGCGCTGATGGCGTGGGCAGCCTATTACCACCATGTGACGGGGGGCTGGACGGGCAACCCAGAATACCTCCGCTACAACCTGTATGCCACGCTCAATCCGACTCGGGTGCTATTGACTTTGCTGCGTCGCCTTTACGAAACCTTCGTTGGCGGCTTCAATTGGGTTCTGACGGCCGGCGCCATCGGGGGAGTTTTCATGGGCCGTCGGCCGGCCCGAGGCAATGAAAACCAACGCCGTCATCCCCGCGAAAGCGGGGATCCATTTCCGATGGATTCCGGCTTTCGCGGGAATGACAGACAGGGCGCCGTGTTCAAGGGAGCGGGAATCGATTCCTTCTTTTTCCTAGGTGTCTCCCTCATCGCAGCATATCTGCTGATGCTTAGCGCGGTCGGCGGCGCTGTCTTGCCTCGCTACCTGCTGCCCGTCTTCCCCCCGCTGGTTTTGGCCGCAGTGTTGCTGATCTGGCGCCTGCCTAGGCCGGTAGCCCGGTCAGTCATGGTTTTCACTGCCGGCTGCTTTGTGTGGGCCTGGTTTCTGAACCCTCATTACCCATTTCCCTTTGAGGATAATCTGGCCTATGCGGACTTCATCCATCTCCACCAGCAAGCCGGGCGGTTTCTTGAAGATCAGGCAGGCAATTGGCGGATCCTGACCGCCTGGCCTGCCACTGACGAGCTGGTACACCCTGCTTTGGGCTATGTCAGCCAACCGCTCACGGTGGTCCCTTTACAGGATTTCACTCGCCATGATTTTGACGGCGTTTCCTCCGGGTCGTTCGATTGTGTATACCTTTACTCCCGCCACTGGGAGCCGCCGAACAACTTATTGAATCGCCCCACTTGGCTCGAACGGCTTCAACAGGGCTATTTTGAATATCAGCCCCAAATCCCGCAGGATGAGCTTGCAGCCAGGTATCATCTGCGACTGCTGTCAGGCTTCGAACGGAGGGGCCAATGGGTGCGGATATTCGTTAAAATTAGCCAATGAAGTCCTACGCGATTCGATCCGTCGAACCGTACGACAGGAAACGGTCAGTGTCCCAGGCCGTTGGCCCATAGGCGCTACCCTAAAGACGCGAGGGCTACGAGAGCCGCGGAGCGGCGCCAGAAAGTAGCCCACGGCGTGAGCCGTGGGACCCCGTGCGGCGTTCATATCCGCAGCGACGGAGGGGCGACAGAGACAGTTGCCGGGGGATCTGTCGCCCCTCCGGGGCTTATACTACCCGGGGCCGCTCCTCGATCCCACGGCTTACGCCACGGGCTATTCTCTGTCGGCCCTCCGGGCCTCTGAAAGCGGCCAGTGGGTGCTACGTAGCGCGAGCTGAGCCATTAGGTTAACGCCTATGGGCCCGTGGCCTGAACTTAGGCTGCCCCTCCGGGGCTTGTGGGTTGCAGGCGAAGCTGAGCTTCGGGCTTAAGGCATCGGGCAACGTACGTTTAGGCGCTACCCAGACGTTGACACGCTTAAGTCGTGTGGTATACTAAAGTCTGCTAGGGTCGCGAGGGGCTCTAGAGCCTTCCGGTGTGGCTTCCCTATTGACGAGTTACTAATGCGGGTCCGAGTGAAGCGCCAAACTCGCCATCCTATTAACAATAAAATCAACAACCATTGAGGGCTTGTGGAAGCAGCGAATTGCAAGAAAGAGCTAATGATCGAGATTCCTGTCGATGTAGTACGGCGCGAGGCCGAGTCGGTGACCGCACAGTATGCGCGCAAAGCGCGAGTCCCGGGTTTTCGCCCAGGTCACGCCCCTGCCGCAGTGGTCCGGGGCCGCTTTCGAGAGGAGATCCGCAGCGACGTAGTGCAGGCGTTGGTCCCCAAATACTTCGAGGATGCGGTGAAAGAGCAGAAATTGTCGGTGGTGGGGCGACCGCGCTTCGAGGATCTTCGCTTCGAGGACGACAAGCCTCTAGCCTGCAAAGCTACGTTCGAGATAATGCCGGAAGTGGAACTCCACGAGTATAAGGGACTGGAAGTCGAGGAAGAAGCGCCCCATGTCACCGAGGCGGACATCGATCGCGCGCTCGAAGGAGTTCGCGAACAGGCGGCGACCTTCGAGGTCGTTTCAGACCGTCCGGCGGGGGACGGAGACTTCTTGACGGTCAGTCATAAGGCGTACGATAGCAAAGCTCCTGCTAGCCCACCTTTGGAGGTTCCCGAGGACACGATCGAATTGGGAGCGCAGGGCATCCCCCCCGAATTCACTGAGCATTTGCGGGGCGCCCGGCCGGGCGAAACAAGGGAATTCGACGTAACCTACCCCGAGGATTATCGCCAAAAATCGCTGGCGGGCAAAAGCTTACGTTACCGTGTTGAGGTTCAAAGCATCAAACATAAGGTGGTGCCCGCTGCGGACGACGAACTGGCGAAGTCCGTGAGCGAGTTCTCCACCCTGGGGGAACTCAGGAGCAAGCTGGGCAACGACCTTACGGAACGCGCCAAGCACAAGGCTGAGATGGCGGCCAAGCAAGAACTCGTGCAGCAACTTCTTCGTTTACACGAATTCGCAGTGCCGGAAATACTGGTCGAGGCCCAGGTCGAGCACAAATTCGAACGCATGCTGAGACAGCTTTTGGCCCAAGGTATTGACCCCCGCCAGGCTCAGGTAGACTGGCACAAGTTGCGCGAGGAATCCCGACCGGACGCCGAAAAGGAAGTCCGGGCTTCCTTGTTGCTGCGTAAGATTGCCGAGGCGGAAGGGCTCGAGGTATCTGAAGAAGAGATCGATGAAGCGATCCGGGGGATGGCACAAGAGGCGCACGAACCTCCCGCCACCCTCAAGACCCGCTTGACACGCGATGGCGAGTTGGATACTCTGAAGTCTACTCGCCGCAACCAGAAGGCTATTGATTTCGTCTACCGCAACGCCAAAATCACTAGCAAAAGCGACAAGGTTTAGGAAACAGTAGGGAGTTTCCCCGAACGAAAAAAGGCGATGACCAGCCAGCCCAACATGACTCTGATTCCAATGGTTGTCGAACAGACTAACCGCGGGGAACGTGCGTACGATATTTATTCCCGCTTGCTCAAGGACAATATCATTTTCATCGGCACGGCGATCGATGACAATGTTGCCAATCTGGTCACTGCCCAACTGCTCTTCCTGGAAGCCGAGGACCCGGAGAGAGACGTTTCGCTGTATATCAACTCGCCGGGTGGGGTGGTCACCGCGGGGATGGCGATCTATGACACGATCCAGTTCATCCGTCCCGATGTGGCCACTATTTGTATTGGCCAAGCCGCCAGCGTAGCAGCTCTGTTGCTCGCCTCGGGGACTCCCGGGAAGCGTTTTGCCCTCCCCAACTCCCGCTTGCTTATTCACCAACCCACCATGGGCGGTCTCTCGGGACAGGCGACAGACATCGATATCCACGCCCGTGAAATCCTGCGCATTCGCGCCAGCCTCAATGAAATCATGGCGAAGCACACAGGACAGCCGATCGAGAAAATCGAACGCGATGTGGAGCGCGATTTTTGGATGAGTGCCCAGCAAGCTCGCGAATACGGCATCATCGATGAAATCATCTATAAGCACAAATAGCCTGCTGCCATGACCACAAAACGCCCCAACTCCGAGGAAACGCTCCACTGTTCTTTCTGCCGGAAGAATCAGGATGCGGTGGGTAAGCTGATTTCATCGCCCGGCGACTTTCCGCGCGCCTACATCTGCGATGAATGCGTGGCCGTGTGCAACTCGATTCTGGAGGAGAAGCGAAGCGAGGAGATTCCCACCACTCAGGCCAAGCCCCCCAGGCCGCCGGATATCAAGGCTTTTCTCGACCAGTACGTGGTGGGGCAGGATCAAGCCAAGAAGAAACTCGCGGTGGCGGTTTACAACCACTACAAGCGTAATATCCTCACCCGCGTACGCAGCGAGGTGGAGCTGACCAAGTCCAATATCTTGTTGATCGGTCCCACGGGGACCGGCAAAACCCTGCTGGCCCAGACTCTCGCCCGCGTTTTGGATGTCCCTTTCGCCATAGCGGATGCAACGACTTTGACGGAAGCCGGCTATGTGGGCGAAGATGTCGAAAACGTGATTCTGAAACTCCTCCAGAGTGCCGGAGGTGACGTTCAGCGCGCCCAGCAGGGCATCGTTTACATTGACGAAATCGACAAGATATCGAAGAAGGACGAGAACCTATCCATCACTCGCGACGTCTCTGGCGAGGGAGTGCAGCAGGCCTTGCTGAAGATTTTGGAAGGGACGATCGCCAACGTGCCGCCTCAAGGTGGGCGCAAACATCCTCACCAGGAATGCACGCCCGTCGATACCACCAACATTCTATTCATCTGCGGAGGTGCTTTTGTAGGGTTGGAAAAAATCATCGAGCAGCGCATGGGGAAGAAGACGGTGGGCTTTCGAGGGGATATCACGAGCGAGTTCCCCGCGGCAGAGCGCAGAAACGTCGAACTCCTCGAGCAAATGCAGCCCTCCGACTTGATCCGCTACGGCTTGATTCCTGAATTTGTTGGACGCCTGGCGGTGGTGAGCGTGCTGAACGACCTGGATGTGCCGGCGCTGATCGAGATCCTGGTACGGCCTAAGAACGCCCTAGTCCGTCAGTACCAGAGACTGTTCGAGTTCGAAAATGTTAAGCTCCGATTTACTGAAGGTGCGTTGAAAGCGATCGCGACCCAGGCTATTGAACGGAAGGTGGGCGCTCGCGGACTGAGAATGATCCTCGAGGACCTGATGCTGGACCTGATGTACCACCTGCCAAGCCAACGGAAGTTGCGTGAGTTTGTGGTTACCGAGGACATGGTCCAAAACCACGAAATAAGCTTTAATTCGACGTTCCTCGAGAAGGCAGGTTAATGGCAGATCCTATGTTTTCAGGCCGCGAAAAAAGTGAGACTCGTACATTGCCGATGATGCCCATCCGGGATGTCGTCATTTTTCCCCATATGATGACTCCCTTTGTGGTGGGAAGGGAAGCTTCGATCCGCGCTCTGGAAGAGGCGCTGGCGGGCGACAAGAGGATTTTTCTGTCCACTCAGCACGATCCTTCGGTTGACGATCCCAAGCCCAATGAGATTTACCAGGTGGGGACCGTGGCCAACATCGTGCAAAGCCTGAAACTGCCGGACGGCAATATCAAAGTGCTTGTGGAAGGCATTGATCGCGGGAGAATCC